>Ga0310691_10004019_pt1 | contig 16923 bp, 8 predicted proteins | sample 176DNAGHGlowgp2_FD_203887 | JGI IMG/M metagenome (GOLD analysis project Ga0310691, IMG submission 203887) | Sheep rumen microbial communities from Palmerston North, Manawatu-Wanganui, New Zealand - 1766 DNA GHGlow gp2 (v2) (version 2) | ecosystem: Host-associated > Mammals > Digestive system >...
TTAGGGTAATGTGGAATGTGAGATTAGTAATGAGTAGTCAGTTATGAGTTGTGGGGTGCGGGGCACGAGGAATGTCATCCTCACGAAAGTGAGGATCCGCTTGAGATTTTAGCGATTAGGTATTAGGGCCGATAAAAACAAGAAGATTTAATGTGGAATGTGGAATGTAAGATGACAAATTGGGAATTATTCATTTCTCACTAAACACTCCACATTGCACACTTGCAAACTCCAGTCACCGTCGGCAAAGGCTTTACCGTATGTTGATACGGCTGGTCTTTGCAGAATTTCCGGTCACAACGCGGACCATGTAGTTACCCTGCGGGAGTCCCTGGAGCGACACTTCCCTGGTCCCTGCGAAGCTATCCTGGAATGTCTTCACCCGGTTGCCAAGTATGTCGAACACTTGTACGCGAACCAACGACTGTCTAGGAACAGCAATAGTCAAGACATTTCTATTGAATGCAAACTTCAATGAAGAATTCACATCAACAGAGCTTTTTCCGGTAATACCCATTGGTTCTCCACTCTCGCAAGAAGCCTCAATCCACCATGTTTTTTCCTGAGCAGAAGCAACAACCCACTGAAGAGTCTCGTTTCTATCACGGCTCATTGTATAGCATACGCCTTCACTCATGTTGGTCAGGCCAGAATTGTAGCAATGAGAGGCATAACCGCCCACACCGTTCACAAAGGCAATGCAAGGACCATCATATGAGCTGCTAGAAGATTGTTCTTCGCTATTCGAACTGTTCTCCTCACTAGAGGAGGAATCTTCAACAGAGTTGGGACTTTCCTCTTCGCTGCTGCTGGATTCTTCGGCAGAGCTGGAACTGAGCACCTGTTCCTCGCTGCTAGAACTTTCTTCTGTCTGTTCTGAGCTGCTACTTTCAACAGGAATAGCCGTTGCACTATATGTTGCCACGTAATTTGCAGCACCCGTCACCGCAACAATTTCCGGGCTCCAGCCGCTAAAGGCGTAGGTGTATTCCGCATCGGCAGGCTTGGTCGGAGTTTGCCCTCCATACTCTGGCACCACGCCATATTCCACATCTGAACTTTGCAGTTGGGTGTTGTCGTAATTCAAGAAGGTAACGGTGTATACGTTCAAGGTAGCACGGTAATCCAAAGTATAGGTCGCATTACCCGTCACCGCAACAATCTTGGGAATCCAGCCATTTGCGCTATAGCTAAACTGGGCATTGTTCCCGGGGAGTTTCGTCGCCGGCGCAGTAGGCATTTCCCCGTATTCCAGCGTGCTGGTGCTCCTGGTACCGTCACCGTTCACGAAGGTCACTGTGTACTTGTTCTTGGTAGACGTGTAGGTGGCGGTATATGTGGCGTTGCCCGTAACATTTTCAATCTTCGGACTCCAGCCGCTGAATTCATAGGTGTATTCCGCAGTAGCGGGCTTTTCGGGTGTCCGAGGCTTTACAATGTCCGCCGCGATGGTACCGTAGGGATACGTAGCAGTTTGAATGACCGTGCCATCATCTTTCACGAAAGTCACGGTATAACTATTAGTAGAAGAGGTATAGGTGGCGGTATAAACGACGTCTTCCGTCACCGCAGCCAGGGCCGGAGTCCAGCCAGCAAAGGCGAAGGTCTCGCCGGCTGTTCCCTGCTTGACAGGGTCGGTGGGCTTTGCAATGTCCGCAGGCACCGTGCCGTAATCGTAGTCCGCCGCGGCCAGCAGCACCGTGCCGTCTTCGTCCTTGAAGGTTACACTGTACTTGTTTACAGTACGGTTCACTACCGCAGTATAGGTAGCTTTGCCAGTGACCGGAACAATTTCCGGAGTCCAACCCGCAAAGCTATAGCTATACTGTGCATCGTTGTCAGGCGTCTTGCCCGCAGGTGCGACAGGCATTTCGCCGTATTCCACCTGGCTGCTGCTAGACGTTTCATCGCCGTTCACAAAAGTGACGGTGTACTTTTTCTTGGTCGCTTTGAACTTGGCCGTGTAATCCTCATCTCCCGTAACGGCGACAATCTCCGGATTCCAACCGTCGAATGCGTAAGTGTAAGCGGCATCCGCATCCTTGGTGGGCGTCGCACCGGAATATACAGGTATTGTCCCGTAGGCCACAGATTGCGTGGCCAACACGGTTCCGTCATTCAGGAACCTGATGGAGTAGTGATTTGTCACCTCGTTAAAGACAGCCTGATATGTTGCATTTCCTGTCGCTGCAGCTAATGCCGGATTCCAGCCCTGGAATGTATAGGAATACTGTGCTGTAGCGGCCTTGGTGGGTTCCGCTCCCGTGTAGGTGGGGACGGTCCCCTGTTCCACTTCTACGGTCTGCAAAGTGACATTGCCGTTCTTGAAGGTAATGGTAAATGTGACAGGCACGACGTTGGCCGCAAAGGAGAAATTGGAGATAGTTATCGGTTCCCAACGGCTACCGGGCATACCAAGGGTAAGCACCAAGTACTCCGAGGCATTGGCGGTAAAGGAACAGGTAACATGAGTCGTATTGCCACCTGTCATTGTCGCAATATCGTTGCAATAGCTCCCGACAACCACCGTCATATTCATTTCCTGGCCACCTGAACCCTCCGTAGCATCAAAGGACAACGTGTAAGATTCTCCGGAAACAACGTTGCCCAGACCCTTGGTCACAACACGGGCGGCAGCATACTCGTTGGACTGACCGATAGTCACACTACCATTGTTATTGATGGTCAACTCGGTGTTGGAATTCCATTCCTCCCCAACGGAACTAGAAGACACCGACGAGCTGCTGGATACACTCGAAGACGAGACGGAACTGGACGAAACGCTGCTGGAAGACGCCACTGAACTGGAAGAAACGCTTGAAGAGGAACGTGCAGAACTGGACGAAACGCTGGAACTGGACTTTGCCGAAGAACTGCTGGAATTACCGCCTCCGCCGAGAGAAATGGGATGGTCCTTCGCAAAGGTGTAAAAAGCATCCCTCGGAGCCTTGATCGATATCCCTATAACGCCATCCGCAATGCGGGCATTCAGATTGTCCACGTTCATCCAATCGTCATAATTTTCCTCGGCACCTCCACCAACTCCGTATCCATCGTCTGCAATAATCTTCTTGCCTCCCATGGCAGCACTGGCTCCGGCCCAGGTCAACAGGTTATTGTTATCACTACGAATTCGGGTCTGGCCGCCCTGGGTTCGACCGCCGGAGGTAAAAAGGTAGTCTACCTTGCTCTGGTCAAAATTGGCATACCACGTAACAATTCCCTCGTTTAGCCACGGAGAAATATCCACTGCGATTTTAGCATTGGGTAAAGCAGCCTTAATTGTCGCCACAATGTCATTAAAATAGTTTCCGCATAGCTCAGCATCGGGAATACCCCCATTTAATTGACTAAAGCGAGTTTCATGGTTATCACCAGAAACCGAATATTGGAAAAAGTCAGGCTCTATCAGCCAAATAGTCGTTCCGGAAGTTCCGAAATCATTCGCTACACCTTGAGCTAAATAGCGATAACGAGCAATAATTTTATCCCATTCATTACGAATGGTTTCCGCACCATTCGTACAATGGTTCGGATTACCAACGTCACAATCTTCATATCCTTTTTTCTTATCATACTCTGCGATAACATAAGCGTAGAATACCGGAGTCAAATTATTTTTTTTACATGCACGCACCATGGCTCCTTCCCACCACTGATCATAACTATCTTTTCTATGATCCCCTAACCAAATGGTCAAGTGAGTAAGGCCCGTACCTGCAAAACTGGTATTTTCATTAAACGAATCATGCCATTCCCGCCCATAATTGAAATGACTTTCGTCAAAAGCGGCGAACGCAAACGCCGCCAAAAGCGACAGCGCCAAAGCAAAAGCTTTCTTCATAACAACACCCGTGTATTTCCCATGTATATTCGTATAAAAAATAATTTCAAAACTCTTTTTTTCCTTGTAAAAAAATGTAAAAGCCCCTAGTCGCAAGGACCAGGGGCAACGACATCTTTTAGGCAAAAACGCTTAATTTAGCGTAATTTTGCGGTTTTGCACCTGAGTACCGGACTTGACACGCAGGATATAGCTACCGGCATTGAACTTTGTAAGCTCTACGGCGCCGGATACCTGGATGAAGCGAGCCAGCGGACGGCCCTGAAGGTCGAACACCTCAATAGTAGCCTGGCCGCCCTCAATCAGGAGCGTACGGCCATTCACGACCACGGAAACGGGGAACTTCATAGCGCTGCGCAAGGCCATCGTCGAAGAACCACTGGAGGCCGGAGTCACTGCACTGGAGCTAGAACTCGGACGACTTTCGCTAGAATTAGATGTTTCATTGGAACTGGAGCTAGAGGCCGCAGAGGATTCCGGCTCCACCACGGTCACCTGGATTTCATACGTGGTCCCGTTGACATTTATCTTTTCGTTCCAATCACCGGCCTGCAGCCACTGTGTCGACTGAGAATTGCTGATGGTGAGTGTATTGCCCACGTAATCATAAGAAAGCCACCAAATGTAGTACGTCTCCTTGGTAAACGAAGTCACATTCGTAAACGTAACCGTCTCAAATTCGGCACCCTTGACCACATTTTGCGTAAGGTTTCCGGTGACAACGACTCCGGTAGAAGCGCTGGAAGCAACAGACGAACTGCTCGTTTCGATACTGCTGCTGGACACCTGAACAGAACTTGAACTTTCGCTCAAGGGGATTTCGTTATAGGTAGCAGTGTAAGAAGCCTTGCCCACAACTTTTTTCAGTTCGGGATTCCAGCCCTTGAATTCATAACGGTAAGACTTACTAGGTTCACGAGTCGGCTCGGGTCCGCCATACACGGGAACCTTTCCATAGTTCACTTCGGCCCACCACAATTCCGAATTGTCGTAATTGAGGAAGGTAATCTTGTAGGCATTGATTGTCTGAACGATATTGGCCGTGTAGGTGGCGGGGCCTGTAACAGCAACAATCTCCGGAGTCCAACCGCCAAAGCTGTAACTGTACTGAGCATCATTCTTGGGCAGTTCTACGCTTGTGGGAGCCTCGGGAATTTCACCTTCTGCCACCTTGATCGTCTGGATAACTTTTCCGTTTACGACAAACTTGACATCGTGCTTTACAATCGCCACAGATGAACTAGAAGGAGCTACAGAAGAACTGGACAGCACCTCGTGACCATCAGCCAACTTCAGGGAAAGGTTGGAAATAGTCACCGATTCCCAGCGGGAGCCAGGCATGGTCAAGGTCAGCACCACGTTTTCGTTCTTGGTAGCCTTGAAGGTACAAGTATAGGCCTGAGCACCTTCGTTTGCATCCAATTCTACCATGCCACTGCAATAAGAATTCAACGAAACGGCCATATCCATAGTGTTCTGCTGGATAGAGGCATCAAAGCTCAGCGTATAGGATTTGTTCTTCTCAACTTCGCCCAATCCCTTAGTTACTACGCGCTCGGGAGTCCATCCATTCGACTGACCAATAACCGCGTCACCATTGCTATTGACCGTAAGCTGGGTGTTGGACTGCCAATCGTTGTTCACAGAAGCGGAACTTGCTGCAGCTGAGCTTGCTGGAGTCTGCGAAGAAGAACTGACGGAAGACGAGCTCTGGACAGAACTACTGGAGATGTCGTTTACAGTCAGCACCATTGTGTAGGCCGTTCCGTTCACCGTAAAGTTTTCGCGGAAGGTTCCCAAGTTCGCACTTGTGGGAACAACAGCGTCCAAGGTAAGTACATTGCCGGAACGAGTCATATTCAGGTAGTAGACATTCTGAGAATTCCTCTGGAAGCTATTGACATTCGTAAAGATTACCGGGCTTATAGAGCCTCCACGAAGCACCGTCTGCGTCAAGTTTCCGGTAATCACCAGCTTGGCGCTGCTGGAAGAAGCTACGGAGCTAGAAGATGGTTTTACACTAGAAGAAGACTGTACGGAACTAGAAGACGGTTTCACGCTAGAAGAAGACTGGGCTACACTTGATGAACTGGCCTCCTTAAGGCCCAGGCACTTCACGTTATCTATCTGCAGGGTGCCGGTAGTACCTGAGGTCCCCTGGAACTGCCAGCTGAAAGCGGTAACGGCTTTACGCACATTGGAAATATCCGCCGGCGTGCCCCAACCCGTTTCCTGAGCCAAGTCGTCCCAATAAACAGTCTTGGTTTTCCAACCGGAGCTTGCATTTGCCGCAGACTTGTGATAATTGAATTCTACATCAATAGTGGATTGGACCCTAAAGTCATGTGCATCACCCTTGTAATCATACTGGATCGCCGTACAAGCCGATAAATCTTCTGGAGTCACTTCATCAGCATTGGCCGAAACCACAAGGCCCGCAAATGGGCTATATGCATAATTAGCCTTACTTAAAGAATAATTCACTTTGATGGCCTTGGAAGAGCTATTGCCTGCAGCCATGGAGGTATCTATAGTAGAGCGACCGCCGTCCTTATTGTCGTTGTAGGTGGTCCACGGGCTGTTCCAAAGAGAGGTGTAGTTGCCGTCTTCGAAGTTGTCCACCAGCAAAGGCTTGTTGGTACCGCCCTGAGAAGCGGAAGAATTCGGATTGCTCGCCGAAGACGTGGGATTGGAGTTGCTGGAAGCAGGAGCATTTCCGCACTTCGTGTAAGACTTGGGGAGCTTGGAGAAGATGTTGGTGTTTACCCACTGACCACTGTTGGAATAGTTCCAGGCGCTACCGCTAAAGTAAGAGGCGCCCTCATTCTTGTTGGAGACGGACCAGTTAGCACCAGAAAGCTTGTTGTTGTTCATCCAGGTAAGCCAGCTGGAGGAATTACCGCTGACTCCGCCACCACCGTCGGCATTCACCGTGCCCCATTCAGAAACGAACACGGAAAGGCCCGCGTTCATGGCTCGGTCGGCATTCGCGCCTTCACCACCCACAGAGTGGGAACCCGCATAGAAGTGGAACGTGTACGCCACGTTGTTCTTGGAGTCGCGAACCGTATTGCCAATGGCGTAATCAGGGTGCTGATCCCAATCAGGGTTACCTACCAGCACCAGGTTGTCGGAATACTGACGGATAGTCTCAATGACAGACTCGGCATAAGTCTTGATAGAGCCCCAGGACTGGCTGGTGGGTTCGTTGAACACCTCAAAAATCACGTTATCATAACCGCCCCACTTCTGGGCCATGTAACTAAAGAATGTCTTTGCGTTGTTTACATTGTCGCTGGCCTTGTGGCTATGGTAGTCGATAATCACGTAGATGTCGTTGTCGATAGCCGCCTGCACCACCGCATTCATCAAACTCTGGTACTTGTTCATATCACTGAAGTAGTTGCCAGAGCCCCAGTTTTCATCTACACCCATAGGGGCTCGGATAATCTGGATATTCTGCTTCTCTACCAGGCCACTCACAATGCTGGATGTCCAGAAGGGGGAACCCACGTCGCTAGAGATGGCCCAGAAAAGGCTCATGCCCTGCACGGCAACTTCTTTACCAGATTTAATGCCCTCACAGGAGCCGTAAATCTGGCCTTTGCTGCCGACCTTGCCAGCCATCAGCTGGCCATACTGGCTTACCGGGCCCACGCGCCCGAAGGAAAGGGAAACAAGGCACAAGGCCAGAAGAAGGAAAAATGTCCTTTTCATACAATACCCATCTCTAGATTTGTGATATATACCGTCTAAAAATAATTTCAGAGACCGCGTTATTCAAGTCAAATTATGGTAACAATCTGTTGCTGATGTAAACACGACACATTCTATCTTGTCTTGGGGCACCACAATCGAGCACATTCTTTAATAAAAAAACACCCCAGCACAAGACCGGGGTTATCTCTGACGGATCCTCGCCTCTGCGAGGATGACAATGCTGCTACACAGACAACTTAGTTTTCGTTGTTGTGCATTTCCATCTGTTCGCGGTCCATCGTGTGCTGCAGGTATTCCTTGAAGTCACGGTCGATGTTCACACCGTCGAAGTCGATGTCATCGTTTTCCAACACGAACACGGCGCTGGGGTTATCAAGCCAGCCGACCACGTCCACGCCTTCCAACTTCATGGACTTGTCGCCAGCGGCCTGAGCCACGTATTCCACCTTAGACTTGGCCACCCAGCCCTGGCCGCAGTTACCCTTGACCAGCACTTCGGTGTCACCGTCCTTGACGATGGTAAGTTCGTCGTTAAAGCCTGCGGTGCAAACCACAGATCCACCGCCCTTTTCCTTGGTCAAGTCAATATCGCCCAGCTTGGACTTCACTTTGTTCGGGGCAGCAAAAGCAGCGGCCACCATCAGGGAAAGAGCAACAAATAAAACCTTTTTCATGTTATTCCTCAATAAACATGGTAAAATATACAACTATGCAGTAGGAATATACCTTTTATTTTGGCAAATTGGGAGATTTTCTTTTAAATTTTTACGATATGAAGAAGATTTTTACCATTTTCGTGCTTTTGCTGGTCATTTTGGCGATTTTTGCCGTTTTTCAAGGAAAAAAACGCATAAATGCGGTATCCGACAACCAAGAAACCGTGCTTTTGGAGATTCCCAAGGGCAGTTCGGCGGCCAAAGTATCTCAAATTTTACAGGAAAAGGGCGTCTGGAAGGACGGACTGGCGTTCAAGGTCCGGAACAAAATGGACAAGCCAAACCTCAAGGCTGGCTGGTACGAGATTCCGCCACGGCAGACCCTGGAACAGATTTTCGCCCTGCTTGCAAGCGGCAAGAACGCCGTACGCAAGGTGACTATTCCCGAAGGTCGGGCCAGTTGGGAAATCCCCGCCTACCTGAAAAAGGCGTTCCCCGACTTGAACGAGGACCGCTGGAACAAGTTGGTCCAGGACCCGAAGTTCGCCCAGTCCCTGGGCGTAGATGCAAGTTCCCTGGAAGGTTACCTGTTGCCCGACACCTACCCCTTCGCCATCGATGCCGACGAAGAGACCATCATCAGGCAGATGGTGGCGGCGAACCTGAAGGTGCGGGACGAGATGAAAAACAAGCCTGGCTCCAAGTGGGCGACTCTCGGCAACTGGCACAAGGTGCTTACCCTTGCTAGCGTAGTAGAAGAAGAAACCGGCAAACCCGACGAACGATTCTTGATTGCAGGCGTTTTTCACAACAGGCTTGAAATTGGCATGCCCCTGGGGGCCGACCCCACGGTGCGGTTCATCTTCAGGAACTTGACCGGGCCCATCTACAAGAGCCAGCTCAACAGCGACAGCCCCTACAACACCCGCAAGTTCAAGGGCCTGATGCCCGGCCCCATTTCTAATCCGGGTCGCAAGGCCATCGAAGCAGCCCTATTCCCCGCCGACACAAAGGCACTTTACTTTGTTGCAAAGGACGATGGTTCGGGCACTCACTTCTTCAGCAATACGCTCACCGACCACAACAAGTTCAAGGACGTAGCGGCGAAGAATAGAGGGGAGTGAGGACTTCATTCACACTGATTGCTTTCTAAAAACAATTTCCTTGCCATTATCGTATTCACAGACCAAGCTGTCGGCGCAGACCACTTCGTAGTCCGATCCACCGTTGAACACGTTGGCATTGCCGTATTCTTCGTGGAGCTTTTCCATACGGACACGGCACGCAAACCTACGGGACAGATCGGCGCAGCAAGTGGAAATTTCATCGTCAGAAATTGACACCGCCATAGATTTATCCTTAAGGACTATTTGGATTTCGTTGACACCCGCAGCCGAAAGCAGGAACACGATGTCGTCTATGGCGTACTCACGGCAATCCGAACCCTGCAAAACCGATTCGGCGTTATCGACCCAAAGCCGACCTGAAATACTATACTCGTGATCCATAGCGGAAATTTACTATTTTTTAGGGGATAGGGGGAGGAGCTAGGATCTAGTGAATACAAGCCAGAAACTAGCCCCTAAATCCTAACCCCTAGATCCTAATCCCATGGCCCGCGCACGCAAGACAATCACACCTGACCCGTATGCGAAACCGATAGCGAAACCGCTACCGCCCGAGCAGAGCCTGCCGGGAAAGCTGAAGCAATTCCAGTCGCCGACCCGCGCGAACTTCGAGCTCGTGAGCCCCTACGGTGCAGCGGGCGACCAGCCGAAGGCCATCGAAGAACTGACCGAAGGTTTCAAGCACGGTGAACAGTTCCAGACGCTGCTTGGCGTCACGGGTTCCGGCAAGACTTTCACGATGGCGAACGTCATCAAGAACGTGGGCAAGCCGACGCTGATCCTCACGCACAACAAGACGCTTGCGGCGCAGCTCTACCAGGAATTCAAGGCGTTCTTCCCGCACAATGCGGTGGAATACTTCGTGAGCTATTACGACTATTTCCAGCCCGAAGCGTACATTCCGCACACGGACACGTTTATCGAGAAAGACGCGAGCATCAACGACGAGATTGACAAGCTCCGCCTGCGCGCCACCGCGAACTTGCTCACCCGCCGCGACGTGATTATCGTTGCCTCCGTAAGCTGCATCTACGGCTTGGGAAGCCCGAGCGAATATTTCGACTTGATGGTTCGCATCAAAAAGGGTGACGTTTACGACCGCGACAAGATTCTGCATGACCTCGTGCGAATTCAATACACGAGAAACGATTTCAGCCTGGATCGCGGCAGTTTCCGCGTGCACGGCGACGTGATTGAGATTCACCCGAGCTACGACGAAGAAGGCCTCCGCATCGAGCTTTTCGGCGATGAAGTCGACAGGCTCGTTCGCTTCAACATCATTACCGGCGAAGTCACGCAGGAAATGGACGAGATGACCATCGCTCCGGCAAAGCACTTTGTGACCAAGGAAGAAGGCCGCGCAGGAATTTTGCAACGCATGCAGGTGGAACTGACCGAGCGCCTCGCGGAACTCGACAAGGAAGGCAAGGTGCTGGAATCGGCCCGCCTCAGCAGCCGCACCCGCTACGACATGGAAATGATTCGCGAGACCGGCATGTGCAGCGGCATCGAAAACTACTCGCGCATTATCGAAAACCGCGCCCCGGGTACGCGCCCGTTTACGCTTATCGACTACTTCGGCGACGACTGGCTCTTGATGGTGGACGAATCCCACGTGAGTATTCCGCAGGTGGGCGGCATGGCCGAAGGCGATAAGAGCCGCAAGACGACGCTGGTGCAGTACGGATTCCGCCTCCCCTGCGCGCTCGACAACCGCCCGATGAACTTTGCCGAATTCGAGTACATGTACCCGAAGCAAGTGCTCTTTGTGAGCGCCACGCCCGGCGATTACGAACTTACCAAGACCGGCGGCGTCGTTACCGAACAAATTAACAGGCCAACCGGACTTCTGGACCCGAAAATCGAGATGTTCCCCATCAAGGGCCAGATGGACGTGCTCCTGTACCGCATCGAGGAAGTCGTCAAGAACGGCGACCGCGTGCTGGTCACGACGCTCACCAAGAAGATGGCGCAGGACCTCACCGACTTCTTTGTGGAATCGGGCATCCGTGCACGTTACCTGCACAGCGATATCAAGACGCTGGAACGCCACGAGCTCATCCGGGGCTTGCGCACCGGAGAATTCGACGTACTGGTGGGCATCAACCTGCTTCGCGAAGGTCTGGACCTGCCCGAAGTGAGCATGGTCGCGATTCTCGATGCCGACAAGGAAGGGTTCCTCCGTAACTACCGCAGTTTAATCCAGACAATGGGCCGTGCGAGCCGTAACGTGAACGGCACAGTCTTGCTCTTTGCAGACAACATGACCGACAGCCTGGAAAAGGCCATCACCGAAACCGCCCGCCGTCGCAGCGTGCAGGAAGAATTCAACAAGGAACACAGCATCACGCCGAAGTCCGTGACCCGCAAGCTGGAAGACGACCTGCGGATTGCGGATCCCCTTGGGATTGACGGCGACGATGCTGTCGATGAGGACGAGGAGATCCCCGCCTCCGCGGGGATGACAAATGGGGAACCGGGCATTCGTCCGATGGAACCGCTGCAGCCTTCCAAGTTTAGACGAGAGAACGCTCGCAAGCGAGCTACAGACAAGAGACGAGAGAAAGGCTCGAGGCACGATGTAAGAAAGGAGATCCCCGCCTCCGCGGGGATGACAAGTTCGCTGGAAGACCTGGAACGCCAGATGAAGGATGCCGCCGCGCGCCTCGATTTCGAGGAAGCGGCGCGTCTGCGGGACATTATCCGGAATATGCGTTAGGGACAGTGACCCCGTAAGGGGACGAGACCGGACAACGGACGGGCTCGGTGAGGCAGGGCGGGATGCCCTGACGAGTATGGCCCGACCCGCCCCTGTGAAGAATTGCACTGAACTTTGGGGCGGGGAACGCCCAAATAAGCCGTTTTTCACGAAAAAATCGCTTTTTCGTTTGCTTTTTCGTCCATTTTTGTTTATTTTCAGGGGAAGAAATCTTTTTACGAGGAAATAACTATGAATTTCAAGTTCTTAAAAACTTTCCTGGCGGGGTCCGTTTTCGCGCTGGGATCCATTGGTCTCACCGCCTGCGGCGACGACAGTTCTAGCGCCAGCGACGAGGGAGACTCTTCTTCTTCGGCAGAGGAACTGGTTCTGTCTTCTGTTTCGGAAGAATCTCCCCTTGCAGAGGGTGCAGCCATTACTGCAAATGTCGCAGAAGATGGTCACAATGGATTTTACATGACTCTACAGGGCATACTTACCATCAACAACGAGGATAGCCCCGTTGCGGAACCGGAGGGCTATGAAGGCGACGATCGTGTATACTATGCCATCGATAGCCTTTCCTTTGATGTCGGACGCAAGGAAGGGAACTCTATCATTAAGGTCGGAAATCTTCCAGTCCTGCTCAAACCAGGCACCTCTTTTGGCAAGGAATCCGTAAATCTCATCGCCACCGTCGACGAGATTCCCCTAAATCGTGATGAAATCGGCTGCGGGGATTTCGTCTTGTACACCACCGTTTATATGAGTGGCGACGAAGAAGACACCAAGCAATTTGCGTACACTGCTCGTGTTGAATCACCCTTCACCTTGCAGTGCAAAGTCATCGAATCCTCCTCCAGCGGCGAAGAAGTCTGTACTGAAATGGAACTGGTGAAGGATGTCGTCATTTCCAACAAACTGGGTAGTGACGTGCCGGCCATCAACTTTGCCACAGGTACCAGCGAAAACCCCGACGTGACCATGAGTATCGAAGACCGGATGCCGTCCTTCACCGCTTCCGCAGGTGTGAAAATTATCGAGGAAGGCTCCCAGGAATCCGGAGTCATTCCCGAAGGAAAGGTATGCCTCGAAAGTTTCACGGAGGCCTATAACGGCGAAAGGAACCCCATGGATTTGGAGAATATGGCCTGGTACCTCGTGAAAACCGCCTCCGGCACCTACCCGGTCATGATTGTCAAGTTCATGGCTCTGGATGACACCAGGGGTGATTTGACTATCAGCTATTTCAAGAAAAAATAGGACTTCGGTATTTTTTGAAGGGCCCCGTTAGGGGCCTTTTCTTTTTTTGTGTTGGCAAGCTTTCCACCAGTTTCTAAATTTACGCCCGTAATTTAACACGCCTGCGCAGACTGCGCGGGCACAATACGGAGTAAACCATGCTCAAGAAGCTTTCCAATTTCCCCGGTATCAAGGGACCCGTCGTCACCATCGTGATGGACGGTTTTGGTATCACCGATAGGGTCGAAGGCAACGCCATCAAGGCCGCCCGCACTCCCACACTCGACAACCTCTTCAAGATGTACCCGAACGTGCTTTTGAAGGCTCACGGCCGCGCCGTGGGTATGCCGACCAACGAAGACATGGGTAACTCCGAAGTGGGCCACAACGCCATCGGTGCCGGCCAGGTTTACAACCAGGGTGCCGCCCTCGTGCAGGACGCAATCGTCTCCGGCGACATCTTCGGCCGCGACGCCTGGAAGGAAATCGCCGGTAACGCCCGCGAAAAGAACACCGTTCTCCATTTCATCGGCCTCTTCAGCGACGGTAACGTTCACTCCAACATTTCTCACCTCAAGGCCATGGTCGCCCAGGCCAAGAAGGAAGGCCTGAAGAAGGTCCGCGTGCACATTCTTCTCGACGGCCGTGACGTTCCGGAAACTTCCGCCCTCGATTACGTCGGCCCGTTCGAAAAGTTCCTCGACGAACTCCGCAGCCCGGAATTCGACGTCTGCATTGCTAGCGGCGGTGGCCGTATGCAGATTACCATGGACCGTTATAACGCCAACTGGAAGATGGTGGAGCTGGGCTGGAAGACCCACGTGCTGGGCGAAGGCCGCTACTTCGACAACGCCACCCAGGCTATCGAAACCCTCCGTGGCGAAACCAAGGCCATTGACCAGGATCTCCCGCCGTTCGTGATTGCTAAGGACGGCCAGCCGGTCGGTACCATCAACGATGGCGACTCCGTGGTGTTCTTCAACTTCCGTGGCGACCGCGCCATCGAAATCACCCGCGCCTTCGAAGAAGAATCCTTCAACGAATTTGACCGCAAGCGCTTCCCGAAGGTCTGCTACGCTGGCATGCTCCAGTACGACGGCGACCTCAAGCTCCCGAACCGCTTCCTCGTGCCGCCTCCGGCCATCAAGGAAACCAGCGGCGAATGGCTTTCCGAAACCGGCGTGAAGCAGTTTGCCTGCTCCGAAACGCAGAAGTACGGCCACGTGACCTACTTCTGGAATGGAAACCGTTCCAGCAAGTTCGACGGCGAAACCTACCTCGAAATCGAATCTGACGTTGTTCCGTTCGAACAGCGCCCTTGGATGAAGGCTGCCGAAATCACCGACGCCATGATCGAAGCCTTGAAGAGCGGCAAGTACCAGACGCTTCGCTGCAACTTCCCGAACGGCGACATGGTGGGCCACACGGGTAGCTTCCGCGCTGCTACGATGGCTATCGAAGCAGTGGATATCGGCCTCGCGCGCCTCCTCCCGGTGATTGACGCCCTCGGTGGTGTCGCCATCATCACGGCTGACCATGGTAACGCCGACGAAATGTACGAAATCGACAAGAAGACCGGCATGCCGAAGGTCAACAAGGATGGTTCCTTTAAGGCCAAGACGAGCCACACCTTGAACAAGGTTCCTTGCATCCTTTACGATAACGTAACGGGCGGCAAGCTCGGCCTCAAGGAAGGCGACTGGGGTCTGTCGAACATCGCTGCAACGACTGCGAACCTCCTCGGCCTCGAAAAGCACGAAGCGTGGGACGACTCGATGCTCATCATCAAGTAAGCGAATTCAGATTTCAGAATTCGGAGTTCAGAGTTGTTTAATTTGGCGGCTACGCCGCGATTATTCAAATCTGAAATCAAAATTCCGAATTAAAAGGGACCCCGAAAGGGTTCCTTTTTCATTCGGGGTTTTAGGGGCAGGGCCCCTAGGAGAAGGGGTAGCGGAAGATGCGGCAGGTATGAAACGGTGGCCCCGGCACTGGGGCCGGGGTGACAGCGGGATAGAGCCGTAGCTGGAGCGTGGGGAAGGCCTTCCCCCTTACCGCAAACGGCGCAGTCCCTTGGGCATGGGGACTTCGGTGCCGTCTTCTTGCAACAGGTAGATGTTGTCCAGGCTGATGTAGCCCTTGCCGCTGTAGCGGGCCCTGAAGGCGAAGTTCTTAATTTGCTTGGGGTCCAGCTGCGGGATGGTCTTGCCCCAGCCTTCCTGAGCCATGTTTTCCCAGATGAGGGTGTCACGGACCCAGCTGCCGCGGGTATTTTTCAGGCGGACCATGAACTCGTCGTAGTCCTTCACCTGCTCGCTGGCGATTTGCACCTCGAAATAGCCGTCGGGATTGTTGTGGTTGGTAGCGTAGTCGAACACGATGCCAACGGAATTCTTGACGGCTTCGGGAATCACATAGTAGGCGCCGGCGAAGTTGGGCCAGCCCTGTGCAGGGGGTTGCTCGATGATAAAGTCGTGACGGATGAATCCGCCATGAGGGGGCGCCCCGTTAAAGACCTTGGCCTCGATACTGGTAGCGTTATCGCCGTTGGCCACCGGGTACCAATCTACCGCATCCAGCCCGTTGTCGAAGTTCTGCATGACGCTAGTGGTGCGGTAAGCCCCGCGGATGCGGAAGGGAATCTTGAATTCCGTAGCCTTGCCGCCAAGGCCGCGAATCTTCAGCGTCGCCGTAGCAGGCCCAAGTTTCACATTTGCAGACATGGGAACCTTCACATGGAAGCTTTCGATGGAGGCGTTCCACAGGCCGTCATCGGGCTTGAACCACTTGACGATCCCAAGCTCCGGAATTTCAAGTTTGCCTTCTGTCAGCTGGCCGTACTGCTGGACGGCGGTGGCGAACAGGTCCAGGGTATCGCCTGCCAGCAGGACCTTCTTTTCGAGGGCAGCGGCAATGACACGCGGGTCTGCCGCAGAACTTTTCGTCGCCGAATCCAGGCCCACGACCTTCGGGTTGATTTGCACAACAGCAAGTCCAAAGGGCGGTACGGCAATGTCCCTGGACTTGGACGGATTGATACGGCGACCGCTGGGGCCCATTTTCGGGTAGGGGTAGGCGCTCTGGGTCGTGCCGTTCCACTTGAACTGTTCTTCGCCAAAAATTTCTACTTGGGTACGAACCAAATCGCCTTTGCCCACTGTCGGCGTCGCATTGGCAGAATCCGTGCCAACGCTTGCCCGGTCAATCTGGACCAGCTGCGTTATGTCGGAAAGGTTCACCAGCATCACCCGGGCGGAATCCCCCTTGCCGATGGCGTAGGCCACCACATCGGGGCTATTGCTCTCTACCGGCAACACCGCGAATCCGCTTTCCAAAAAGTCCATGAAGGTCATGTAAATGCCATAGTATTCCGCCGTAGGTTCCAGGGATTTCCAGTGATTCCAGGAACCTTCCTTGAGGAGCGCCGTCATGCTGATGGTTCCCCAGGTGTCGTCGGGTCCCTTGAACAGGTTGCCGAAAGCGTCCCAGGGGAGCACCTGCAGGCGGTTGCCGAAGCGCATGGCGTGCTGGGCAAAGACGCTGGCCATAGCGGTGGCCTGAGGGTAATCCATCAGCAGACTGTAGCCCTGCACGCAGGTGCTGAACTCCGAAAGAAACACCCGGCGCTCCCCTTCC
>Ga0310691_10004021_pt1 | contig 16922 bp, 7 predicted proteins | sample 176DNAGHGlowgp2_FD_203887 | JGI IMG/M metagenome (GOLD analysis project Ga0310691, IMG submission 203887) | Sheep rumen microbial communities from Palmerston North, Manawatu-Wanganui, New Zealand - 1766 DNA GHGlow gp2 (v2) (version 2) | ecosystem: Host-associated > Mammals > Digestive system >...
CAGACTAACCGCCTCCAGTCTGAACGTTAGTCTGAATAGCCAGACAAGTACTCAGACTAACCGCCTCTAGTCTGAACGTTATTCTGAATGATCACATATTGTAATAATACATGTCCACTCCGCAGTTTTCCGAACTTTACCGTATTAATGCAAAGGTGTCCCCGCTGTCATCCACTCCCCATCCACTCTCCAGTCACTCCCCGCCGGCGTGAAGGACAATTTTCCGGGGATCTTTGGAGCCGAGCGGCAAAAAAAAACGCAAATGTGTTGCACACATTTGCGTCCTGTAATGCGAGCGACTGTCCCCGGAAATATTGTCCGGAGCGCCCGAAGCGACTGAATTCCTGAATTTGTCCGAAGCGCCTTACATTGCCCAGTCTTTCGACCACTTGAGGAAGTGCGTAATATAATCGACCGTAACTTCTGAACCGTTCAATATCGGCAGGAACAGGATAAACAGCAGTACGCAGATCGCAGCGTAGACGTAGACCGGTTTGTTTCCGATCTTCGGGAAACGCTTGCCGAGTCTTGTGAGCGAGTAGATGATCATTACAGTAATGAACGGAACGCTTGCGAAATAGTGGTAGATGAAGACATACCTTTCGACCAGGAGCCAGGGCAGGTACTGCGCGAGGTATCCGACGAGGAGGAAACCGGCCTTGCGGTCACGCTCGTTGAGCCAGAGGTAGATCATGTAGAGCGATGCCGGGATACCGAGCCACCAGATCGCGGGGTTGCCGAGGAGCGTTATGACGCGGCGCGATGTCTCGGAGATCGTCTCGAAGACGAAGAGAACCGGCTTTGTCATGACGGGCCACTGGTACCATTCTGATGAGTAAGGGTGCGTTGAAGTGATGTTCGTGTGGTAGTTGAACATCGTCTTCTGAGCGTTGAGCATCTTGCTGATGAGGCTCCTTCCCTCCACTCCGTCGTTGAACGGGATGTATGTAAGAGTGTAAAGGATGAGAGGGATGATGATGAATACGAGGATGCACCAAAGCACCGTCTTTATGAGGCGGCGGTTGAATACGCGGACGATATCAAAATCGCTGCCTTTCTTAAAGTCGGTCTCTACCCTCTTAAGCGCCTGAGCGTACTCGCGGTACCTGTATACGAACATGATGAACAGGAGGACTGCGATGCCGGCGGCTGAATAAACGCCGATCCATTTCGAGGAGATCGCAAGCCCGGCAAACAGTCCGCACAGGAACAGCGGCCGGTACGTCTTCCTAAGCGGCGTATCGTAGAAATTTAGCTGCGTATATTCATAGATAAATATGAACGACAACATAATGAACATGACCGCATAGACGTCGATCGTCGCGATCCTCGACTGCACAAAATGCATGAAGTCAGACGTGAACACGACCGTCGTCAGTGTCGCGAGCTTCGTGTCGGAGAAGAACTTCTTGGCGAACACATACATCGCGAAGATCATGATGATGCCGCAGACAGTGCCACTGAACCTCCATCCGAAAGGATTCATGCCGAATATGAACGTACCGAGTGACATGATCTCCTTACCGAGCTGGGGATGCGTGTTCTCGTATGTGTACAATCCGTTCTTCATCTCGTAGATGTGGCGTGTATAATGCACCTCATCGAAATAAGTACCATTGAGATACGTATCTTCCGTGACCGCATACTGCTGCTCGTCAAAGAGATTATAGAACCTGTCCTTGTTGACCGGCTCTAAGAGGTTGCCCTCGGGATCCTTCAGAACCATCTCGATAACGCAGTCGTTGTGGTTCTCATCAACAGGCTCGATATGGATGTATCTTGCGAATATGTCAACTTCAGTCTTGTTCCAGTTATAAACTGATCCTGTCTTCCACGGATCCTCGACCGTGAAGAGTGAATACCATGTCTCATCGTCAGTCGAATAAGATACCCAGTAATCCTGGTCAAACTCGTGGCCTAAGTAGACCCACATCTCGCTGACCCTCTTCGGCTCACCGAGATCGATGGTGATGGCGCCCTCGTTGACCAGAGAGTACTCCGTATGAGGTGCATCCATGTCACCGAGATGATAGAAAGCAACGCATGAATAGAGCACCATGATAACAGTGACGATGATGTAGTCGATCTTCGTCATCTTAGCGATCTTCTCAGAGAACTTGAAGTATGTCTTGTGCTGCCTGATCCTCTCGAAATAAGCGTTGTTCGACTGGATCATCCTCTCGGTATCCTTGCGCTCTGCATTCTCATCCTCAGGCTTCGTATAATACTTAACGATGATATAAACGAGGAATGCGAACGACAGTATCTCCATGATACTTACGGCCTTAATGATCGGATTCGCCCTGTCAAAGTTCTCCGGATCATAGTAATAGAGGACATGGAACGCATTGAAGAACGATATTACGCTGTTTGCAACAAAAAGGATGAACGTCTCTGTCTTCGGCCTCATTATGAACGTAAACAGCAGGAAGATCGCAGCCGGATAGATATAACGCTCATGCATCCTGACAGACAGCGTAAACATCGCAAAAATGATGAACGTAGCCGTAAGGAAATAGACCGACTTAGACTTACGCATCCTGATAAAGATGTATGTTGCTGCGATGAGCATAAGAACGATGGAGATCGTACCGAGCAGCTTCATGGGGATGCCCAGCAGGGTCTCGTCCTGCCCAATCCAGATCTTGCCCGCAAGTCCGTAGAGGTTATATGCGTTAACTGAACCGTAAGGATAAGATGTCAGTGTCTCTGTGTACTGCTTGAGTGCCACAGTGACGCCGAACGGTACCATCAGAAGGAATACTGAAGCAACGGCTGCAAGACCTGATCCTGTATGGATCATGATATCGTTGACGAACTTCTTCTTATCCTTGAAGTTTGCCGTTATTGCATTGATATATGCAAAGATAACTACCGGCGCAAATATAAGAGACTGCGGCTTCATGAGTATGGCAACGCCATAGATAAAGTATGCGGGTATGTTCTTCTTCCTATAGAATAAGCAGAACACGATAACGAGCAGGAATACAAAGACTGAATCAGTCTGTCCCCAGACCGCACTGTCGATGAGGACGAGCGGGTTCATTATGATCAGGAATGACATGAACAGCGAAGAGAACTTGCTTACCTTCATCTCCCTGGACATCATGTACGCGCAGACTGCAATACCGATATCCGAGATCATGGCAGGGAGCTTCAGCAGTATGACATAGCTTGCTGATCCCTCCTGCAATCCCAGGAGTTTTGCAATGGCGCCCAGCAGATAGAAAACATATACGAATCCCGGCGGGTAGTCAGTATACATGTCACTCGTATAAAAATTCGACAGACCATCCTCGAAAGCATGCCTCGACCAGGCCGTAAAGCAGCTGATATCAGTCTCAAATCCGTTATACCCCTTCCCGGAATTCCTTGCAGAGATATACACCCTCAGGAGAAATCCGAGAGCAAAGAAAGCTATAACAAAGATCTTATTAAGCTTAACCTTCCCGATGGATGTGCCGATATCCGTAAAATAGTATCTGTACGCATAAAAACACAAAATGAAGAACAGTATTACTGAACCTACGAAAAATAACATATGACTCTATAACACTCCTGAAGGATTTATTAGGTTAATTATACACTATTGATACCTGTTATCAAAACGGTGCCCGTCATACTATAAAAAGAGGTTGCCTCTGACGAGGCAACCTCCTGAAGATCAACTGATCTTATCATTAGTTCTCAGTCTCTTTCTTAGATCTGCGGAGTGCGAATACCGCAACACCACCGGATACTACGAAGCAGATGACTGCAAGGCTGATAGCCAGTGTTGCATCCTCACCTGTTGCAGGTACGTAAGGCTGCTTAGCAGAAGGATCTGCCTTATCGAGCATCAGTACCTCACGGTTGAATACTTCTTGAGGTGTACCCTTGACGTATACGCCGCCAAGTGAACCGGCCTTTGTGATCGTAACTGTGATACGGTCAGCCTTTACATATCCTTTAGGTACGATGGACTCTGTAATGTAGTACTTACCCTGAGGGAGTCCGTATACATAAGCATCATCCTTGCTGATCGTCGTGAAGGAGATCTTCTTCTTATTGGAAGAGAGCTTGAAGTTCTCAGCTGTCTTACCATTCTGGAGAACCTGTACACCGGACAGGTCGATATCCTTATTAACGGACTCGATCGAAAGAACGGCGTAAACGACTCTCTTATCCTTCTCGTCGTGCTTGTTCAGCTGGAACTGATAATCATCAGGGCCAGGACCTGCAGTTGTAGGAGCAGCTTCACCGGTTGAAGCAGCATCTGTTGTCATTGAAGCACTGCCTGTCTCGCTTGCATCTGTTGTAGCTGCTGCCTCAGTTGTTGTAGCTGCTTCAGAAGTTGTTGTAGCTTCTGTTGTTGTAGCAGCCTCAGAAGTTGATATAGCTTCTGTTGTTGTAGCAGCCTCAGAGGTTGTTGTAGCTTCTGTTGTTGGAGCTACTGTTGCCGTAGGCGTTGCAGGTGCTGTTGTAGGAGCAGGCGTCTGCGTTGCAGGTGCTGTTGTGGGAGCAACTGTTGCCGTAGGTGTTGCAGGTGCTGTTGTAGGAGCAGGCGTCTGCGTTGCAGGTGCTGTTGTGGGAGCTACTGTTGCCGTAGGCGTTGCAGGTGCTGTTGTAGGAGCAGGCGTCTGCGTTGCAGGTGCTGTCTTCGTAGCAGGTGCTGTCTTCGTAGCAGGTGCGGTCTTTGTTGCAGGTGCAGTCGGGGTCGCAGGTGCTGTCGGGGTCGCAGGTGCTGTCTCTGAAGATTCAGGTGTTGCAGGTGCAGTCGGGGTCGCAGGTGCGGTCTGCGTCGCAGGTGCTGTCTTTGTTGCAGGTGCGGTCTTTGTTGCAGGTGCAGTCGGTGTTGCAGGTGCAGTCGGGGTCGCAGGTGCTGTTGTCGGAGCTGCAGTTGTAGGTGCAGGTGTTGCTGTAGCAGGTGCTGTCGTTACAGCTGCCGTTGCAGTAGCTGTAGGCGTTGCAGTTGCAGGTGCTGTCGTTACAGCTGCCGTTGCAGTAGCTGTAGGTGTAGCTGTTGCAGGAGCCGTCGTTACAGCTGCCGTTGCAGTAGCTGTAGGTGTAGCTGTTGCAGGAGCCGTCGTTACAGCTGCCGTTGCAGTAGCTGTAGGTGTAGCTGTTGCAGGAGCCGTCGTTACAGCTGCCGTTGCAGTAGCTGTAGGTGTAGCTGTTGCAGGTGCTGTTGTAGGAGCAGCTGTAGCAGTTGCCGTAGGTGTAGCTGTTGCAGGTGCTGTTGTAGGAGCAGCTGTAGCAGTTGCCGTAGGTGTAGCTGTTGCTGTTGCCGTAGCTGTAGCAGTTGCTGTTGCCGTAGCTGTTGCCGTTGCCGTTGCTGTAGCTGTTGCTGTAGGTGTTGCAGTTGCGGTAGCTGTAGGCGTTGCAGTTGCTGTAGCCGTAGGCGTTGCAGTTGCCGTAGCTGTAGGCGTTGCAGTTGCCGTAGCTGTAGGTGTAGCTGTTGCCGTAGCTGTAGGCGTTGCAGTTGCCGTAGCTGTAGGTGTAGCTGTTGCTGTTGCCGTAGGTGTAGCTGTTGCTGTTGCCGTAGGTGTTGCTGTTGCTGTAGGTGTTGCAGTTGCTGTTGCTGTAGGCGTAGCGGTTGCAGGGGCTGTTGTAGGAGCAGTCTCTGCTTCATATTCATTTACTACCGTTACAGTCTGTGATACTACACCGGTTGTACCACCCAACTCTATGGTCTGGCTTCCTCCGGTAACGGTCTTCAATTCGTATGTAACACCATCTACTACAACAGTATCTCCAACGGACGGAGTAATTTCTGTAATTGTATATGTAGTAGCTTTAATGTCAGAACCTTCTATCGTAAGAGACTTACCTGCCTTGACCTTGATCATATAAGGATCTGTGTCAGATACTCTGTTTCCTTGTTCGTCGATGTAGTAACCATCAGCATCAACTACAGTAAACTTACATACCGTACCTGCGAGAGCACTAACATTGACCTGTTTATCAAGAACGATCGAATACTTCTCATACTGATTCGTTACATTGAAAGTGCCTTGCCATCTGCCATCATTCTCTTTGAGATTAACTGTTTGGCTGGTAGGAGAATAGACAACTCCGGAATAGTAATAGTCATTGTTGTTTCCCAATGTCGCCGGATGTCCAACTTCTTCTATGGTATAAGTTGTTCCCGTAGTTGGAGCATACTGACTGCCCCAGATACCGTTCTGCTGATCACCAAAACTGCCTGAAGCAGCAGTTCTCTTGATCTCGAGCGGAGTGCCTGCTTTAACTTTGATTGTATGATTCAAAGCTTCATCACGTGTCATGGGAGTAGCAGAATATGGCCAGTAAGATGTAACATTGACCAGTTTATTACCATCAGCGTCAATGTAAACTGTTCCATATGTTTCATCCTCGTAAGAAACAAGGAATTCACACTCAGCATTGTTTGCATCAACACCGGTTATCTCCTTGTCGATGATGATAGCCAGATAATCACTCTGCTTAAAAGTATTGGTTATTGTTGACTCAACATCAATATTGTTCTCATCGATAGTGACATTCCTGTCATCATACTTGACTGACATTGAGTAGCCTGCAGGCACTTCAACATCATCCTCGGTAATCCTATACTGACCACCAAGAAGAGGATTGATGCTGACTTCAGATCCGCCACTGATTGCAATCTTTGCCTCAGACTTTACACTAGTAAGTGAACCATCTGCTTTCAAATAGTTGCCTGGATTATCAACGGATTCAATATAAACATAGTATGTTTCTGTATCAAAACCGGAAGGAATGAGGGAATCATTGCCTCCAAATCCCTTAACAGATTTCTTAACAACAAGTTCAGAATTAACGTAGTTGTTAGTAAATGAAGCAGAGGGAGTAACAGAATCACTAACTGTTACACTCTTTGCCTCAGGCGCGATCAAAGTGTAACCACTCTTGATTGCACTGTCTACATCTTCAGTGATTACATACTTCTTCCCTGAAGTGAGGTTCTTCACTGTAGCAGAATCATTGCCTTTAACGCTAACAGTTACAGGAACATCACTGGAGATACCATTTGCATCATAGTATTTGCCCTGTGTATCCTGAACGAAGAAATAATAAGTATCATCTGCAGCTGATGCACAGGAACCCGTTACATTCTTGTTGATTACAAGAGAAGTATCAACCTTGTTGAAGAATGCACCAAGAGAGAACTCAACACCGGACATTCTGATGCCGGAAGGATCGATCTGATCTTCATTTATCTTATAAACATCACCATTATCATCGAGATATGTAACAGACTTTACGTAATACTGCAGTTTACCGTTTACATCTTTTACAGTAAGAGTAATGTCAATATTACCTTCTGAAATAAAGACACCATCTATGGTATCGCCTGCATTCTCCTCGCGGACAGTAAAGTACAGTTCGCGCTCGCCGCCTGTAGGAACAAGATAAGCATACTCAACACCGCTGTCTACAGCATCCTGATACTCAGTCTGACTGGTGAAGAAATGAAGGATCGGGAACTGCAGCTTGTTGGTAGCTGTGTTCTTAATGGGCTTATAGGTTGTAGGAACAGGTTTGTTAAAGCTTGCATTATTCTCATACCAAATGAATGAGTACTTATCTCCTGCTGAATAAACGGTCTCGTCCTCAACAGTATTTGCGCCTTCCCATTTGTGTGTGAAGGACTTACGTGCTGCGAAATGGATCTGACCCTTAGTATCAGACATGACATTCTGGCTTCCACCACCATAGATGTAGTGCCACTCACCTTTTGAATTCGTGAGGTTATCAGTAACGATCCAACCAGCACATGTATTTGCAACATCTACATGGGGACTGTCAGGGATAATGAACAGACCTGCTGTGTTACGGAGAGTAACATCCTTTGTTGACTTGACATTCCAGATTATCTTCTGGCAGATCTCAGCATCGCAAAGACGTGTCGGGTCATTCTCATCGTCTACATATGTGCCGGAATAATCGTTAGCACTTACGAGCTTACCCTTCGTATAGACCTCATACCTCTGCAATGTAACGAGGTCAAGAGGCTGCTGAGTAGCATCATCCTTGGTATTAGTTCCTGCGGAATCATCAATATTGAATATGATGACAGTTGAAGGATCCTTTATGATGTGGATACCCTGTGACTGACCGACATACTGGAGCAGTTCCTTGTCAACATCAATATAAATTACCTTATTAACAAACTCGCCGTTATCAAAATCAAGATCGATCCTGGCACTTGTCTTATTAGTAACATAGTCCTTATAGTTAATGGCATAGTTACCGCTGTTTACCTTATTAGAGATAACATCGGATGTCTCGTAGACATTATCGATCATTTTCTGGATATTACTTGCGGTACTGTTATTCTCGTTAATTACGAAGTTTGCATGACATCCGTCAAACTGGAAATAACCTGCAGTTCCGGAGCCATCGAATTTCTCCCCAGTTGATTCCTTTGTAATAACATTAGAGGGGGCTTCAAGGTTAATTGTCAATCCGGACGCTGTGCTTCCGAACACAAAAGGATTCTCAACAGAACGTGAAGGATCAGTATCCCTGCCGCCAATAAGGATCTGAGCTGTAGAGTTCGGAGGAACCAAGTCGATCTGAGTATTATCAGGCTCGCGGTTTGCAAAAGTCTTAACAGCATATGTAGTCTGCATATGGTTGATCTGCTGGAACTTATCTGCAACGATACCAAAGTCAACAGCTCTTCCCAAAATGGTCGAGTAATTGACGGCACTTGCTGAATCCTGTATCAGGTCACTGCTCTCACCTGCGGCCAATACTACATTCTTGGCACCATCGTCGCTTAAGAAATTCGTGTTGAGTGCAAACGTGCCTGCCATCAAGGCGCCCGCAGTGACTACCGCGGTGGCTTTCTTCAATTTATTAAACATAATTATCCCCCAATATGTTTATAATTTATACCATTCTACAAGCTTTCGCGGAATTAAGCAAGCAAATTGCGTAAATATTTCCATAATTTTGCCTGATTTGTTAATAATTTGTTAATAATCGTCACATTACACAACATAAACGCTTTTGTTTTGTGTCAAAAAGCAATAAAAAGGCCCTGCATGTCGCAGGGCCTCCCGGATCAGTCTTATTTACTGTCAGCCGTTGTTGCCGAAGATCATGTACAGGATGATCAGCACGGCTACTATAGCAAGGATCGTGAGGAATACCTTCAGCGCAGATACAGGTGAGTTGCCTGATACCCTGCCGGTCTGTCCGTTAACGGCAAAAGAGTATTCCTTGCCGGCATACTTGTAGTTGGCGATCCAGATGGGCGCCAATATATATTTGAAAGTAATGTCATCATAACTGGTAGACATAAACAGATTGTTTACATGATCAGCATGGTGATCTCTCCTGAGCTTATTAGACAGGTTGGACTCGAGTCTCCTCTTGATGATCGACTTGGCTACGTCCCATCCGTCATCAAGTCCCAATGTATATCTCTCGGCAACAAAGCCTGAGATGAACTGGGGATCGTAAGGTCTGAGCTTTGTGAAGTCGAACTCGGATACATTGCTGATGTAGGGATTCTTCGTCTTCTTGCTCGCATATACGACCTGGTCATCAATGAACTCCTGATAGATACCGCTGTAGTTACGCCATGTCGTAACGGTCTTATCCCCTTCCCTCTTATCGAAGCCGAGCTTCGCAGTATAGGAAGAAGTCGTGTTCGTGTCATAAGTCCAGAACGGGAGATAAAGTCCCTGGAAGTTCTCGGGCTTGCAGCTCTGCTTTGCCGCGTTGGGTGCGAAGAACTTGCCCTTCAGCCAGTTGGAGAACATTACCCCAGCTTTCTCATTAGACACCTCGAAAGGTACGACGCCCTGCGGTGCCATGACATTCTCGTCATTGTCAACAGGCATTACCTGTGTAGATCCGCAGAAAGGGCAGCAGCCTGCCGTCTCTGCTTCATCATATACGGCTTCAGCCGCACAGTTCTTACAGATGAGGTTCTTGGTAGAAGTACCCCAGTCAAGGCTCTTCCTGAGCTTTGCAGACTCGAAATCGAGTTCTTCGATGTCTTTGCCCGACTCAGGAGCCGGGATCTCCCTCATGTATCCGCAGAAGGGACATGTGAGCTTCCTTGTGTCAGGATCATACTCGATAGTGGCAGCACAGTTGGGACACTTCTTATCAGTAATGTCCATCGTAGTCTCGTGCTTGATGTTCTCCTCTCCGGTGTTGATCTGGATGTCGTTTACCTCAGACATATGATTCTCCCCTCTTTCTTAAGCTGAATATCTTTTTCTGATTTTACAATAAAATAATAAATAAGTGAATGTCAGTAGATCACGAACATGAACGATCTCGGCGGCAGACCGCAGATCATCTTGCCTCCCCTGATCCCGCGGGTGATGAAGTTGTCGGTCAGGCTTACGAATGCCTTGGTAACCTTGGTTGCCGATACGACATCATCCTTGTCCTCGACTGACATGTAACAGGGCTTGTCTCCCCTGTTGATCAGGAGTGCGATCCTGGAACTGCCGTACGATTCTTTCCCGAAGAAATCCCTGCCATCCTTAAGATATCTCAGGCAGCAGAAAACATCTCCTTCAGCAAACAGCGTCCTGTAATGGCCTGTCCTTAAGCACCCGTTATCAGTCCTGAGGCGTGCGAGCCTTCTGATGTACGCCAGGTTCTCCTCCTGCCTGCCGGTGAGCCTGCCCCACGGATAAGTCCTCCTGTTGAAAGGATCCTTATATCCCTCCATCAGGATCTCATCGCCATAGTAGAGACAGCAGGCACCGATATAGCCGATCTGGATTGCATAAGCCATCCTTGCAAGTCTCGAACAGTCAGCATAGTCAGATGCGGACACCTTGAACTTCTGCTGTTCTTCCCTGGAATCTGAATCAACAGGTTTGGACAGCATCGTCATGATCCTCGGAACGTCGTGTGATGACACGAGGTTCATGATCGAATAGTAAGCTTCGGACGGATACCTTTCGCGGAAGCCTTCGAGGCGTGAATCCATGACGGCCGCATCGATGTAACCGCAGAGGAAATCCAGGACGATGTGCCTGAACGTATATCCCATGACGGAATCGTGAGTGTTGCCGAACATAAAGTCGCGGTATGATCCATATGAACACTTGCAGGAAGCATCTTCCCACACTTCGCCGATCAGGATCCCCTCACCTTCTGAGTTGCGCTTTATAGTCTTCCTCATCTGCCTGATGAAGCTGTCTGGAAGCTCGTCCGATACATCCAGCCTGAATCCTCCGGCGCCTCTTCCAAGCCAAGTCCTGACAACGCCGTCCTCTCCGAAAATGAACTTCCGGTACGACAGGTCATTCTCATTTACATTAGGCAGATCAGGGAATCCCCACCATGAATCGTAGAGCGGGTTGCCGTCCTCATCACGCCAGAAGTTGTACCATGACCTGTACGGACTCTCAACGCCGCCAACAAAGGACTTATAAGCACCTGTTCCGTCGTAGCGGTCAAACTTGTTGAAATATCTGCTGTCAGCACCGGTGTGTGAGAATACACCGTCAAGTATTATCTTGATGCCGCGCTCGTCACAAGCCTTGACGAGCTGCTCAAAAGAGCCGTTGCCGCCTAGGATCGGATCGACCTTCTTATAATCAGCCGTATCATATCTGTGGCTCGACCTCGCCTCGAAGATCGGATTGAGGTAGAGCACGTTGATCCCGAGCGACTTTATGTAATCTATCTTCTGCGTGATGCCCGCCAGTGATCCGCCGTAGAAATCACACGCCAGATATCCCGTCTCAGGCTTGCCATAGATATCGACATCCTCATACCAGTCCCTGTGATAGACTCTCTCGGTCCTGTCGCTTGCAGATGTCATCCTGTCGAAATCGAAATCATCATCCCTGGCAAACCTGTCAGGAAAGATCTGATAGATCATCGCGCCCTTGATCCTGTCAGGCGTCTTGAAATCCTTGTCGTAGACCGTTATCTGGAAAGCATACGGATACTTGTCCTCATCAGCGCCGACACGCGGAGGCTCATGGTATACCATACCTTCGCCGTCCCTGGTATCCCCTGCTGCGACATAATACTTTACGTTATCCTCTTCATCGATGAACCTGAACCAATAAAACAGCAATCCTGATTCATCGGGCAGCATCAGTTCGACCTTATAAAGCTCTCCCGCATCCGACATCGGCTCCTCATGATACGAGAATGAATAGAGGCCATACGTGTAGCACAGAGTCACTTCCCTGCAGGAATGAGGACACTCGAGACAGAGACTGACAGATCCGCCCTCCGGCTGCGCGCCAAAGGGATTTCTGTATTTAGCAAGGCGCGAGGCGTGATAAACACGCTCCCGCGCCATACACATTTCAGGTTCTTTGATATTGCCCTCAAGATCCATTATTCGGGCTTCTTCTCCTCAGTCTTTTTTGCTGCGGGCTTAGCTGCTGCCTTCTTTGCAGGAGCCTTCTTTGCGGCAGGCTTCTTGGCTGCTGTTTTCTTAGCTGCAGGCTTCTTGGCTGTGGGCTTTGCTGCAGGCTTCTCTTCCTTCTTCTCCTCCGGCTGAGGCAGAGGGATTCCGGTAATGAGCGAGAACAATCCTGCATACTCAGCAGCACTCTTCTTCCATGAGTAATCACCCTTCATGCCTGTCTCAATGATCTTGTTCCAGACATCCTTGTGATTCCTGTAGAGATCTGCCGCATACTTAGTAACGAACAGGAACTCATGTGCATTGATGTTTGCAAATGAGAATCCGTTGCCCTCACCCGTGAACTCGTTATAAGGAGTTACGGTATCCTTAAGTCCGCCGGTCTCTCTTACGATCGGTACAGAACCGTATGCCATTGATACGAGCTGTGACAGACCGCAGGGTTCAAAGATGGAAGGCATCAGGAAGATATCGGAACCTGCATAGATCGTGTGAGCCAGAGCACCGTCGAAATCGATGCATGCGCACATCTTGCCGGGGTTCCTGTTGGCGATGTCGACCAGAGCTCTCTCATAATACGGATCGCCCGTTCCGAGGATTACAACCTGCATGCCGTCATAGAGGATCTCCTCAAGGACATAGAGCAGCAGATCGAGACCCTTCTGGTCAACAAGTCTTGAGATCATTGCGCACAGAGGAGCACCGGGATTGACTTCGAGTCCGAGCTGCTCCTGAAGTGACTTCTTGCATGCAGCCTTGCCCTTCTCGTATGTCTTGATCGTGTACTTCATGGGGATCTTGTCGTCCGTAGCGGGATCGTACTCAAGATCGTTCATGCCGTTCAGGATGCCTGATACCTTGTAAGCATATTTCTGGAGTGTCCAGTTCAGACCTTCACCGTAGTAATCGGTCATGATCTCGTATGCATATGTAGGTGATACAGTCGTAACTGAATTTGAGAATACGATTCCTGCCTTCATGAAGTTGATCGCACGGTCCTTGATACAGAAATCCTCTCTGATGTACTCATCGGGAAGATCGAGCATCTCCTTGACTACCTCAGTGCTGTGAACACCCTGATACTTCAGGTTGTGGATAGTATAGACTGTCTGGACATCCGTATGATATCCGTTCTTCTTGAAGTGCGCATCGAGCAGCATGGGGATCATGCCCGTCTGCCAGTCGTTGCAGTGCAGCACGTTCGGTTCGAAGTTCATGAAGTCTCCGAGGAAATCAAGCACTGCCCTCTGGAAGAAGCAATATCTTTCGATATCGAAAACATACTCTACATAGATCTGATCAAAATTAAAGTAGTACTCGTTATCAACGAAGTAGAAGACCGTTCCGTTCTGCTCGAGGGAGAACAGACCTGCATAAAGGGATCTCCATCCCATGTGTACCATTCTCCAGCCGAGGAACTTCAGCTGATCAGCATACTTGACCTTGACCTTCTTGTAGAGCGGGAGCACTACTCTCGCATCAACGCCCTGCTTGTTGAGCTCAACGGGAAGTGCACCGACAACGTCAGCCAGACCGCCAACCTTGACGAAAGGACTGACTTCAGATGATACCAATAATACTTTGATCGTCTTTTCCATAATCAGATACCTGCACCCTTTCCGATAACGATTGGATAGTCCGGATGACCTACGAGTCGGACGCCCGGACGGACAAACGCATTCTTATCGAGAATAACGTTCTCGAGGTGACAATTCTCAGAGATGTGAACGTCCTGCATTACGACACAATTCTTGAGTGTCGTATTCTTGGATACCGTTACACTTCTGAAGATTACCGATTCCTCAACCTTACCATAGATCCTGCAGCCGTCAGAGATGATGCTGTTCTTGACATCTGCATTGTCGAAGTAAAGCGTAGGAGCTTCATCCTTGACTTTCGTATAGATCGGTTCGCCGCTCCAGAAGAGGTCGTTCCTGACGCCTTCGTTGAGCAGGTTCATCGATGATCTGAAGTAAGAATGAACGTTGTTGATCCTCAGCGCCGTTCCGCCGTATTCGAAGCCGTGAACCTTCAGTTCATCGAACATCTTAACGATGGAATGGATACCGAAGTGTGTCATGCCGTGGGACATCTGCCTTGCGATGATGTCGATCAGAAGATCGCGCCTTAAGACGAGGATGCCCAGTGAGCACTTATTGGAAGTGGGCTTCGGGGGATTGAACAGCATATCCTTGACGAAGCCGTTGTCATCAAGTTCAAGGATATATGAAGGATTTCCGAACTTGATGCCGTCCCTGTTATACATTACGGAGATGTCAGCCTCAGACTGCTCATGAGACTTGATAAAGTCATCAAAAGTAGTATTGAGCACGACATTGGCTGCCGATATGATGACATAAGTTGTCCTTGACTGTCTGAGGAAATCGAGCACGCCCGTGAGTTCCTCGTCGCCCTGCACGTTAGCTGCAGTAGCCTCGGAGTTTACGTAAGGCGGCAGGATGTGGAGACCGTCGTTCTTCCTGTCGAGTGACCATGCGGCACCTGTGCCGATGTGGTCCATGAGTGACTTGTACTTGTTATATGTGAGAACGCCGACATTCTTAATACCTGAGTTGACCATATCGGACAGCATAAAGTCTATGATCCTGTATCTCCCTCCGAAAGGAACAGCAGAAAGAGCACGCGGATTAGACAGTTCTCCCAAAGAGATCTTCTTGTTATCGGCCAGGATAAGGCCCATCGCATTATTAAACATTGATCATTTCCTCCTTGTACTCTTAAACTCTGAATGTACTCTCGATGACACTGTCTTCATCGGATACTTCAATATCAGAATCTATCATGCTGTTGCCCGGGATGACGGCACCGTCCTTGATCTTCAGGCCGCGCTCGAACACGACGATTCCCTCAGAGCAGATCTTGTGGTTCGTATAAGGTCCCTCGCCTGATATGGAAGGTCCTGCCTTGACGTTCTCACCGATTATCGTACCGAAGTCTACGATACATCTCTCAAGATGAGCACCTGACTTAACAGTAACACCCGGCAGGAGTACGCAATCCTTGACAACAGCGCCCTTCTCAACGACTACGGAGTTGGACAGAACAGAGTGGATTACATCACCGTAGATTCGGCATCCGTCTGTCAGAGCCGAGTTGGTTACCTTACCTTCAGAACCGATATACTGTGAGGGCTTAACAGGGTTCCTAGAGAAGATCCTCCATGAACGGTCAACGAGGTTGATGTCCTCAGGCTTATCAAGAATATCCATATTGGTCTCCCAAAGTGACGAGATCGTTCCTACATCCTTCCAGTAGCCTGCGAATCTGTAAGCAAAGAGCTTGCGGCCGTCATTAAGGAGCATAGGAATGATATTCTTACCGAAATCGTTATTCGAATTCTCATCAGCCTCATCCTTGATGAGCGCTTCTCTCAAAACATCCCAAGTGAATACGTAGACACCCATGGAAGCCAGATTGCTCTTAGGCTCCTTCGGCTTCTCCTCGAACTCGACAATGGAATCATCACCCTCTGTGTTGAGGATACCGAATCTGGGAGCCTCCTCCCACGGAACCTCATAAACCGCAACGGTAGCATCTGCTCCCCTGTCGATGTGGCTCTTCAGCATTGCACCATAGTCCATCTTGTAGATGTGGTCGCCTGAGAGGATAACAACATACTTCGGATTGCAGTCATCAAGGAAATCCTTGTTCTGGTAGATAGCATTAGCTGTACCCTTATACCAGTCGCTCTTACCTGAACGCTGGAAAGGAGGCAGGATATATGCACCTGCATTCTGACGGTCGAGGTCCCATGGGTGACCGTTACCTACGTAAGTATTAAGTGCGAGGGGCTGATACTGTGACAGCACCCCTACGATCTCTATTCCTGAGTTAACGCAGTTTGACAGAGGAAAATCGATGATCCTGTAACGGCTTCCGAACGGAACAGCCGGCTTGGCGATCTTCTTGGTCAGAACTCCGAGTCTCGCGCCTTGTCCACCTGCAAGTATCATTGCAACGACTTCAGCTTTTGCCATAATAGTTACCTCCAAATATGTTGTTATTGTTATCTTACTTTTTGTTTGCAGCAGGCTTTGCGGCCTTCTTTGCAGGAGCCTTCTTAGCCGCGGGCTTCTTTGCTGCGGGTGTCTTCTTATCAGCGGCCTTAGATGCAGATTTCGCGGTTGCCTTCTTGGCTGCCGGCTTCTTAGCTGCCGGTTTCTTTGCAGCCTTCTTAGGCTTGGGATCAGCAACCTTCATGAAATAGATGCCCGCAAGAGGAGGAAGATTGATAACGATATGATAAGGCTTGCCGTTATACTCCTCATCCACAGCCTCAACACAGCCGTTCACGTCAGTTGCTGTAGGATATCCCGAGCCGCCGTGAGCCATGTCATCAGTATTGAGAACAAGCTTATATGTGCCGAGCTCATATACGGGGATCTTATACTCTTCGAGAGGCTGGGGAACCATGTTCAGTGCTACGTAGATATCGTTCTCATCCTCCCTGGGAGATGATCTCTTATAGACGAATACATTGTTCTTCGTATCATCTGCACTGATCCACTCAAAGCCTGACCAGGAGTGATCGTCGATCCACAGCTGCGGGTGA
>Ga0310691_10004025_pt1 | contig 16907 bp, 10 predicted proteins | sample 176DNAGHGlowgp2_FD_203887 | JGI IMG/M metagenome (GOLD analysis project Ga0310691, IMG submission 203887) | Sheep rumen microbial communities from Palmerston North, Manawatu-Wanganui, New Zealand - 1766 DNA GHGlow gp2 (v2) (version 2) | ecosystem: Host-associated > Mammals > Digestive system >...
TTTCAACACGGCTCCCTTTAGTCTCTACTTGGGACTGAATCCGTTCAACTCGTCAGAGTATATCATGAGCGCCGATCATGGCGGCACAACCTTAGACCACGAAGACTACGCCCAGCCCAACGAGCAGCAGCAAGCTGTCGTGGCTGCCACCAAGAGTCTGAACAAAGACTTGCTGAAGATGGTGGGCAACAGCGATGCCGATGCCGAGCGCATGATGCAGGCCGCCTGGGCCGTCGAATACCGGATAGGCATGAAGGAGCTCGACCAGGTGGCACAGCGCGACCCGCACAAGACCAATCATATCATGTCGTGGGAACAGCTGCTGAACGACTTCAAGGGCATTGACTATGTGGCCTATCGTGATGCCCTGCAGTTGCCGAAGGACATCGACGAGGTGAACGTCGGCGAGCTCGACGCACTGCACGAGGTGGAGAAGGTACTGGCAGAGACGAGTGTGGAAGACCTGAAGGCCTATATGGAGCTGAAGATAGTCAGGACCTACAGAGAATACCTGAGTGACGCTTTTGAAGAACGCTCTTTCGAAGCCGACAAGGCCATTACGGGCGTGACGGAACAACAGCCCCGCTGGAAGCGTGCTGTCAGTTTCCTCAGCGGCATGTTGGATGAGACCATCGGCAAGCTATATGTCAAAGAGTATTTCCCTGAGAGCAGCAAGCAGCGTGTCTACCGACTGGTGAAAGACCTGCAGCAGGCCCTCGAAGACCGTCTGAAGGAGAACACTTGGATGAGTGACAGCACCAAGGCTAAGGCCATTGAGAAGCTGCACACCATGTACATCAACGTGGGCTATCCCAACAAGTGGGAGGACATGGAGAAGTTTATCGACATCCGTGAGAACGAGAATCTGGTGGAGAACTTCATCCGCATCAGGGTGGAGTATCGTGCTGCCCGTATCCGTAAAAAATGGCGCAAGCCGGTCGACAAGACCATCATGCCCTTCTCGCCGCAGACGGTGAACGCCTGCTACGCCCCACCGTTCAACAGCATCAACTTCCCCGCAGCCATCCTGCAGCCTCCGTTCTTCGACCCAGAGGCCGACTATGCTGCCAACTACGGTGCCATTGGCGCTGTCATCGGCCACGAGATTAGTCACGGATTCGACGACCAAGGCTGCCAGTTCGACAAGGACGGTAACCTGAAGAACTGGTGGACGGAAGCTGACAAGGCCAAGTTTGACGAGCGCACGAAGGTACTGGCCGACTGGTTCTCACAGCAGGAGGCACTGCCCGGCCTGAAGGTGAACGGCGAGAAGACCCTCGGCGAGAACATCGGTGACAACGGCGGAATACAGGTGGCCTACCGCGCCTTTGAGAACCGCATGAAGCAGGAACCTCTGGGCCAGCTGGAGGGCTTCACTCCCGCCCAGCGCTTCTTCCTGGCTTACGCCCGTATGTGGGCCAACAACATTACGGACGAGTTCCTGGCCTACTGCGTCAACAGCGACGTACACTCACCCCACATCTTCCGCGTGAATGCCGCCCTGCCGATGATCGACAGCTGGTACGATGCCTTTAACATCCAGCCTACCGACAAGATGTTCATCCCCAAGGAGAAGCGCGCCCTGGTGTGGTGATGCCAAGAGAACAAGCAAAACTGTCGTTAAATAACGAGTTAGAAAAAAAAGTTTTTAATTTTTGCCTACACTGCCTACACTAACCCCGCTGAGCCCTTTGTACATCGGCGTTTCAGGCTAGTGTAGGCAACTTATTTTTAGTGTATGCAAGGGCAAAAAACACGGAAAATCCGGCTAAAGTCTGCAGATTAGTGCACTGCTGACTACGCTGACGACAGCCCAAAAGCCCCAAAAGAAGACAACAGCAGGCCCGGAAAATGAATACACTCCCCTTTTTGTCCCAGGGCCTGGGACATTTACTGCCATGCTTAGCAAAAATTATCCCAGGCCCTGGGACAAAAAACCAAGCACTATAAGAAATGAGTTACCATCACTCGGAAATGAAAAGAAAAGCGGGCTTTCCTTTTGCATTTCCCTCGTTTTTTCGTAACTTTGCAACGGAATGATGTATGAACAGATTCGGGGAGATATCCTCTTTACCATACTTTATGCAGGTGTGCTGTTTATGGCCTTGATAGCAAGTTGCTATCTACTGCTGCGCAGGGGCAACGCCTTTGCCCCAGACATTATACCGCCAGTACGACTGCGGCGGTGGACAGGCGTATATTTTGCCTTCATCGCCTTGAACCACGTGTGGTATCTGCCGATACTGTATCTTACTTCAAACGATGATATCCTAATGATTGATCTTATAGGCGGAATGCTGGACAGCATGACGGTGTTCCCACTGTCGATAGTCGTATTGCTGTCTATGCTGCAAGACCGCAGGCGACCGCTCTGGCCTATTGCCGTGATGACAGCCCCCGTCACACTGGGAATAGCAGCCTTCATAGCCACTCGCAACAAGGCCCTCTATCCGTGGATATATGCCTATTTGCTATTAATGGGATTAATCTTAATAATATATATGGTACACGCAACAAGGCAATACGGTCGCTGGCTGCGCGACAACTATGCCGACCTGGAGCACAAGGAGGTGTGGCAGAGCTTCATAGTGCTGGCCATCGTACTGCTGGTATTCGTCATCTATGAGTTTACCAGCGATGGGCCTGTCTACATATATGCCATGCTGGCAGTCAACGCAGTGCTTATTGTCTATCTTCTGTGGCGGGTAGAAACGCTAACCGACCTTAGCATAGCCGTCAAGGAGGCCGGGGAAGAAACGTCGGAGGACCACGCCCCAGCCCCGAACCCTCAGCTGAGCATTCGCAACAGCATAGGATCGTTGCTGGAGCAGTATTGCGAGCAACCTCAACTCTATCTGCAGCACGACCTCACGCTTTCCCAGCTTGCACAGACTATCGGGACCAACCGACTTTACCTTAGCCAGTATTTCTCCAGTCGGGACATGACTTACAATGCCTACATCAACGGCCTGCGCATCCAGCATTTCACCAATCTCTATCGTGAGGCCTTAGCTACCCACCAGGCCATCTCGATTCGTCAGCTGTCATGTCAGAGTGGTTTCCATAGTTACAGCACATTTAATGCAGTATTCAAACAGAGCATGGGAATGACTGCGACAGAGTGGATGCGGACTTCAGAATCGTAAAACCTGCTTCAGAATTAACAAAACTTACTAATAACCGGGCTATATTTTTGCGATTTCGAGGGATATTGACTATTTTTGCAGTATCATACAAACCACTCAAAATTAATACTAACATCATAAATATTAAAAGAACAACCTAATGGACATTAACGAGATTAGAGAAGCTTTGCACACCATGTATGGTGGCGAGAACAAAGAAATCAAGGACGGCAACTACGACAAGTCGTTGGCCGTCAAGTGTATCAACGGTACTTTCGTTGGCAGGAAGAAGGAGGATGTCATCATATACAGAGGTATTCCCTATGTCGGCCAGCAGCCCGTCGGAGCACTGCGCTGGAAGGCACCGGTGGACGTTACGCCTGACGATGGTGTGTACGAGGCTTACTACAACGCAAAGAGTGCCTACGGCAATGCGAACTTTGAGGTAGGCTCCATGTACTATTTTGACGAGGACTGCCTGTACCTGAATGTCTTCAAGGCTGACGATGCAGCAGACAAGAAGCCCGTGATGGTATGGATACACGGTGGTGCTTTTGAGGCAGGCGGTACTGTCGACCCGATGTTCGACTGCTGCAATTTCATCAAGGAGAATCCGGACGTCATAGTCGTCACCATTGCATACCGGCTGGGAGTGATGGGATTCCTGCATCTGTCACACCTCGAGGACGGCAAGGAGTACACAGACTCTCAGAACCTGGGGCTCTTGGATCAGCAAAAGGCATTGAAGTGGGTGCACGAGAACATCGCAGGCTTTGGCGGAGACCCCGACAACGTGACCATCTTCGGTGAGTCTGCAGGTGCAGCCAGCTGTAGCATGCAGCCTATACTCAAAGGCTCGCAACAGTATTTCAAGCGGCTCATCGCTGAGAGCGGATCCATTAACCAGACGAGAACACCGGAAGAAGGCATTGAGTGTACCAACAAGCTGATGGAAGTACTGGGATGCAAGACCGTCAGCGACCTGCTGAAGGTTGATGGCGAGAAACTCCTGGAAGCTTCAGCTGTGAACTTTATACACCAAGTGCCTGAAAGAGACGGTATACATCTGCCCACAGACACCTATGAGGCCTATGCCAACGGCGCCGCTAAGGACATCGAGATTCTTGTGGGTTGCAACAAGGACGAGATGGACTTCTTTGTGTTCTGCTGGGGAATCGATGGTTGGAACAAGTGGGCCGCCGAGCGCAAGAAAGAAAAGTTTGACAAGCTGCCCGCTGAAGAGAAAGCACTGGTCGAGAGCTACATGAAAGAGGTGAAGGGAGACCCAAGCTACGAGCCTGACAGCAAGCTGTTCAGCCAGAGCTGGTTTATTGCACCGACCATCAGGATATCGGAGGAGCAGACCAAGGGCGGCGGCAAAGCATTTACCTATTACTTTACTCCCGAGTCGCCCGACCCCATCATGAAGTGCGGACACGCCATAGAGCTGGCTGTAGTGTTCAATCATCCAGAGATGACCGAAGACACGGGACGCGCATTCGACGAGACTTTCTGCAAGACCATTCGCAAGATGTGGGTGCAGTTCGCCAAGACCGGCAATCCCTCGCTCACCGCCGACCAGTCGCCTGACGGCAAGGCCAAGGACTGGCCTCTGTATGACCAGAAAGACAAGCAGGTGATGGTGCTCGACGAGTTCGACATCCATCCGGCCAAGGAAGCTGATGTAAAGATAGTGGACTGGGAGAGAACCTATCCGCTGACAAAGTATTATATGCTCTGACAAACATCTAATAATAAAAAAAGGTATAAAACTATGAGTGAATTGGCAGAACAAGGGATGCCTCAATACGGTGAGAACCAAAAGATAACAGACGGCAAGAGCTACGACCCCTCGCTGGCCGTCAAGTGCATCAACGGAACCTTCGTGGGCAAAAAGACGAAGAACATCATAGCCTACAAGGGCATACCGTTTGTAGGCGAACAGCCTGTCGGCAAACTGCGCTGGAAAGCGCCGCAGCCCTATGCTCCGAACGACGGTGTGTATGAGGCATACTACAATGCGAAGACCTGCTCGCAAGCACCTGGCGACATAGCAGCCGAATATGTGCTGGGCGAGGACTGTTTGTGCCTGAACATTTGGCGGGCTGACGATGCAACGACGGCAAAGAGGCCTGTCATGGTTTGGATTCATGGCGGAGCCTATGAAGTGGGCGGTACGGCCGACCCGAACTACGAGTGCCACAACTTCGTTGAGGAGAATCCCGACGTCATCGTCGTATGCGTTGCCTATAGACTAGGTGTGCTCGGATTCTTCCACCTGTCCCACCTGTCGGACGGCAAGGACTACCCGGACGCGCAGAACCTGGGACTCCTGGACCAGATAATGGCTCTGAAGTGGGTGCATGAGAATATTGCCGGCTTTGGCGGCGACCCTGACAACGTGACCATCTGGGGCGAGTCTGCCGGAGCGGGATGTTGTACCATGCTGCCGCTGATTGAAGGCACGCAGAAGTATTTCAAGCGCATCATCGCACAGAGCGGAAGCCCCGGCCAGACCAGGTCCCCGGAGGAGGCCATCCGCTGCACGGACAAGATGATGGAGGAACTAGGGTGCAAGACCGTTGCAGACCTGCAGCAGGTCAGTGCCGAGAAACTGGTGGAGACGTGGGGTCGCCTGTACGGACTGTTTCAGGTGCTCGGAATACGCACAGCCCCGGAGCGGGACGGAAAAATCCTGCCTCTGGAACCGTGGAAGGAATATGCTAACGGTGCAGCGAAGGACATCGCCTTCCTGCATGGCTGCAACAAGGACGAGTTCAACACCTTCGTGCCTCCCTTCGGGGTGGATGGCTTCACCGAATGGGGCAAGCAGCGCAAGGCGGAGAACTTCGCCAGATTTACCGACGAAGAGAAAGCACTGGCCGAGAGCTACTGCCAGAGCATCCAGGGAGAGAGCTACGAGCCCTACGCCCGACTGTTCGGCCAGATGCTGTTTATCGCACCGCAGATCAGACTTTCGGAGGAGCAGACCAAGGCTGGCGGCAAATCGTACACCTACTACTTCACGACAGAGTCGTCCCTGCCTATTATCAAAGCCGGACACGCGATAGAGGTTTCAACCGTATTCAAACATCCCGAGGACACTTTCTTCACGGGAAGGGAATTTGACGCCACCTTCGGGAAAACGCTGCGCAAGATGTGGGTACAGTTCGCCAAGACCGGCTGTCCGTCGCTCACAGCCGACCAGTCGCCTGACGGAAAGGCCAAGGACTGGCCGCTGTATGACCTGAAAGACAAGCAGGTGATGGTGCTCGAGGAGCATGACATCCATCTGGCAAAGGAGGCAGAACTGAAGATTGTAGACTGGGAGAGGACCTATTTCCTGACCAACTATAATATGCCTTGACAGACATCCATTAACGCCCGAAAGCTTAAATTAGGCTTTCGGGCGTTTTTTCACCAAATATTGCAAGTAGCAGAGGTGGATATTATTCAGCAAACTGTCCGAAGTAACGCAGGCAGACATCGCGCCACTGGCGGGCGTTCTGCTCTTGGTGCTCCATTCGCTCTTCTACCTCACGCCAGCGTTGTTCATCTACGAAGTGGCGCATCTTGGTGCGCCACAGGTTATGATACCCCTCCACCTGAATGACACCCAGATTGTAGTGATACTGCAGCGACTCCCACAGCGAAGCGCCATCTTTCATGCGATAGGTCCAGGGAACGTGGTGGAACCACAGCAGCAGATTCTCCGGGCAAGTTTCGATATTATCATACAGTTTTGCCATTGCCTCGCGATACTGACCTGTAGCATTAGTACCCTTGCTGCTGCGGTCGAAGCCTACACCGTTCTTGTCGGCCTGATGGTAGTAAACCGGACACCACTCCAAGGGATAATCCGCCTTAAACCCGTCAGGTTCAGGACCGTAGTGCTCGTCGAAGGCGAAGATGTGGTGCAGTCCCAACGGCATCATATAATTGACACACGCCTCCCGGCTCTCCATCATCACAGCCGTCATGGGTGCCACGAAATCCTGCGCTTTTGTAAAGGTCAGCTGCAGCCATTCTTTGGCAATGGTCTCTGATGAGAGCGACGGGTTCCAAGCCAGTCGGCCGAAGGCATACCAGTTGGCCTGCGAGAAGTGATGGCCGCACCAGTTGCGGTCCAGTCCGATATTAGCCACACCAGCGATACCCTTCAACTGCTGTGCAGGGACCTGCTGGAAGAACTCCTCCCACATGGGAGCGAGGTAGACCAGGTGGCGCGACTGTCCCAGATATTCCTGAGTGATCTGCAGTTCCACCATGTTGGGGGTCTGTTTAACTTGGTCGAAGACAGCACTGTATGGCTCACGCGGCTGGAAGTCGAGCGGTCCGTTCTTGGTCTGCAGGATAACATTCGGTCGGAACTGCCCGTCGAGCGGTTTGAATTCGCTGACGGCCTGCTTCACACGGTCCTCGCCCTTATGGTTGGCTCCATAGACGAAGCAGCGCCACATGACGATGCCGCCAAAGGGCTTTAGGGCATCGGCCAGCATGTTGGCACCATCGGCATGCGAACGATGATAGTCGCCAGGGCCGGGCTGTCCCTCGCTGTTGGCCTTCACCAGAAAACCGCCAAAGTCGGGTATCAGCTTGTATATCTCCTTCACCTTGCGTTTCCACCATTTGGCTACTGCCGGGTTCAGCGGGTCGGCAGTCTTGGTATCGCCCAGTGCCATCGGTGTGGCAAAGTTAATGCTGAGGTAGGCCTTGATGCCATAGGGCCGCAGGATGTCGGCAATCTCTTTCACCTTTTTCAGATAGGGGGCTGTCAGCATCTTAGGCGAGGCATTGACATTGTTGAGCACTGATCCGTTGATGCCTATCGAGGCATTGGCGCGGGCGTACTCAGCAATAAGTTGAGAGTTGAGGGTTAAGAGTGGAGAGTTTTTCTCGTCCCAGAAGATGCTCTCGCCGGCATAGCCACGCTCGATGCTTCCGTCCAGATTGTCCCAGTGGTTCAGCAGTCGCAACATGAAAGCCGGATGGCTCTGGATGTTGGTTGGGACAGGCAGTCCGCAGCGTGCCTGCTGGCTTAGCAGTGCATAGGCTCCATAGAGAAGTCCAATCTCGCGACGAGCCTTGATAGTGGTTCCGCTGATGCTGAAGCCATCGTCGTCGGGCATCGACGCATCGAGCATCAGGGTGGCTTGGTCGGCGTTCAGATAGGTTTCCAACTCTCGACGCGCTATGTCGATAGTTGGCGACTGCAGGTTGGTGGTTACTTTGGCGCGGTTTTGGGGCTGATAGCGCAGCCATAGCTCATGACCATCCTCAGCCTGCACTGTCAGGCCGAGGGTCATCAGGAATAGTGATAAAAGTAGTTTTCTCATGCTCTTATATAAATATTGGTTGACAGATAGTTCTTTACTATCCTTTTTCCTATTGTTTCAGCAGGGTCAGCGGCTGCTGGGGAGCCAGCGCATTGCTTACCTTCTCGGTATACTCCTTCAGCGTTACACCGGCTTTGATAGGCAGGTCGCGGCTCGAGGAACCGATGTGGAAGGTGTATTCTCCTGCCTCGGTGAGCCACTGACTGCCAGCTTCGTCGAACGAAGCCAGGTCGCGCACGTCCAGCTGCATCTGCAGAGTCTGGCTCTCGCCGGGCTTCAGTTCGCGCGTCTTGGCAAAGGCCTTCAACTCCTGGGCTGGTTTCTCGATGATACCCTTGGGAGCCGTGACATACACCTGAGCCACTTCCTTGCCGCTGACGCTTCCTGTGTTCCTGACAGTCACACTGACCATCACCTGACGGTCGCTAACCTTCACCACGGGTTTCGAGAATTCGAAGGTGGTATACGACAGTCCGAAGCCGAACGGATAGGCCACCTCGCGACGGAACGTGTCGAAGTAGCGATAACCCACATAGATGTCTTCCTCGTGGTTCGTATAGTCGTAGTTGGGTACCTGCCCGCCGTCGCCCCTTATATTATCATAGGTGTATAGGTCGATGGTGCCAGGGTAGTTCTTAGTCGACGGATGGTCGGTGGCTGCGATGGGCCAGGTCATGGTGAGTTTGGCCGAAGGGTTCACCTTGCCCGTCAGGATGTCGGCAATCGAGTTGCCGCCCTCCTCACCAGGCTGCCAGGCACAAAGGATGGCATCAGGATACTGGCTCCACGATGCCGTCTCGATGACGGAGCCTGAGTTGATGATCACGATGACGGGTTTGCCGGCAGCGTGGAAGGCATTGCACACGTCGAAGATGAGCTGTCGTTCCTCGTTGGTCAGGTTAAACTCGGTAGCAATATCACGGTCTACCCCCTCCCCTGCCTGGCGACCCATGGTGATAATGGCCGCATCGGAGGCCTGCACTTCATTGTTAATGCAGATGGGACTGATGCTGATCTCAGGATATTTCTGCTGTCCAAACTGCTCCTTCTGATACCACTTGTCAGGATGACGCTCTGCCTGGAACTTCACCTTAGCATAGTCGATGTACTTGCGGTAGATTTCTGTCAGTGTCTTCGAAGAGCTGATGCCGGCATTCTTCAAGCCTTCCACCATGTCGACCACATAAGGCGTATGTACGCATCCTGAGCCTGTGCCGCCCGAGAAGAAGTCGTAGGAGTTCTCGCCAAACAGGGCTACGGTCTTAATGGAAGTGCTCTCTTTGAGAGTGCGACTTTGCAATGACTGCTGAGAGTTCCAAGGCAGCGTACCGTTGTTCTTCAGCAGCACGATACCCTCGGTGGCACTCTGTCGGGTAATCCTGGCATGTCCCTCCAGGTCGGGCTTGTTGGTGGCAGGATATTGATGGAAGCTGGGAGTCTTGACAATATACTCCAGCATACGGCGCACATTGCGGTCGACATCAGCGATAGACAGCGTACCATTCTTCACCCCGGCAATAATCTCGTCCACCTGGGCAGGCTGTCCGGGCTCCATCAGGTCGTTGCCTGCATGCACCTCGCTGGTAGTGGTCAGACCCTCGCGTATGCCAATCCAGTCGGTCATCACAATGCCTTTGTAGCCCCAGTCCTCGCGCAGTATCTTGGTCAGCAGGTCGTGGTTACCCATCGAGTAGGTGCCGTTCACCTTATTATATGATGCCATGAAGGTCCAAGGGTTACTCTCGCGTACGGCAATCTCGAAGCCTTTCAGGTAAAGCTCGCGCAGGGCACGTTGCGAGACGCGCTCGTCGACGCTGGTGCGGTCGGTCTCCTGCGAGTTGACGGCAAAGTGCTTGGCAGAGACGCCAGCCCCTTGGCTCTGTACACCATTGATATAAGCAGCCGCTATCTTACCTGTCAGCAGCGGGTCTTCTGAGTAGTATTCGAAGTTACGTCCGCAGAGCGGGTTGCGGTGCAGGTTCATGCCCGGACCCAGAATGACATCGCAGCGATACTCTTTGGTCTCGTTACCGATAGCCTCGCCCACCTTTTTCACCAGTTCCGTGTTCCAGGTCGATGCCAGACAGGTGCCAATGGGGAATCCGGTGGCATAGAAGGTCTGGTCGGTACCAGGACGTATTGGGTCGATGCGCACTCCGGCAGGTCCGTCAGTGAGTACGGTGGCGGGGATGCCCAGTCGGGCAATCTCAGGAGTCGTACCGGCAGCACCAGCCACCAGTTTGGCCTCTCCGCCTACTACGGCACCTGCACTAAAGAAGTTGTTTGCACCGCCAACCAGCAGTTTGGCTTTCTCTTCAAGGGTCATGGCCTTCAATACCTCGTCGATATTGTCGGCTCGCAGTTTGGGTTGCGCTGTCATTGTAGCAATTGTTAATAGGAACGAGGCTCCAGTAATGAATAGTCTTCTCATACTATCTTAAGCCTTATAGTATTCTTTCAGCTGTTCTGCCAGATCGGCCAGCTGGCGGGGGTCGCCGTTGCCATAGCGCTGCCAGACGGTTTTGCAAGCCTGCAGCAGCGGACTGCAGTTGGCAGCACGACGCTTCAGGTAAGGGTCGCAATACTGAAACACATCCAGCACCTCGACCACCAGCGGCGTTGGGATGCACATCAGCTTGGCCAACTGCTGCACTTCGGGAGTCTCTTGGGTCATGGTGATAGGAGTCAGCCGGAAATAGAGGTCGAGTATTAGGATAAGCATGATGGGCGACAATCGCTCGTCCTCAGGGAGAGGACGGAAGTCGCGTTCGAAGGTCTCGTGAACCTCCACGCCCTCGAAGAAGTCGCCACCAGAATTAAAGCCTTTCATACTGCGCAGCAGGCTGACGGCACGACTCAGCCGACGCGGGTTCTGGCTGTACTCCTGCCAGATGCGCTCTATGCGGGGTGTGCGCAATTGGGCTATCTCGCCCATGCGCCTGTGTAGTTCCATAGGATTGATGTGCAGCTCCAGACTCAGGTCTACCATGCTGCGACTGTAAACGGGTTTTATACCTACTGGTTTACTCAGATACTGTTGCATCAGCAGCAGCCAATAGTCATCTTGCCATAGTTGTTTCTTAGCCATTGATGTAGATTTTTGTATTTTCGCTTGCAAATATAAGAATAATTTTTTATATTTGCACTCAAAATCTAAAGAAAGTTATGCGGAAAATACTGATTATGGCGACCTTGGTGGTCTTTGTCTTCAGTCTTCAAGCTCAGACGATACGCGACGAGATACAAGATAACCTCCGTTGTTCGGCCAGTAACTATATGGCTTATCCAAATCCGGTGCAACATAAGCTGACACCGGCTCCTAAGGGAAAGAAGCCTTTTTACATCAGCCACTATGGCAGGCATGGCTCGCGCTATCACAATAGGGCCAGGACGTATGACATTCCTTATCAGATGCTGGCCAAAGCCGACAGCTTGGGCAAGCTGACTCCGCTTGGCCGCAGTGTGCTGGCCCGTCTGGCTGTAATCCGCCAGGATGCCTATCAGCATTGGGGTGAACTGACGGCACTGGGGGCCTCGCAGCATCGCGACATCATGCGCCGCATGGTGGAGCGCTTTCCGGAAATCTTCGAGGGCAAGGTAGAAGTGGATGCCCGCAGTACTACGGTGCCGCGCTGCATCCTCTCGATGGAAAACGCCATGTTGCAGTTGGCCAAGATGGTTCCTCAGGCCAACATTCATCATAATGCCACCCAGCGCGACATGTACTATCTGAACCAGCAGGACCGCTATCTCTTCTCCCTAAAGATGGACTCTGCAACACAGGTTGCCTATAATGCCTTTGCCCAGCACCACGAGCACAACAAACGGCTGATTAACTCGCTGTTCAACGACACAGCCTATAGTAATAAGATAGATGGAGGAGAACTCAACTACTTCCTCTTCAAGATAGCCAGCAATATCCAGAGCACAGAAATCAGCAAGAGCATCACACTCTACGATCTTTTTACCGACGACGAGGTGTACGCCAACTGGCGTAAGGAGAATGCATGGTGGTATGTGGCTTTCGGAGGCTGTACCATCAATGGCGGTCTGCAGCCCTATACCCAGCGCAACCTGCTGCGCCGCATCATCCAGCAGGCCGACAGCTGTCTGCGTCTGGAGCATCCGGGCGTTCAGCTGCGCTACGGACACGACACCGTAGTACTGCCGCTGGTCTGCCTGCTTGACATCAACGGCTATGGTTTGGCCACAGACAACCTGGAGTCGCTCGACCGCAGGAGATGGGCTAACTACAAGATATCCCCCATGGCAGCCAATCTGCAGCTGGTGTTCTATCGCGAGGGGCCTGATGACCAAGACGTGCTCCTGAAGGTGCTACTCAATGAGAACGAGGCCACCCTGCCGCTCAAGAGCGCCGAGGGATGCTACTATCATTGGAGCGACTTCCGCGACTACTATCTTGCTAAACTTGACGCATTCGACAAACAGGAAATAGGCAAACAGAAGAAATGACGACACACACACTAACACGATATAACGGAACAAGGGTTCAATGGCTGGTTTTGCTCCTGCTGCTGGTTCCCTGCGTCATACAGGCCCAGAGTGCTTTCGATGTCATCAGTCGCAATCGCAACCTCTCTGCTACCAACTACTGTATCTACCCTGACAGCGCGGATATGACACAAACACCTGCGCCAGCAGGCAAGAAGCCGTTCTACATCTCACACTACGGCCGACATGGATCGCGCTATATCGCGCGACGCAAAGGCTATGATATACCCCTGAGAACACTGTCTAAGGCTGACAGTCTGGGTAAGCTGACGGAAACGGGCCGGCTGATGCTGCAGGAACTGCGCGAGATACTCAACGACTCCGAAGGGCGCTGGGGCGACCTGACCGGTCGTGGCAAGCGTCAGCAACGCGGCATAGCCCGTCGCATGATGGAGCGTTACCCCGAGGTATTCCAAGGCACAGCCCATGTCGATGCCAAGAGCACCACCGTCAATCGCTGCATTCTCTCGATGGGAGCCGCCTGTCAGCAACTGACAGCACTCAACCCCCAGCTGCAGATCTCGATGAAAGCCTCGCAGAGTGATATGTGGTATATGAACTATCAGGATAAATATCTGCACAGCCTGACCCGCGACTCTATTGCTATGGCAACATATAAGCAGTTCAGTCACCCCCGAATGCGTAATCCCCGACTGATGCACCTCATCTTCAACGACTCGCTCTATCTGCAGCAGGAGGTAGACAATGAATGGCTCAGCTACTACCTGATGAAGACGGCCCTCATCCAGCAGAACACCCGTATGGGCGACAAAAGTCAGATGATAGACTATTTCACTTATGAGGACATCCACCTGTTCTGGCAGCGTGAGAATGCCTATTGGTATCTTTCCCACGGACCCTCACCCCTTCTTGGAGGCAAGATGCCATACTCCCAGCGCCACCTGTTGCGCAAAATGATAGAAGAGGCCGACAGTTGCATTCTCCATAAGCGCCCTGGTGTTCAGCTGCGTTTCGGACACGAGACGGTAGTACTGCCCCTGACCTGCCTGATGGGCATCAATGGCTTCGACCAGCAGGTGACCGACCTAGAACAGCTGGAAGGCAGCGGATGGTGGGCATGTCTGGTGGTGCCTATGGCCTCCAACATCCAATGGGTGTTCTATCGCTCCGGCCCAGCCGACAAAGACATCCTAGTGAAGGTGCTGCTCAACGAGCAAGAGGCGCGACTGCCCCTGCCTGGAGACATGGCCCCGTACTACCGCTGGAGCGACTTCCGCAGATACTACCTCAAGAAGATTGCTGACTACGAAACGCAACAGCATACATCCGCATCTGCTTTACCATAGCCAGCAGCCCGTTCGAACGGGTCGGCGAGAGATGTTCCTTCAGACCTATCGCATTGATAAAGTACAGGTCGGCATCCAGAATATCCTGGGGCGTGTGACCTGAGAGCACACGAATCAGCAAGGCCACAATCCCTTTTACTATCAAGGCATCGCTCTCAGCCTTGAAGTCAATAATCCCATCCTTATAGTCTGCCTGCAGCCACACGCGGCTTTGGCAACCGTCTATCAGGTTGCTCTCTATCTTATACTGTTCCTCCAAAGGCTCTTGTTCATTGCCCAAGTCAATGAGCAGCTGATACCTGTCCATCCAGTCGTCCAGACCGCTGAACTCCTCAATAATCTCGTCTTGCGTCTCGTTAATCGTCATTTTCTAACTCTTAGTTCTTTACTTTCAGTTCTTTACTATTTTAAACAGCTTGTCGCTGGGCCGCACTTTCTCTGGCACTTTAATACTCACGCGAGTGCCTTGTTGTGCGGTCTCCACTGCTTGCACATCGTCGTGAATCTCGTCTACGGTGACATATAGTGCCCCAGTAGTAGGTCCGGTAATCAGCATCTTGTCGCCCACCGAGAAAGTGGCGGCCTCAACGGTAAACTCCGCCACGCCCAGACGCGAGAAGTACTTCACGCCTTTACCGACATACTGCTTGCGCTCCGTGGCGACAGAGCCGTAGCTGCTGTTCCACTCGCCAAGGGTCTGCCCTTGGTAATAGCCGTCCCAGAAGCCACGGTTGAAGACGGCGGCCAGCCGACGGTCCCACTGATCTTTCTTCTCTTCGGTGAACGTGCCGTCAATCACGCTCTGGATTGCCTCACGGTAGCATTGCACCACGGTCAGCACATACTCTGGCCCACGCGCACGACCTTCTATCTTAAACACCCTGACTCCGCTCTGCATCATGCGGTCGATAAAACGGATGGTCTTCAGGTCCTTGGGCGACATAATGTACTTGTTGTCTATCTCCAGTTCCGTGCCTGTCTCTCGGTCGGTTACCAAATATGACCTGCGGCAGATTTGCATGCAGGCCCCTCGGTTGGCAGAGCGTCCGGTATTGTCCAGACTCATATAGCACTTGCCGCTGATAGCCATACACAAGGCTCCGTGACAGAACATCTCTATCCGCACCAGATTGCCAGACGGACCAGTCACATGCTGCTCCACTATCTGGCGATGAATCTCAGCCACCTGCTCCATCCGCAGTTCACGCGCCAGCACCACCACATCGGCAAACTGGGCATAAAACTTCAGGGCTTCGATGTTCGAGATGTTCAGCTGGGTAGACAGATGCACCTCGACACCCACCTGCCGGCAATATTGCATCACCGCCACATCAGAGGCGATGACGGCTGTGATGCCAGCCTCGCGGGCGGTATCTACTATCTGGTGCATCAGGGGAATGTCCTCGCCATAGATAATGGTATTCACCGTCAGGTACGACTTCACCCCAGCATCACGACACTGTGCCGCAATGTCGCGCAGGTCGTCCAGCGTAAAGTGGTTGGCAGAGTGAGAGCGCATGTTCAGCTGCTCCACTCCGAAGTAGACGCTCCCCGCCCCGGCCTTCAGTGCCGCAGCCAGTGAGTCGCGGCTGCCTACAGGAGCCATAATCTCATAATCTGTTATCTGCTCGTTCATTTCGGGCAGCAAAGGTACGAAGAAAAAACGGACTGACCAAGCGGCAGACCGCATAAGTGTGATTTTCCTTGATAATCTTTTGGTCAGTTGCGTAAAAGTTTGTATTTTTGCAGCACTAATAACGAATAAAACAATAGAGCCATGCGTATCCGACTGTTAGTACTACTATTGGCAACTACCCTTGGACTTCGATCCCAAAATCTGTTTATCCTGGGTGGCGAGCTGAGCAACTCGGCTGTAACCTCGGTTGAAGACATCGACGAGGTGATGCCCCGTATGAAAGCCTTGGGACTGAACACAGTTTTGGTGCCTGCCTACTGGGAGTTTCTGGAACCAGAGGAGGGACAATTCGACTACACCCTTATCGACCGCACCGTGCTACGCGCCAGAGAGAACGGGCTGAAGGTGGTGTTCCTGTGGTTCGGAGCCTGGAAGAACTCCATGTCGTGCTACGCCCCGCTGTGGTTTAAGAAAGACACCAGGCGATTCCCTCGCGCCAAGACCAAGAAGGGCAAGACGCTGGAGATAGCCTCCTGCTTTTCTGAAGAGGTGTTCAAGGCCGACAACAGTGCCTTTGGAGCCTTGATGCAACACCTGAGCCAGACGGCCGCCGATGTGGTGACCATGATTCAGGTGGAGAACGAGATAGGTATGCTGGAGTCGGCTCGTGACCACTCACCACTGGCCAATAAGGCATACGATGAGCCTATACCCAGAACGCTTTATAAGACCCTGAACATCAGCAAACCCACCACCTGGCGGCAGTTGTTTGGAGACGACCCTTATGGCGAGGAGAAGTTCATGGCCTACCACTATGCCAAGTACGTAGGCAGACTGTGCGAGACTGCACGCCGCTATACCCAAATGCCGCTCTATGTCAATGCCGCCATGAACAGTCGCAACCGTCAGCCTGGCCAATACCCCTCAGCAGGTCCGCTGGCACATCTGACAGACTTCTGGAAAGCGGGAGCACCACAACTGCTGTGCCTGG
>Ga0310691_10004026_pt1 | contig 16903 bp, 12 predicted proteins | sample 176DNAGHGlowgp2_FD_203887 | JGI IMG/M metagenome (GOLD analysis project Ga0310691, IMG submission 203887) | Sheep rumen microbial communities from Palmerston North, Manawatu-Wanganui, New Zealand - 1766 DNA GHGlow gp2 (v2) (version 2) | ecosystem: Host-associated > Mammals > Digestive system >...
TACGTTTTAGCTTATCAGGTTCCTTAACTATATCATTTTCAAGGGCAAGCCCTCATTCAATTCAGCGGGTGCAAAAGTACAACTTTTTTCAATACACCGCGCACTTTTTTGAAAATATTTGGAAAAATTGTTGATATAGAGGATTACAACGCTGTGTTTCAATAGTTTAAACCTGTTGAAAACTTTTACTTTTGCATAAAAAAAGCGTCTTTCTCGACGTGTTTTTGTCGAAAAAGACACTCATTTTGCACGAAATCGACCGTCTATAGATTCCTTCCCTCGCACATTTCAGCGCTGGAATGACATAGACGGTCGATTTCAAAGCCTTATTCTAATACTTCACGAAACGGTCCTCACCGTTGCTCAAACCGAGCAGTTCGCTGCGGCCGAAAAGGAGGAAAATCTTGTGGTCCCAGATGAGTTCCCACAGGATGCGGCTCACACGGACCTGCTCCTCGGGGGCGAGCTCCTCGCTGGTGATGGTGGTGTTATCATCGAGCTTTTTCACCTTGTTCTCTTGGAAAGCCACCTGAATAAGCTGGTAACAGAGGTTGACGAAGGTGATGCCCGTGGTGTGGTCGCGGCTGTCCATCACCATATTGATTCTGTCTCTGAGCTCCTCGTTGTTGTAGAGGAGATGAACGGGATTGGAGTCGTAATTCATATCTGTTTCATTTTAGAATATGGTGCAAAGATAGGGATTATTTCGAAACTTGCAACATTTTGGCGGACCAACGAACACTTTTTTACACCTTATATTAATATGTCGCGGCGATTTCGTACCTTTGCACCCAAATTCGAGCAAAATGGTTACCGAATTATTGGTCGTATGGATTGTCGGCGTAGTGGCCTTCTTCGTGCTTTGGGCGGTTTTGCTCAAGGTGATCAAACGGATTAGCGAGAAAAAAGAGCACAAAGAAGCGGCCCTTCGACCCTTCGATGGTCCTCAGGGACCGCAGGCTCAGGGACCTGAAGAATCCGAAACTGAAGAAACGAATCTTTAAATCTTGAATATTAAATCATTAAATCACAGAATATGAAATACGACGTCATCGTTATCGGCAGCGGCCCTGGAGGTTATGTGGCTGCCATCAGAGCATCACAACTTGGAAAGAAGACCGCTGTGGTCGAGAAGGCCGAAGTGGGCGGCATCTGCCTCAACTGGGGCTGCATCCCCACCAAAGCCCTGCTGAAGAGCGCACAGGTCTACACCTATATCAACCATGCCGAGAACTACGGCATCAAGGTGGAAGGCGAAGTGAAACCCGACATGGAAGCCGTCGTGGCCCGCAGCCGCGGTGTGGCCGACACCATGAGCAAGGGCGTGCAATACCTCCTCAAGAAAAACAATGTGGATGTCATCGCTGGTTACGGCAAATTGACCGCCGACAAGCAGGTGGAAGTGACCGACGCCGAAGGCAACGCCACACTCTACGAAGCCGACCATATCATCCTCGCCACGGGTTCGCGCGTGCGTGAGTTGCCCGCCCTGCCCATCGACGGCAAGAAGATTATCGGCTACCGCCAGGCCCTCGTTTTGGACAAACTCCCCGAGAGCATGGTCGTGGTCGGCTCAGGTGCCATCGGCTCCGAGTTTGCCTTCTTCTTCACCTCCATGGGTGTGAAGGTGACCTTGGTTGAGTTCCTGCCCAACGTAGTGCCGAACGAAGACGAGGAAGTCTCCAAGCAAGTGGAGCGTGCCTTCAAGAAGCTGAAGATGACCGTGATGACCGAAGCCTCGGTGACTCATGTCGACACCACTGGCGAGAAATGCGTGTGCACCATCGCCACGAAGAAGGGCGAGAAGACCGTGGAGGCCGACATCGTGCTGTCCGCCGTCGGCGTGCAGACTAATATCGACAACCTCGGCCTTGAGGAACTCGGCATCACCACAGAGCGTGGCAAGGTCAACGTGGACGAATGGTACCGCACCAACGTGCCGGGCATCTATGCCATCGGCGACATCGTGCACGGTCCCGCCCTGGCCCACAAGGCCGACCACGAAGCCACCATCTGCGTGGAGAAACTTTGTGGCTTAGATCCAAAGCCGTTGAACTACGCCAATATCCCTGGCTGCACCTACACCACGCCCGAAATCGCCTCTGTCGGCTTGAGCGAAGCGAAGGCCATCGCCGCTGGCTATGAGGTGAAGATCGGCAAGTTCCCCTTCACCGCCTCGGGCAAGGCCACCGCTGCCGGCAACCGCGACGGCTTCATAAAAGTTGTCTTCGACGCCAAGACAGGCGACTGGCTGGGCTGCCACATGGTCGGCGACAACGTGACCGAGATGGTCGCCGCTGCCGTGCTCTGCCGTGAACTGGGCGCCAAAGGCGAAGATATCATCCACGCTGTATTCCCCCACCCCACCATGTCGGAAGGCATCATGGAGGCTGCTGCCGCAGCGTATAATGAATGCGTACATCTTTAATGACACAACACTGGGTAAATGACACTTACGCCTTTTCCCTCATGGCGGACAAGGATCCGCCATCTCCTGAACACGAAGACGACAACCGTTCGTTCAGGAGATTGCGGGTCAAGCCCGCAATGAGGGTTCAGGCAAAGGTCTCATCCCTTTGAAAAAGTACACCATGGAAATCATCGAAACCAAGATAAAAGACCTGTTGGTCATCAAGCCGGACGTGTTCACCGACGAGCGCGGCTATTTCTTCGAGAGCTACAACAAAGAGCGCTTTGCCCAACATGGGCTGGACATGACCTTCGTGCAGGACAACGAGTCGCAGTCGATGCGCGGCGTGCTGCGCGGACTGCATTTCCAGAAGCCGCCCTTCGCTCAAGGCAAGTTGGTGCGCGTGGTAAAAGGCTCCGTGATGGACGTCGCCGTCGACTTGAGGAAAGGCTCGCCCACCTATGGGCAATGGGAGTCGGTGGTGCTGACTGAAAGCAACAAGTTCATGTATTGGATCCCAGAAGGCTTCGCCCATGGCTTCGTGTGCCTCGAAGACCATTCAGTGTTCACCTACAAGTGCACCAACGTATACAACAAAGCCTCGGAAGGCAGCATCCGCTGGAACGACCCCGACCTGAACATCAACTGGGACATCGAAAACCCGATTCTATCCGACAAGGACAAGATAGCACCTTTATTCAAAGACTTTGTGACACCGTTTTAACCGGTGCTTCGACAGGCTCAGCAACCTCAAATCTTGGCCATCAGGTCCCTGAGCCCGTCGAAGGGCCGTCTATTAGAATAATCATTGAAAACAAGAACTCAACATAGAACACCCATGAAAACAAGAAACATCCTCTTGGCTTGCGGCATGGCCATTATATTAATAGGTGTATCCGCAGCAATCACTTTTTCGCTGGCACAATCCAACGACGAACAACTGGAAGAATACGAAGGCACCGACCATGAGTTCCTCGCTTTCGACCGTATCGAACACATCACCCACGACATCGACCTGCCCGAAACCCTATCTTTCTGCGGCGAGGAAGTGCCCATGGACCTGTTCTATGTCCGCGAGAGGCTGGAGCGCGAGCTGATCGTCAACTCCTACCTGCATTCCAGCACCTTGTTTCTGCTGAAGCGAAGCACCCGATGGTTCCCCGTCATGGAGCCCATCATGGAGAAATACGGTCTGCCCGAAGACTTCAAATACCTGTGCATGTGCGAGAGTTCACTCACCAACGCCGTATCGCCCTCCAAAGCGGTCGGCTTCTGGCAATTCCTCGAAGGCACTGGCAAGGAATACAATTTGGAGATCGACAAAGAGGTGGACATGCGCTACAACGTGGAAAAAGAGACCGTGGCCGCTTGCCAATACCTGAAAGCCTCCTACCGCAAGTTCGGCAGCTGGACCTTGGCCGCCGCTGCTTTCAACTGTGGCAACGGACGCATCAGCAAGACCAAAGACGAGCAGCGTGTGGATTCGTACTACGACATGCTCCTGCCCGAGGAAACACAACGCTACGTGTTCCGCATCCTTGCCCTGAAACTTATCACCGAGAACCCCGAAAAGTACGGTTTCCAAATCAGCGACAACGGCTGGTACCGACCCTACGAGACCAAGACCGTCACCGTCACCCAGTCCATCCCCGACTTGGTACAATTCGCCTACGACCAAGGAACAAACTACAAAATGTTGAGATACTTCAATCCCTGGCTGCGCGGCACCTCGCTGACCATCTCCGAAGGCAACAGCTATGACATCAAGATCCCGACGGGCGATTATGCCAAAACACATGGGAAAATGAGAAAAGCGGAATGAACGAATTTTCAGAAGATAAAGAATTACAGATTCTCGGTGCTCGGGAAAACAACCTGAAGAACATTGACCTTTCCATTCCCCGCAATGCCTTGGTGGTCGTCACCGGCATCAGCGGAAGTGGCAAGTCGTCGTTGGCCTTCGACACCATCTATGCCGAGGGACAACGCCGCTACATGGAGAGCTTCTCGGCCTATGCGCGACAATTCATCGGCAACATGGAACGCCCCGATGTCGACAAGATCACTGGCCTCAGCCCCGTCATCAGCATCGAGCAGAAGAGCGTGAACAAGAACCCACGCTCCACTGTGGGCACCATCACCGAGATCTACGATTTCCTGCGCCTGCTCTATGCCCGCATCGGCGAGGCTTATTCCTACAACACTGGCGAAAAGATGGTACGCTACACCGAGGAGCAAATCACCGACCTAATACTTAAAGAGTTTGACGGAAGGCGCATCAATATTTTGGCACCTTCGGTCAGAGGCCGTAAAGGCCACTACCGTGAGTTGTTCGAGCACATCCGTCAAGCAGGATTCACAAGAGTTCGTGTTGACGGCGTGATGCGTGAAATTGAGTTCGGCATGATGGTGGACCGCTATAAGACCCACGATATCGAGATTGTCATTGACCGCATTGAAGTGCATGAAGACAGCCTCACGCGTATCAAGAAGTCGGTGCAGACCGCCTTCCGCTATGGCAAGGGCCTACTCATGGTCCTTGACAACGACACTGAACAACTGCGCTATTTCAGTCGACTGCTGATGTGTCCCACAACGGGCCTCTCCTACGAAGACCCCGAGCCTAACACTTTCTCGTTCAACTCGCCATACGGCGCCTGCCCCAAGTGTAACGGCTTGGGAGAGATTGCCGTGGTTGACAAGGAAAAGCTCATCCCGAATCCGAATCTGAGCCTCCGCAAAGGCGGCTTGGCTCCCGCAGGTGAATACAAAGCTGGAAGCTGGATCTTCCGACAGTTGGAGGCCATCGGATTGAAATACGGCTACACCTTGGACACCCCCTTGAAGGACATTTCTGATGAGGCACTAGACGTCATCCTTTATGGCACCAACGAGACCTTTGAGGTGAAACGCGAGACGCTCGGCATCACCTCAACCGTCAAAATCAACTTCGAGGGCATCATCAACTTCATCGAAGACCAGAACAACGAGGAAGCCTCGGCTGCCATCGCACGCTGGGCTGGCTCGTTCATGAACCATGTGAGTTGTCCCGTTTGCGGCGGCACAAGGTTGAAGAAAGAGTCCCAGTGGTTCCGCATCGACGGAAAGAACATCGCCGAGGTAGCCAATATGGACACGCTTAGTCTCGGCAAGTGGATTGACGAACTTCCAAGCAAACTCACCGAACGCCAAAACGACATCGCAAAGGAAATCCTGCGCGAAATCCACAAGCGCGTGCATTTCCTCCTCGACATCGGCATCGACTATCTCAACATGAATCGTCCAGCGGCATCTTTGTCGGGCGGCGAAGCGCAACGCATCCGATTGGCCACACAGATCGGCTCGCAACTGACAGGTGTTTTGTATATTTTGGACGAGCCCAGCATCGGATTGCATCAGCGCGACAACCAGCGCCTCATCGAGTCCCTGAAGAAATTGCGTGACATCGGCAACTCGGTCATTGTGGTGGAACACGACAAAGACACCATGCTCAACGCCGACTATCTCGTCGACATCGGCCCAGGTGCGGGAAGGCACGGCGGCGAAGTCGTTTTTGCTGGCAAGCCCTCCGAGACCAAGACCGGGCACTCCATCACTTGCGACTACCTCAACGGCATCCGCCAAATTGAAGTGCCAAAGACAAGGCGTAAACCCTTGGAAGGCGACTTCCTCACCATCAAAGGTGCGAAAGGACATAATTTGAAGAATGTCGATTTGAAACTGCCCATCGGCGTGATGATCTGCGTGACAGGCGTCAGCGGCTCAGGCAAGTCTACCTTAATTAATGAGACCCTCTCCCCCATCCTCAGCCAAAAGTTCTACCGCTCGGTGAAGGAGCCCCTGCCTTACGACAGCATCGAAGGTTTGGAGAAAATCGACAAAATCATCCAAATCGACCAAGCACCGATTGGACGTACACCGCGAAGCAACCCTGCCACCTACACCAAGGTCTTCGACGACATCCGCAAACTTTATGGCGAACTGCCCGAGTCAAAGATCCGCAACTACAAGGCGGGACGTTTCTCCTTCAACGTGAAAGGTGGTCGCTGCGAAGCCTGCAAAGGCGCAGGCGTGCGCGTCATCGAGATGAACTTCCTGCCCGACGTGACGGTCCTATGCGAGGAATGCCAAGGCAAACGCTACAACCGCGAGACCTTGGAGGTGCGTTACAAAGGCAAGTCCATCAACGACGTGCTCAACATGACCATCAATGAGGCGGTGGAGTTTTTCGAGAACATTCCAAGCATTATTCAGAAGATTAGGACTTTGAAAGATGTCGGATTGGGCTACCTCACCCTAGGACAGGCCTCCACCACCATCTCGGGCGGCGAGGCACAGCGCGTGAAGCTGGCCACCGAACTGGCCAAGCGCGACACAGGAAAAACGCTCTATGTTCTTGACGAACCCACCACAGGCCTGCACTTCGAAGACATCAAAGTGCTGATGAATGTGTTGAACAAGCTCGTTGACAAGGGCAACACCGTCCTCATCATCGAGCACAACATGGACGTCATCAAAATGGCGGACTGGATCATCGACATGGGTCCCGAGGGCGGCGACCGCGGTGGACGCATCGTTTGCGAAGGCACGCCGGAGGAAGTGGCGAAGTGCGCAGAGAGCTATACGGCTAAGTATTTGAGCTTAGAGTTGAGGGTTTAGAGTTTAGAGTTGTTGGAAGACCAACAAAAGGTGATTTAACGCAACCAAAGTTCCTGCCCTTTATGCAGTTTCGCGCCTTCCTTCAAGCCATTTTTGCTTAGGATTTTATTAGGTTTCACAGCAAAGCGCAAAGCCACATCGCGAAGGGTCTCCCCTTCCTGGACGGTGTATTTCTTCGCCTTCCAGTTCTTGTTGCGCAGCTTCTCGAGATATACAACATCGCCGCTGTGGAAGACCACCTCTTCAGGATGCTTCAGACAATTGTATTGGCAGAAACGCTTCATCTTGATGCCAAAGGCCTTTGCCAACCCTTCAGGGGTCTCACCTTCTTTGGCAAAGACGAAAAGCACCCCGTTATTCTCGTAGAGGAAACGTCCCTCAGGAGTCATGTCGGCCAATGGAAACACCGACTTGTCCTGGGGTGAATAAGCCAGTTCAAAATACTCTTCAGCCTCAGGAGCGACGGGCTCAATATCACTCTCCTTGATTTGGCCAAGGGCGATTTTGTCGTATTGGGTAAGGTCGTAGAGCTCGATGCGGTCGATGAGCAGCTGGGCATACTTGGGGTTGGTAGCATAGCCCGCCGCCTTCAGGCCCTTAGCCCATCCCTTGTAATCGGTGATTTTGAGGTCGAACAAAGCCGAATAACGACTGCGCGTGGTCAAGAACTCGGAGTGGTCGCGAAACGATTCCTCGACATTCTTGTATTTGCGGAAACACTCATTCTTCTCATCGTCGTCCATATAGTAGGTGTCGCCCGTCCAACCCTTATGGCATTTGATGCCAAAATGGTTCTTCGCATTACGTGCCAAAGCGCTGTTGCCCGCGCCCGACTCAAGCAGCCCTTGCGCCAAGGTGATGGACGCCGGAATCTTGTGGGTCTTCATTTCGCGGATGGCAATGTCCTTATAAGTCTGGATGTATTCCTCAGGCGTGATTCTTTGCGCAAAGAGCGAAAGCGGCAAAAACGCCAATAATAGCAATAGTTTCTTCATTCGACAAGTACAAATTAAAGTGTAAAAGTACGACTTTTTCCGAAACGCAACGTTTCGCAAGGAAATTTTCCCTATTTTTGAAGCCCATTTCAAGCCACTACCATGGATACAACGAGCCTATTCCAATACTTTCCCGAGTTGAGCGACAAGCAAAAGGAGCAGTATAACCAACTGAAAGACTTATACTTGGACTGGAACAGCAAAATCAATGTCATTTCTCGAAAAGACATGGAGCACTTCTATGAGCACCATGTGTTGCATTCGTTGGCCATCGCCAAATACTACGAGTTGTTGCCAGGCATGAAGGTCATGGACCTCGGCACTGGAGGCGGCTTCCCCGGCATTCCCTTGGCCATCATGTTTCCGCAGACCGAGTTCTACCTCATCGACGGGACAGGCAAGAAAATCAAGGTGGTGAACGCCGTGAAAGACGCCATTGGATTGGAGAATGTGGTGGCCGAGCAAAAGCGTGCCGAGGAGGTGAAGGACAAGTTCGATGTGATTACCGGTCGCGCTGTGATGACCTTGCCAGAAATCGCTAACCTTGCTGGCAACAAATTGAGAATCAGAGGCGATGTGGAAGCTGGCGGCATCATCTACCTGAAAGGTGGCGACCTGACAGAAGAGTTCAATTCACTTGGCCGTTACTGGAAACACAAAAAAGCCATCATCAGCAAGTGGTTTAAGGAGGAGTATTTTTTGGAGAAGTATGTGGTGCATTTATATTGACTTGGGACGACAAAACCTGTCCCTTAACCCTCATGGCGGAGGGACATCCGCCATCTCCTAAGCGCAAAGAAGAGTCCTTTTCGCTCGGGAGATTGCGGGTCAAGCCCGCAATGAGGTTCAAGGGAGCGGTTTCCCACAATTCTTAAACACTTAAAACTGAACAACTGAACAACTGAACAACTAACAACTATAAAAATGAAAAGACTAACACTCACCCTTTTGGCCATGCTTGCCTTGAGCGCGACGATGCTCGCCCAGCAAGCCATGCCCGTGCCCTTCGACCCGAACGTCAGAAGGGGCAAACTGGAGAACGGATTGACCTATTACATCCGTCATAACGAGAAACCCGCCCAGCGCGCCAACTTCTACATCGCGCAGAAAGTCGGCTCCATCCTTGAAGAAGACGACCAGCAAGGTCTGGCCCACTTCCTGGAGCACATGGCTTTCAACGGCACAAAGAACTTCCCCGGCAAGAACCTGCTCAACTACATGGAGCATAACGGCGTGAAGTTCGGCGAGAACGTCAACGCATGGACTAGCATCGAGCAGACCGTCTACATGCTCACCAATGTGCCGACTACCAACATGAACCTCGTCGACTCGTGCATCCTCATCCTGCACGACTGGTCGAGCTTCATCTCGCTTGAAGGCGAGGAAATCGACAAGGAACGCGGCGTCATCCTTGAGGAGAAACGCAGCCGCAACGACGCCCAACAGCGCATGTGGGAAAAGATGTTGCCCGAGATCTACCCCAACAGCCCCTACGGCCACCGCATGCCCATTGGCCTTGAAGAAGTCATCTCCGGCTTCGACCATGAGGCCCTGCGCGCCTACTACCACAAATGGTATCGTCCCGACCTGCAAGGCATCATCATCATTGGCGACATCGACGTCAACGAGGTGGAGAACCACCTAAAGACCATCTTCGAGGACATCCCCGCCCCCGTCAACCCGGCCGAACGCACACGCTTTGAGGTGGCCGACAATGCCGAGCCCATCGTCAGCATCTGCACCGACCCCGAAGAGACCAACTATAGGATTTCGTTGTACTACAAGCACGATGTCGTACCGAACGAAGAGAAGGGCGATATCCAATACTGGCTGAAAGGCTATATCGACGAACTCGTCGCCACCATGTACAACAACCGCATGGAAGAGCTCACCCAGAAAGCCAACCCGCCCTTTATCTTCGGCTATGGCTACTACGGCACCTTCTTCGTCAGCGACACCAAAGACGCTTGGACCACCATGGCCTACGCCAAAGACAAGGACGGCATCGACGAGGCTCTGACCGCCCTCGTAACCGAGAACAAGCGCATGCAGCAATACGGCTTCACTGCCTCAGAGTTTGAGCGCGCCAAGGCCGACCTCATGAAACGCATCGAGAACCAATACGACGAGCGCGACAAGCAGGAGACGGGCCGCTACCTCAACCCCATCCTGGCCCACTTCCTCACCAACGAACCGCTGATGGGCATCGAAAACGAATACATGCTGCTCAGCCAAATCTTGCCTGCCCTTCCCGTGGAGGCCATCAACCAGTATGTGCCCGAACTCATCCGCAAGGACAACATCGTCATCACACTGACCGGACCCGAAAAAGAAGGCGTGACCTTACCAACCAAGGAAGAGCTTGTCAACCTGCTCAACAAGGCCAACGAAGTTGAAGTGGAAGCCTACAAGGAGACCGTCAGCAACGAGCCTCTGATCGCCACCCTGCCTGTGAAGGGCACCATCGACAGCAAGAAGCATGACGACACCTTCGACGCCACCATCCTCACCCTGAAAAACGGCGTGAAGGTCATCTACAAGCCCACCAAATTCAAGGACGACGAAATCCTGATGTCGGCCTACAGCTTCGGTGGCTACAGTGCCATGGACCAAAGCGACCCCTACACCTTGCAGGAAATCAACGAATTGGCTACGCTTGGTGGTGTCGGCAACTTCAGTGCCATCGACCTGCCAAAGGTGCTTGCCGGCAAGAAAGCCAGTGTACACCCCAACATCAGCTCATTCACCGAAGGTATGAGCGGCAGCTGCTCCGTCCGCGACTTGGAGACCATGCTGCAACTCACCTATTTATATTTCACCTCACCTCGTAGCGACGAAGAAGCCTTCCAATCCTACCTGACCCGCACCAAGTCGATGCTGGCCAACATCGAGTCGAACCCCGACATCGCTTTCCGCGACAACCTCATGTTTGCCCTCTACGACAACCATCCGCTCATCAAGCGCATGAAGGCCGAAGACTACGACAAGATCGACTATGCCAAGGCCCTCAAGCTCTATGCCGACCGCTTCAAAGACGCCAACAACTTTGTGTTCACCTTCGTGGGCAACATCGACCCTGAGACCTTCGAGCCCATGATCGAGCAATATATCGGCGCCTTGAAGACCAAGACCAACAATGAGACCTGGACCGCCAACGCCCCTGCCATCACCGACAAGGACGTCACCAGCCACTACACCAAAGCCATGGAAAACCCGAAAGTGAGCTGCTACACCATCTTCAACGGCGACATGGAATATACCATGGAAAACCAAATGAAGATGAAGATCTTGGGCGACGTGATGGACATCGTCTACACCGAGAAAATCCGTGAAGATGAAGGCGGCACCTACGGCGTAGGCGTGCAGGGTAACCTGAGCCTCCGTCCGAAACCGAGCTTCATGTTCCTCATCGGCTTCGACACCAACAAGGAGATGTACGAAAAACTGATGGGCATCGCCATTGCCGAGTTGCAGAACATGGCCAACCAAGGCCCGCGTCCCGAAGACCTGAAGAAGGTGAAGGAGTTCCTCGTCAAGAAGCACAGCGAAGACCTTGAGAGCAACCGCTACTGGATGGGCTGCATCCAAACCAAGGAACGCGACGGCTACAACCCGATGGCCGACTACGACAAGATTATCAACGGCATCACCAGCGACGACATAGCCAACATGGCCAAGGCCGTGCTGAAGGGCTATAAGAAGGAAGTGGTGCAGATCCCTGAATAATTTGCTACTGGCTTTTAGCCACTGGCTACTGGCAGCTACCATTGTTGCGGAGATTGCGGATCTTCGCCCGCAATGAGGCCCAAAGGCGGAGCTGCCAGAAGCCAACAGCCAGAGGCTAGAAGCCATAAAACCGAAATCATAAATCTTAAAATCAAACAAATATGACAGAAAAACTCACATTGAGAGACAACCCCACCATGAGGTGGGTTGCCTTGCTGCTGTTGGCCCTGGCCATGTTCTGCAGCTACATTTTCATGGACATTTTGTCCCCCATCAAAGACTTGATGCAAGAGACACGCGGTTGGGACAGTGCCTCGTTCGGCCGTATGCAAGGTGCAGAAGTGTTCCTTAACGTCTATGTTTTCTTCCTCATCATTGCCGGTATCATCCTCGACAAGATGGGAGTTCGCTTTACGGCAGTGCTTTCAGGTGCCGTGATGCTTGTGGGTGGACTGATTAAGTTCTATGCCTGCAGTGAAAGCTTTATCGGCACAAGCATGGAGGCATGGTTCAACACGCACCTCAACTGGAACGTCAACATTCCGTTCATCGGCGACATTCTGCCCTTTGCTGACGGCATGCCCGGTTCCGCCAAATTGGCCGCCATCGGTTTTATGATCTTCGGTAGCGGCTGCGAGATGGCTGGCATCACAGTGAGCCGTGGTATCGTGAAGTGGTTTAAGGGTCGTGAGACCGCTTTGGCCATGGGTTCCGAGATGGCTCTTGCCCGTCTGGGTGTGGCCACCTGCATGATCTTCTCCCCCTACTTCGCCAAGTTGGGTGGTGAAATCGAGGTCGCCAACTCCGTCAAGTTCGGTGTGGTACTGCTTTGCATCGCCTTGATTATGTTCATCGTCTACTTCTTCATGGACAAGAAACTTGATGCTCAAACTGGTGAAGCTGAAGAGAAAGACGACCCGTTCAAGATTTCCGACATCGGCAAGATCCTGACAAGCCTCGGTTTCTGGCTGGTTGCCCTGCTCTGCGTGCTTTACTACAGCGCCATTTTCCCATTCCAGAAATATGCCGTCAACATGCTGCAGTGCAATCTGACGCTCACTCCTGCCGACCTCAACACCTACTGGGGTGGCAGCACTGAGAGTTTCCCGATTTCTGTTACCATCGTCCAATACATCATCATGCTCCTCGTGGCCATCTGTTCCTTCGCCAGCAACTTCTCGAAGAAGAAGGGCATGAAGATTGGCTTGATGCTTGTCGCCGTTGTCGCCCTTGTGGTTTACTGCTACATGGGTTACATGCGTGGCACCGCTGAGACCATCTTTGCCGTATTCCCGTTGCTGGCCGTGGCTATCACTCCTATCCTCGGCAGCTATGTCGACCACAAGGGTAAAGCCGCCACGATGCTTATGCTCGGCTCCTTGCTGCTTGTTGTGTGCCACCTCACCTTCGCCTTCGTTTTGCCTGGCGTTTCAGCCAGCTCGTCCGTTGGCGGCGTCATCGTGGCTTACGTGACCATCCTGGTGCTGGGTGCCTCGTTCTCGTTGGTGCCTGCCGCCTTATGGCCGAGCGTGCCGAAGCTGGTGGACGAAAAGATCATCGGTTCGGCCTACGCCCTTATCTTCTGGATCCAGAATATCGGTCTTGGCCTCTTCCCGACCCTCATCGGCAACGTGTTGCAAAAGACCAACCCCGAAGGCACTGCTGCCCACGAGCTGAACTACACCTGGGCGCTCGTCATGCTGGCCGCCCTCGGTATTGCAGCCCTCTTGATCTCGGTTTACCTCAAGGCCGTCGACAAGAAGAAGCACTTCGGACTGGAAGAGCCGAACATTAAGTAAGAACGCTGAATGCGGAATTATGAATGCGGAATGGCAAAGTTTTTTGCCATTCCGCATTCTTCATTTTCAATAATTTATTTATTTTTGCCAAAATGAAATGGTATTGCCCAATAGGAACCGTCTGTTTACTGGCTTTTTTGTATGCCTGCACGTCTTCGGTGAAGATTGCCGAACCTGACGATACAGCGTCCCCCACATTATCCGCCATCGACAGCCTCATGTGGCGGCAGCCCGACAGTGCCTTTGCCCTGTTGTTGCAATTTGTGGGCAGCCCTGAGGCTGATGGTCTCGACACCTACAACAGGCATTACTGCCAGCTGTTGATCTCGGAGCTGCTGTACAAAAACGACTACGAACAGTCCAACCGTCCCGCCTTGCGGCAGGCGGTGGCCTATTTCGACAGCCTTACTTTTACCCTGAACGAGACACCCACCCTAAAAAGCCTCATAGCGGGCGCAGACCCGCTATCTCTGACACGGAACGACCGCATTACGTTTCTCACCGCCCGCGCCCACTACATCAACGGCGTAGGCTATTACGAAAACGACAGCATAGTGGAGGCCTGCGCGGAATATTTGAAGGTTGTGGAAATCATGGAAAGTGGTTTTGAAGAGAAGGAATTGGAGGAAAAAAAGGCACTTTTTCTGGCTATGGCCTATACTCGATTGACAGTATTATTCTCTGATTTATATCTTCACGAACAAGCTATTTATTTTGCGAAAGTATCCCTCGCATATTACCAAAAGCAGGAATCTCCTTCATGGTATCAAGCATGGGTAATGAATGAAGTTGGCTCTCATTATGATATGATGGATGAATTGGATAGTGCTTATTATTACTACCATAAAGCATCTGTTATGATAAATGATACAACTATTTTATTGTATAGGGATATAACCACTCATCAAGCTTATTTAAAATATAAGGCTAATAATCAAAAAGATTTTGCCTTAATTGAATTGTACCATTTGCTTTCCGAAGCAGAAAACGAAAAGGAATACTGCTCACGATGTGCAATTATTGGTGAAATCTACTATCATGAGAAACAATTCGATTCAGCATGGGTTTATTTGACAACTGTATTTCGTAATAGCCAAAGCATACAATCCAAGAGGCAGGCTGCCGAATGGTTGGTCGAGATTTGTAAAGTTCAGAGCAAAGAATACGAAATCCTTGAATACGCCGATTTTTTGGTTCCTTATGCCAATCAGGAAGAGAACCAGAGCGAGGTCAAATCTCATCTGACCGAATGGTATAACGCATTTAGGCAAGCCAAGTTATCGATGCAACACCGACAGATGTTAAAGAAAAGCACGACACAAATTATTGTAATTGTTAGTGTGCTCATTGTTGGATTGTTGACTTCTGTTTTTCTCAATCACAAAAACAGAAAACGAAAACAGCTTCTAGAAAAACAAATCAAGGAAGAGCAACTATCCCACGATATGACGCAGAAAGCATTGTCAGGGCGATTAAAACAAAGCAACCAAAGGCTACAAGAAACTTTAAGAAAGATTGAAAGCCAGAAAACGGAGCATAAAACAATAGAAAATGATGCTTCCTTTAAATCAGTTGATGAAAGGTATGAGTCTTTCAGACTATCTCCGATTTGCCTTGAGATTCAGGATAAAATTAATCGTCTTAATTCCGATAATCGCAATACACTTAAAATCAATGTTGACATAACAGCGTACAAAGCCTTTGCAATGACGTTGTCGCAAACCGTCCAATTAACCAAAACAGTGGAGATGTTTTTTCCCAACCTTTATGCAACCTTGAAAGCCCAATATGCTACATTGGATAGAAAAGAATGGCTACATTGTTGCCTGTATCTACTTCAGTTGGACAAAATGAGCATCTGTGTGTTGCTCCAGGAGCCATATTACTCGTGCAGGCGTTGTACTATGAAATTGGAAGAGGCTTTTGATTGCAGGCAAGGATTGTCGGCTTTCATAATAGAGCAGATAAAACCCTGTTAAATATTGGTTTACAAATTGTTATAGAAAAATTTGTAATTATTGCAATTACGTAATTTGCTTTTTTTTGAAAAAAACGTCATATTTTCGAAGCATCTAACAAAATAAAACGCTTAAAAATATGCGACACTCAAAAATCAAACAATTCATTTTGCTGCTCGGTTTGGTTTTACCGACAGTATGGTGCGGTGCCATAGGCATCAACTCATCTGATGGACATAGTCATATAAATGTAAAAGAAGCTAATGTCCAAGGAGCCCCTAAAGGCTCAACCATCCAAGCCTATGTTGACGGCCACAACCTAACGTTAACCTTCACCGAGAACCTCGGCCAAGTCTCAATTGAGATTACTACGTCTACTGGCGGTTATGTGCAGGCCGATTCTTGCCTCACTCCTAATGGCCTCCAATTCTACATCCCGCTCGCGGGTGACTATATCGTCACCTTCACACTTCCCAACGGGGACGAGTACTATGGTGAGTTTACGGTAACGGATTAAAAAAACAGATTTACAAACCTTTAAAGCTAGTAAGCAATGAAAAGAATTCTATTAATCATTTCTATTATGCTGTTTACTCTGGCAGTACAAGCGCAGATCAAGATGCACGGCGACAGCCATGTTAGTATCGGAACGTTGTCAAGTTCGTGGGACACAGGAACGCAGATTTACCCTTCGGGGCGTGTGTTCTTCAATACAAGTGACACCACTCATTGGCATTGGGTCACCATGGCTACCCCTGGATGTCCAACAGGAAAATGTTGGATTGTAACTTATCCTGGCGACAAAAACAAACATTTGTTTTTTGTGTCAGGCTACGGCTATGTTTATCAACGAGGCCGCTACACAGCTTCTGATGCCGCTACCCAAATGGACCCTAGCGAAATCTCCAATCCAGGCGCAGTGCTTGATAGTATCACGGGGGTCTGGTATACTCCGATTGACGAAGAAGACGGTGGGGCTAAAGGCGGTGAGAACCGACGTGTCGGCATCTCGGCCCAAGAACTGAAAAGGGTGCTACCTGAAGCCGTGACCGACGACGAAAACGGAATGTTATATGTGGATTACGATGCCCTTACAGTATTCCTTATAGAAACCGTAAAAGAACAACGGGAACAGATTAAAGCCATGCGAAAAACCCTGGAAGACAATGGTCTGATGGAGCCGGAGAAACCATAAACCACTTGCAGCCATGAAAAAGTTTATTTACCTTTGCGGCATGATGTTGCTTAGTTTGAACATGATGGCGCAGATTGACTTGTATGACAGGAACTGGAATGCCGTATTAATAGAAGATTTCGACCAAGGGGCTTCTTACTGGCAATGGGATACTTTGTCCT
>Ga0310691_10004027_pt1 | contig 16899 bp, 14 predicted proteins | sample 176DNAGHGlowgp2_FD_203887 | JGI IMG/M metagenome (GOLD analysis project Ga0310691, IMG submission 203887) | Sheep rumen microbial communities from Palmerston North, Manawatu-Wanganui, New Zealand - 1766 DNA GHGlow gp2 (v2) (version 2) | ecosystem: Host-associated > Mammals > Digestive system >...
GTCGATACCGAGATGTTGCCAATTGTAAGTCTTAATCTTGCCATAATCTCTATTTTTACTTATTGAATACTTTCAGGATAGAAGCTATTTATATTTTTAGGTGATTATTATTAATACCGATTGCAAAGTTACACAAAAAATCACTAAAAGCAATCATTTTATACCGTTTTTTTCTCGATAGAGTTGCGACATGAGCCATAAAAAGCGACAAACCCCGCCATCTGCCCGCGAAGTTTGTCGCTTGCACCGCCTCACGGCGAGCCAGAACCCGTGTTTACAGTCCTTACAACTTACAACTTACAAACTTACAAAAAGTATTTTTGATGTTACAAACAATCATTATTTAATTGTATTATATATATTATATATTATAATATATAATATATATAATATATTATTTGTGTAAGTTTCAATTATTATTTTGTAAGTTGTAAGTTTGTAAGTTTGTAAGTTTGCGAAGGATGTAATATCTACACAATAGTAAAATAATTTCTACGTAATTTATATTTTGGTTCGTCGGGGTTTTCGGCATCCCCTTGAAGCGGAAGTGAAGGGAGGTTCAAGCGGACTATGAAAAACCCTCCTCCGGAGGTCGGAAGAGGGTTTTTCGGATATCTCGTGATGTAAACTAATTTGCACACGTTTAGAGGTCGTTGTAGTTCTGGACGCTGAAGGTTGAGGTGCGCATGTCGCCAGTCTCGAAGCCGCGCTTCAGCCATCGCTTGCGCTGTTCGCTGGTACCGTGAGTGAACGACTCGGGCGTGGCCCGTCCCTGTGCCTTCTTCTGTAGCCAGTCGTCGCCGATGGCCTTGGCCAGTTCAAGACCCTTCTCCATGTCGCCGTACTCCATCGAGTGGTTCATCTTATCCTCGTAGTGTGCCCAGACGCCGGCATAGTAGTCGGCCAGCAGCTCCAGGCGCACGCTGATCTGGTTGGCCGTCACCTTGTCGGTCTGGCTCATGGCCTGGTGTGCCTTGCCGAGCGAGCCGGTGAGATTCTCCACGTGGTGTCCGATCTCATGTGCGATCACGTAGGCATAGGCGAAGGTGTTGCCCTCCACGCCGAGCTGGCGCTTCATCTGGGTGAAGAACGAGAGGTCGATGTAGAGCTTCTGGTCGCCGGAGCAGTAGAAGGGGCCGACGGCAGCCGTAGCGGAGCCGCAGGCGGAATTGACCTGGTTGGAGAACAGGACGAGCGTCGGGGGCGTATAGGTGCCGCCCATCTCCTGGAACACGGGGCCCCAGACGTCCTCCGTTGATGCCAGGATCTTCTTGCAGTCGGAGGCCAGTGCCTGCTCCTCCTCGGTGAAGTTCTCCTCGCCGACGGTCTCTGTGGGAGCCGAGGCCATCTGCTCCTGAGCAGCCTGGAGTCCTGCCGACAGCGGGTCTCCGCCGCTCATCCATGCAAACAGGGCTGCGATAATCACTGCGCCGATACCACCGATACCAGCCTTTGCGCCACCGCTCATACCGCGGCGGTCTTCCACATTGGAACTTTCTCTTCTCCCGTCTAATCTCATAATCTATTTGGTTTTATATCCATAAACTATAAACTCTAAACTATAAACTGTAAACCGTAAACAAATCACCTCACCGTCATGTGAAAGCATCCCTGCTTCACCTCGTACTTGATGTAGCAGCGCTGCTGTTGGCGCATGTCGCTGAGCACCTCGCTGAGCACCCACTTCAGGGTGTCGTTGCGCACCATGCGGCGGCGCGGGCCTGCGGGGTCCTCGACCGTCTTGTAGCGGTTGTAGCAGATATCGAAGGTCGTGCCGTAGAGGTGGCAGGAGTTCTCGGTGGCATTGCCGTTGCGGCGGCGCAACTTCACCACGTCGTCCTGGGAGCGCAGCACGCTGGTGACGATCAGTTTGTGGAAGGGCACGCCCTTCACGTAGAGGCTGTCGAAGAACGCCTGCCCGATGTCCTGCAGCAGCACGGCGGCACGCGGCACGAGATAGGGGATGCTCGAATAGAGCGGATCGACGTGATAGTAGGGATTGGCACCGATATATACCAGCTCGCGCTTGCGGCTCTCGGCATCCTCACGGTTGCGTACGGGGGTGACGCCCCACTGGCGGGCGGCCATCAGCTGCACGGCGTTGGTGTCGGGAAAGGCGTCGGTATAGCTGGGAACGGAGAGGATGCGATGGGGCTTGCGGTCGCGGACAGCCGACGACGGCGCTGCGACGGGGGGCACTGCGATGCGCAGCGTATCGGCTGCGGCGACGGGCGCAGAGGGCGACGCCGGGGCGGCGATTCCGGGGAATGCCCAGCGGAGGCAAGCCAGTATCAGTACGGCCGCGGCAAAGCCCTGAAGATATGTCTTTTTAGTCAGTCTCATGAACAATAATTGATTTCGGGGGCAAAGATACAAATTATTTTTTAAAATTTGTTTTGTTTTAATCCCGATTTTTCGTAACTTTGCACGCAAAATAGAAATTTATCGATAAATTGACAGAGAAACATATTGTTTTAGAGGATATCGACCCCGTAGTGTTCTACGGCGTGAACAACGGCCACCTGCAGATGATACGGTCGCTGTATCCGAAGCTGCGCATCGTGGCGCGCGACAATGTCGTGCGGGTGCTCGGCGACGAGGAGCAGATGGCCTCCTTCGAGGAGAGCGTGGAGAAGATACGGCGGCACGTGCTGCGTTTCAATTCGCTCAAGGAGGAAGACATCCTCGACATCGTCAGGGGCAGGCGCACGCGCGACGAGATACCCGACGGCGTGATCGTCTATTCGATGTCGGGGCGCCCCATCAAGGCGCGCACGGAGAACCAGCAGCGGCTGGTGGACGCCTACGGGGAGAACGACATGGTGTTTGCCGTGGGACCGGCGGGCACGGGCAAGACCTACCTCTCGATCGCGCTGGCCGTGAAGGCCCTGAAGGAGAAGACGGCCAAGAAGATCATCCTCTCGCGCCCCGCCGTGGAAGCCGGGGAGAAGCTGGGTTTCCTGCCCGGCGACATGAAGGAGAAGATCGACCCCTACCTGCAGCCGCTCTACGACGCGCTGGAGGACATGCTGCCGCAGGTGAAGCTGCAGGACATGATGGAGAAGCACGTGATCCAGATAGCGCCGCTGGCCTTCATGCGAGGCCGCACGCTGAGCGACGCGGTGGTGATACTCGACGAGGCGCAGAACACGACGCCCGCGCAGATACGCATGTTCCTGACGCGCATGGGCTGGAACACGAAGATGATCATCACGGGCGACATGACGCAGATCGACCTGCCCCACTCACAGAAGAGCGGACTCATCGAGGCGCTCCATATATTAAATAATGTGGAGGGCATCGGCGTGGTGAACCTGGACCGCTCGGACATCGTGCGCCACAAGCTCGTGACGCGCATCGTCAACGCATACGAAGAATACGACAAAGAACGAAACAATAATGAAAGCATTAACAAGAACGGACTTTAAGTTCGAAGGACAGAAGAGTGTGTATCACGGCAAGGTCCGTGACGTGTACAACATCAACGACGACCTGATGGTGATGGTAGCCACAGACCGCATCTCGGCATTCGACGTGGTGCTGCCGAAGGGCATCCCCTTCAAGGGACAGGTGCTCAACCAGATAGCTGCCAAGTTCCTCGACGCCACCACGGATATCTGTCCGAACTGGAAGCTGGCCACCCCGGATCCGATGGTCACCATCGGCCTGAAGTGCGAGGGCTTCCGCGTGGAGATGATCATCCGCTCGATCCTCACCGGTTCGGCATGGCGCGAGTACAAGAACGGCTGCCGCGAGCTCTGCGGCGTAAAGCTGCCCGACGGCATGAAGGAGAACGAGCGCTTCCCCGAGCCCATCATCACGCCGACCACCAAGGCCGACGAGGGCCACGACATGAACATCTCCAAGGAGGAGATTATCGCACAGGGCATCGTCTCGGCTGAGGACTACGCCGTGATGGAGGACTACACCCGCAAGATCTTCCAGCGCGGACAGGAGATCGCCGCCAAGCGCGGACTGATCCTGGTGGACACGAAATACGAGTTCGGCAAGCGCGACGGCAAGGTGTATCTCATCGACGAGATCCACACCCCCGACTCCAGCCGCTACTTCTACGCCGAGGGCTACGAGGAGAAGCTGGCCAAGGGCGAGCCCCAGCGACAGCTCTCCAAGGAGTTCGTGCGCCAGTGGCTCATCGAGCACGACTTCATGAACGAGCCCGGACAGACGATGCCAGAGATCACCGACGAATACGCCGAGAGCGTGAGCGAGCGCTATATCGAGCTCTACGAGCACATCGTGGGCGAGCGCTTCGAGCGCGAGGACGGCGGCGAAGACATCGCCCGTCGCATCGAGCAGAACGTCGGCAGCTGGCTGCGTGCCTTCAAGAACAGGAAATAAGCCGATGTACGAGCAGGAGAAGATCAACCCCTACGAGGCTGGCGCGGAGAAGACGCAGCAGGTGGAGCAGATGTTCGACCGCATCGCGCCGACCTACGACAAGCTGAACCACCGCCTGTCGTGGGACATCGACCGCGGGTGGCGCAAGAAGGCCATCCGCCAGCTGATGCCCTACAGGCCCCGGACCCTGCTCGACATCGCCACCGGCACCGGCGACTTCGCCATTCTCGCCGCACGGATGCTACAGCCACAGCGCCTCGTGGGCGCCGACATCAGCGAGGGCATGATGGAGATAGGCCGGCAGAAGGTGAAGGCGGAAGGCCTCGACGGCATCATCACCTTCGAGAAGGAAGACTCGACGGCACTCTCCTACCCCGACGATACCTTCGACGCCGTGACGGCGGCCTTCGGCATACGCAACTTCGCCGATCTGGACAAGGGACTCGCGGAGATGTGCCGCGTGGTGAAGCCCGGCGGACACCTGAGCATCGCGGAGCTGACGACACCCGTCGCCTTCCCGATGAAACAGCTGTTCCACATCTACTCCCACACCGTGCTGCCCGTCTATGGGCGGCTCATCTCGAAGGACACCAGCGCCTACAGCTACCTGACGAAGACCATCGAGGCCTTCCCGCAGGGCGAGCGGATGGTGGAGATACTGCGCAAGGCGGGCTTCAGGGAGGCCTCGTTCCGGCGGCTCACCTTCGGTATATGCACGATTTATTTCGCAACTAAATAATCAACTGTAATGGACAAGTACGGACTAATAGGCTACCCCCTGGGACACTCCTTCTCCATCAGCTACTTCAACCAGAAGTTTGCCGACGAGGGCATCGACGCCAAATACGAGAACTTCGAGATCCCCAGTATCGACATCCTGCCGGAGGTGCTCGACAAGAACCCCGACCTGAGAGGACTGAACGTCACCATCCCCTACAAGGAGAAGGTGATACCCTTCCTGGATGCCATCTCGCCTGAGGCGAGGACCATCGGCGCCGTCAACGTGATCCGCGTGACGCACTCCAAGAACAAGACCGTCCTGAAGGGCTTCAACTCCGACGTCATCGGCTTCACGCAGAGCATCGAGCCGATGATCGACAAGAAATGGCACAAGAAGGCACTGATACTCGGCACGGGCGGTGCATCGAAGGCCATCAACTACGGCCTGAAGTCGCTCGGTATAGAGCCGATCTTCGTGAGCCGCTACGAACGTCCGAACACCATCACCTACAAGCAGGTGACGCCGGAGGTCATCAAGGAATACAACGTCGTTGTGAACTGTACCCCGATGGGGATGTACCCGCACACCGAAGAGTGCCCGGATCTGCCCTACGAGGCGATGGACAACCACACGATCCTCTATGACCTGATCTACAACCCGGATCAGACGCTCTTCATGCGCAAGGGTGCCGAGCAGGGCGCCGACGTGAAGAACGGACTGGAGATGCTGCTGCTGCAGGCCTTCGCCAGCTGGGAGTTCTGGAACGGGAAGGAGAAGTAGTTTATGGTTTACGGTTTATAGTTTATAGTTTATAGTTTACGGATGATATGAGTGACAACAGATATATGATGAGGGGCGTGAGTGCTGCCAAGGAAGACGTGCACAACGCCATTAAGAACATCGACAAGGGCATCTTCCCGCAGGCTTTCTGCAAGATCATTCCAGACATTCTGGGCGGCGCCCCTGAGTACTGCAACATCATGCATGCCGACGGGGCCGGCACCAAGTCGAGCCTCGCCTACATGTACTGGAAGGAGACGGGCGACCTCTCCGTATGGAAGGGTATCGCGCAGGACGCCATCGTGATGAATACCGACGACCTGCTCTGTGTGGGCGCCGTCGATAACATCCTCGTATCGAGCACCATCGGGCGCAACAAGATGCTCGTGCCGGGAGAGGTGATCTCGGCCATCATCAACGGCACCGACGAGCTGCTCGCCGAACTGCGCGAGATGGGCATCGGCATCTGGCCTACGGGCGGAGAGACTGCCGACGTGGGCGACCTGGTGCGCACGATCATCGTCGATTCGACAGTCACCTGCCGCATGAAGCGCTCTGACGTGATTGACAATGCGAACATCCGTCCGGGTGACGTCATCGTCGGTCTCTCATCCACAGGACAGGCTACCTACGAAAAGCGCTACAACGGCGGTATGGGCTCCAACGGTCTTACATCAGCCCGTCACGATGTTTTCGCCAAGTATTTGGCAGAGAAATACCCAGAGAGCTACGACCACGCCGTACCCGACGAACTGGTGTATAGCGGCAAGTACAGGCTGACGGATGCCGTTGAGGGTTCGCCTGTGGATGCAGGACAGCTGGTGCTCTCGCCCACCCGCACCTATGCCCCCGTGATCAAGAAGCTGCTCGACGCAATGCGCCCGGAGATTCACGGTATGGTGCACTGCACGGGCGGTGCGCAGACGAAGGTGCTCCATTTCGTCAGCGACAACTGCCGCGTGGTGAAGGACAATATGTTCCCCGTGCCTCCTCTCTTCAGGGCCATCCACGAGTGCTCAGGCACAGACTGGAAGGAGATGTACCAGGTGTTCAACATGGGCCACCGCATGGAGATCTACGTGCGTCCGGAAATGGCAGAACAGGTGATTCAGATATCCAAGTCGTTTAACATCGACGCCCAGATAGTCGGACACATCGAGGAAGGCAAGAAGAGTCTGACCATCAAGAGCGAATATGGTACATTCGACTATTGATAGTGAATAGTGATTAGTGAATAGTTAATATATGGCAGAGACAACAAACAGCATACTGCAGAAACTCGACGGCCTGGAGGCACGCTTTGAGGAGGTATCGACCCTGATCACCGACCCCGACGTAATCGCCGACCAGAACCGTTTCGTGAAACTGACAAAGGAATACAAGGACCTGGGCGACATCATGGATGCCCGCAAACGCTACATTGCCTGTCTAAACGGTATCAAGGAGGCCAAGGATATCCTGGCCAACGAGGACGACCCCGAGATGAAGGAGATGGCGCGCGAGGAATTGGCCACTAACGAGGCCCTTCAACCAAAACTTGAAGAAGAAATCAAGATAGCGCTGATTCCCAAGGACCCGGAGGATGCAAAGAACGTGCAGATGGAGATCCGTGCGGGTACAGGTGGCGATGAAGCTTGTCTCTTCGCTGGCGACCTCTTCAAGATGTACAAGAGCTATTGTGAGTCGAAGGGCTGGCAGCTCTCCATCACGAGTGTGTCGGAGGGAGCCGTGGGCGGCTATAAGGAAATCGACTTCGCCGTCAGCGGTGTTGACGTTTACGGGACGCTGAAATATGAGAGCGGCGTGCATCGCGTGCAGCGCGTGCCGGCTACGGAGACGCAGGGACGTATGCACACCTCAGCCGCTACCGTTGCCGTACTCCCCGAGGCCGACAAGTTCGAGGTGCATGTGAACGAAGGCGAGATCAAATGGGACACCTTCCGCAGCTCGGGTGCCGGTGGACAGAACGTGAACAAGGTGGAATCGGGCGTGCGACTGCGCTATATGTGGAAGAACCCCAATACGGGCGAGACGGAGGAGATACTCATCGAGTGTACCGAGACCCGCGACCAGCCGAAGAACAAGGAGCGCGCACTCTCGCGTCTCTATACCTTCATCTACGACAAGGAGCACCAGAAGTACATGGACGACATCGCCTCGCGCCGCAAAAGCCTCGTCTCGACGGGCGACCGTTCTGCAAAAATCCGTACCTACAACTTCCCGCAGGGCCGTGTGACGGACCATCGTATCGGCTATACCACCCACGACCTGCAGGGCTTCCTCGGCGGCGACATCCAGGCGATGATCGACGCCCTGACCGTTGCCGAGAATGCCGAGCGCATGAAAGAAACGGAGCTCTAATCCCCAAAAGACAATAGGACTATGGATTGGAAAAAGTTCTGGGCACCGATGACCCAAGAAGTAAAGAAAGAGCAGGTGTGGTCCAATATGTGGCCAAATTCTATATCTGCATTAGGCCTTTTCCCTGGTTGCTATTTAGCAAAAGAGTATTTAAATGTTTGGTTGGCCTGTGGACTTTGTGTATCCTGGTACTTTATTGTCTATTTCGTATGGCTCATATATTTATATAATAAGAAATAATCATGACCCGTCAAGAACTGATTCAGCAAATTCGCGAGAAACAGTCGTTTCTCTGCGTCGGTCTCGATACAGACCTGAACAAGATACCCCAGTGCATCATCGACGAGGCAAAGGCAAAGGACGGCGAGGACTATGTGTTCCGCGCCCTCTGTGAGTTCAATGCCCTCATCATCGACGCCACAGCCCCCTACTGCGTGGCCTACAAGCCCAATCTGGCCTTCTATGAGGCCTACGGCGTGGATGGCATCCTGGCTTTCGAGGCCACCGTCGATTATCTGAAAGAAGAGTATCCCAACCATTTCATCATCGCCGATGCCAAGCGTGGCGATATCGGCAACACGTCGAAGATGTATGCCAAGACGTTCTTCGAGGAATATGATGTCGATGCACTGACCGTTGCGCCCTATATGGGCGAGGACTCGGTGACACCGTTCCTCGGCTATGACGGCAAGTGGGTCATCCTGTTGGCACTGACCTCAAATAAAGGCTCTCACGACTTCCAGCTGACGGAAGACGCGCAGGGCGAGCGGCTCTTCGAGAAGGTGCTTCGCCAGAGCCAGCAGTGGGGCAACGACGAGAACATGATGTACGTCGTAGGAGCTACCCAGGGCAAGATGTTCGAGGATATCCGCAAGGTGGCGCCCAACCACTTCCTGCTCGTGCCCGGCGTCGGTGCCCAGGGAGGCTCGTTACAGGAGGTGTGCCAATATGGCATGATGAAGGACTGCGGACTGCTGGTGAACTCCTCGCGCGGCATCATCTACGCCAGCAACGGTGAAGACTTCGCACAGGCGGCAGCCGATGCAGCCTGCAAGCTCCAGCAGGAGATGGCAGAAGAACTGAAGAAGGCAGGTTTCTAAGACCTGCCTTAATGCTACGGAAGATGAAGGAAGCTAAGATCATCAACGACCCCGTATTCGGGTTTATCAAGATACCGCGCGGCCTGCCCTACGACATCGTCGAGCATCCGCTGTTTCAGCGACTCAACCGCATCAACCAGCTGGGACTGGCCTCGGTGGTCTATCCTGGAGCCCGCCACACGCGCTTCCAGCACTCGCTGGGTGCGTTCCACCTGATGTCGGAGGCCGTGCTCTCGCTCCAGCAGAAAGGCATCTTCATCTTCGACACGGAGGCAGAGGCCGTCGAGACCGCCATTCTGATGCACGACATCGGTCACGGACCGTTCTCCCACGTGTTGGAGAACACACTCATTCACGGCATCTCGCACGAGGATATCTCGCTGATGATGATGGAGGAGATCAACCGTCACTTCAACGGTGAGCTGAATCTCGCCATCAGCATCTTCAAGGGCGACTATCCGAAGAACTTCCTCCACCAGCTCATCTCCAGCCAGCTCGACATGGACCGTCTCGACTACCTGCGGCGCGACTCGTTCTACACGGGAGTCACGGAGGGTAATATCGGCTCGGCACGCATCATCAAGATGCTCAACGTGGTGGACGACAGGCTCGTGGTCGATCAGAAAGGCATCTACTCGCTGGAGAACTACCTCACCACCCGCAGGCTGATGTACTGGCAGGTCTATCTGCACCGCACGTGCGTCGCCTACGAGAAAGTGCTCGTCAACCTGCTCACAAGGGCCAAAGACCTTATCCGCCGAGGGCACGACGTGTTTGCCTCGCCTGCCCTGCACTACTTCCTCAGCAACGATATCGACAGAGTCTGGTTTGAGAACCATGCGGAGACCCTGCCCTACTACGAGGAGCTCGACGACTCCGACATCTGGAGTGCAATGAAGGCCTGGAAGCACGACTCCGACAAGATCCTGGCTACGCTGGCCACCGATATGCTCGACCGCCACATCTTCAAGGTAGAGGTGTCGGAGGAGCCCGTCGAGGAGGACCGTATCGAGGCGATTGCCAGCGACATTGCCGACAAGATGGGTATCACTGCCGATGATGCCAAACACTATATGATGAGCATCAACACGATCCAGAAAGACATGTACAATGTCGATGACGACAGCATCTCAATTCTTTACAAGAACGGTGAAATCCGGGACATTTCAGAGGCGTCGGAATTGCTAAATGTTCAATTACTTTCTAAAAAAATAAGAAAATATTATCTTTGTTATCAAAGATTTAAATAATTTTTGCTACCTTTGCAGAGATATTAATCTGAATTTTCGAAAATGATGGAATTTACAGCCAAACAAATAGCCGAATTGATTCAAGGCCGTGTGGAGGGTGACGAGAATGCAGCCGTCCGTACGTTTGCCAAAATCGAGGAAGGTGTGCCCGGCGCAATCTCCTTCCTGTCTAATCCCAAATACACTCATTACATCTACGAGACAAAGTCATCCGTGGTGCTCATCAACGAGGACGTAAAGCTGGAGAAACCCGTCAGCACGACGCTCATCCGCGTGAAGAACGCCTACGAGTGCGTTGCCAAGCTGTTGCAGTTCTACGAGCAGATGAAGCCTCGCAAGACGGGTATCGACCCGCTGGCCAGCATCTCTCCCAGGGCCACTATCGGCAAGGATGTCTATATTGGCGCCTTCACGGTGGTGGGCGACGGTGCTGTCATCGGCGACGGTACGCAGCTCTATCCCCACGTCGTCATCGGCGACGGCGTCACCATCGGCGAGAAATGTCTTATCTATCCCAACGTGACAATCTATCAGGGATGCAAGTTGGGAAATAATGTTACAATCCACGCAGGCAGTGTCGTCGGTGCCGACGGCTTCGGTTTTGCACCGAACACGGAAGGCTACGACAAGATTCCGCAAATCGGCATTGTCATCATCGAGGACAACGTGGAGATTGGTGCCAACACCTGTATCGACCGTTCGACGATGGGTCAGACCGTCATCCACAAGGGTGTGAAGCTCGACAACCTGATCCAGGTGGCCCACAACTGCGAGATCGGCGAGAACACGGTGATGTCGGCTCAGGTGGGTATGGCCGGCTCAACGAAGATCGGCGCATGGTGTATGGTCGGAGGCCAGGCAGGCTTCTCAGGTCATATCAAGATCGCCGACAAGACCTTCGTGGGTGCCCAGGCAGGCGTTATCAGCAACACCAAGGGCGACGGCGAGCAGCTGATAGGTGCGCCCGCCGTGAATCCGAAGATGTACTTCAAGGCCCGTGCCCTCGACGCTAAGCTGCCCGACATGTACCGGCAGATAGCGCAGCTGCAGCGTGAGATCGAAGAACTGAAGAAGACCATTGAAACAGAAAGATAATCGCGATATGAAACAGAAGACACTAAAGGGTAGTTTTTCCTTATTCGGAAAAGGACTGCATACAGGTTTGAATCTGACCGTCACTTTTAATCCTGCTCCAGAGAACACGGGTTACAAGATTCAGCGCATCGACCTTGAGGGTGAGCCTGTGATCGATGCCATCGCAGAGAATGTGGTTGACACCCAGCGCGGCACGGTGCTCGGCAAAGGCGACGCACGCGTCTCTACCGTTGAGCACGGACTCTCAGCCCTCTATGCACTGAACATCGACAACTGTCTGATACAGGTCAACGGTCCTGAGTTCCCCATCCTCGACGGCTCGGCCATCATGTATGTGCAGAAGATCCAGGAGGTGGGCATCGAGGAGCAGAATGCGCCGAAGGACTACTACGTGATCCGCAAGAAGATAGAGGTGAAAGACGAGAAGACCGGTTCCTGTATCACCATTCTGCCCGATGAGGAGATGTCGATTACGGCGATGTGCTCCTTCGAGTCGAAGTTTATCAACTCGCAGTTTGCCACGCTCGACAACAGAGCCGACTATATCACGGAGATTGCCAGTGCCCGTACGTTCGTCTTTGTGCGCGACATCGAGCCCCTGCTCCAGGCAAACCTCATCAAGGGCGGTGACCTCGACAATGCCATCGTCATCTACGAGCGCCAGACGACTCAGGAGCGTCTCGACATGCTGGCAGACATGCTGCACGTAGAGCATCGCGATGCTACCGACCTCGGTTACATACAGCACAAGCCGCTACAGTGGGAGAACGAGTGCACGCGCCACAAGCTGCTCGACGTCATCGGCGATATGGCACTGATCGGCAAGCCCATCAAGGGCCGCATCATCGCCACCCGTCCCGGTCATACGATCAATAACAAGTTTGCCCGTCTGGTGCGCAAGGAGATCCGCAAGCACGAGATACAGGCCCCCTTCTACGATCCCAACGAGGAACCCGTGATGGACGTGAACCGCATCCGTGAGCTGCTCCCCCACCGCTACCCGATGCAGCTCGTCGATAAGGTCATCGAGCTGGGTGCGAACTACATCGTAGGTATCAAGAACGTCACGGGCAACGAGCCTTTCTTCCAGGGGCACTTCCCACAGGAGCCCGTGATGCCGGGCGTGCTGCAGATAGAGGCTATGGCCCAGTGCGGCGGCCTGCTCGTGCTGAACACGCTGGAGAATCCTGCCGAGTGGTCCACCTACTTCCTCAAGATCGACGGTGTGAAATATCGCCAGAAAGTGGTACCCGGCGACACGCTGATCTTCAAGGTAGAGCTTCTGGCTCCCGTCCGTCACGGCATCTCCTCGATGAAAGGCTACATCTTCGTTGGCGACACCGTGGTGGCTGAAGCATCGTTCACGGCACAGATAGTAAAGAATAAATAAACGACTGCATAGTATGAATCAGATACATCCCATGGCCGTTGTGGACCCCGAGGCAAAACTCGGCGACGGCAACATCATCGGTCCCTTCTGCGTGATAGACAAGAACGTGGTCATCGGCGACAACAATAAGTTCCTGAACAATGTGACTATCCACTATGGTGCCCGCATCGGCAACGGCAATGAGTTTTTCCCAGGTGCCAGCATTTCCACGAAGCCCCAGGACCTGAAGTTCAAGGGCGAGGACACCACCTGTGAGATCGGCGACAACAACTCCATCCGCGAAAACGTCACCATCAGTCGCGGTACAGCCTCGAAGGGCAAGACCGTCGTCGGCTCAGGTAACCTGCTGATGGAGAACATGCACATTGCCCACGATTGTATCATAGGTAATGGCTGCATCATTGGCAACTCCACCAAGTTCGCCGGTGAGGTCGAGGTCGATGACTATGCCATCATCAGTGCAACCTGCCTGTTCCACCAGTTCTGCAGGGTGGGCAGCTACATCATGTTCCAGGGCGGCACGCGTACCTCGCAGGATATCCCGCCTTACGTGATAGCAGGCAAGGAGCCTGTGCGCTATGCCGGCGTGAACCTGATCGGCCTGCGTCGCAGAGGTTTCTCTAACGAGACAATCGATGCCATCCATGAGGCCTACCGCATCATCTACGAGCACGGTCTTGTGAAAGAGGGCTGTGCTGAGGCGCGCGCAAAATACCCCGACTCGAAAGAGGTGGAATATATCTGCTCCTTTATCGAAAACTCCAAGCGGGGTATCATCAGATAACTCAGATATCGAATCCCCTTGAAGAAGACGCTGATAGTCATCACTGGTCCTACAGCCGTCGGCAAAACGGCCTTATGTATGAATATTGCCCAGCATTTCGGCATCCCCATCATCAATGCCGACTCCAGGCAGATTTACAAGGAACTGAAGATAGGTACGGCGAGACCTTCGGAGGAACAGCTCAGGCAGGTAAGACACTATTTCGTGGGAACACTCTCGCTCGACGACTACTACAGCGCATCGCTCTTTGAACAACAAGTGCTGCAACTTCTCGACCAGCTCTTCCAGACCAGCGACTATGCCCTGCTCTCAGGTGGCAGCATGATGTATATCGACGCAGTCTGCGACGGCATCGACGACATCCCTACCATCGACGACGAGACGCGCCGCCGGATGAAGCAACGACTCGCCGACGAAGGACTGGAGACGCTCTGCGAGGAGCTTCGGCGTCTCGACCCTGAATACTATGAGATCGTGGACCGCCAGAATCCCCGCCGAGTCGTGCATGCCCTCGAGATCTGCACGATGACAGGCAAGACCTACACCTCGTTCCGGCGACGTGAGCGCCGGGAGCGTCCCTTCGCCATCGTGAAGATAGCCTTGAACCGGCCGCGCGAGGAACTCTACGAACGCATCAACAGCCGGGTGGATCAGATGATGGGCGAAGGACTGCTCGAGGAAGTCCGCTCACTCTATCCGAGAAAGGAGCTCAATGCCCTGAACACCGTAGGCTACAAGGAGCTGTTCGACTATATCGACGGTCGCTGGACACTGGAGGAAGCCGTAGAACGCATCAAGGGCAACACGAGACGCTATGCCCGCAAGCAGCTCACTTGGTATAAGAAAGACGACCGCATACGCTGGTTCCACCCCAATGACAAAGAAACAATAATCGACTACATAACTCACTATGAAACAGAAGTTAAAACAGATCATCAGTAAACTCTGGCAATGGATCAGGCAACTGTGGGCTTGGTATAAGAGTCTCTTTAAGGGGCGCCCCTGGTACGTCAAGACCATCATGGCGCTCGTCTCTCTCGTCGTCGTCTTCTTCCTCTATCTGGGAGCCGTCGATATGAATTTCCTGTGGCTCTTCGGAAAGTCGCCATCGATGTCCACCATCAAGAACAAGCGACCTTCGCAGGCTTCGGAGATCTACAGCGCAGACAACGTGATGATCGGTAAGTTTTTCAGTGAAAACCGTACGCCCGTAGAATATGAGGAAGTGAATCCTGTCTTCTGGCGCGCACTCATCGACACCGAGGACGAGCGTTTCTTCAGCCATCACGGCATCGACTATACGGCCTTTGCAGCCGTCGCCAAGGAATACGTGCTGCACCGTGATGCACGAGGCGCCTCTACTATCACCCAGCAACTCGCCAAGAACCTGTTCCGTACGCGCTCCGAATACTCCACAGGCCTACTGGGTAACATCCCCGGCCTGAAGATGCTCATCATGAAGAGCAAGGAGTGGATCACAGCCTACAAGCTCGAGTTTTTCTTCGACAAGAAAGAGATCCTCACGCGCTATGCCAACACTGTTGATTTCGGTTCCAACGCCTTCGGTATCAAGACCGCCTGCAAGACCTATTTCGGCTGTTCGCCCAAGGATCTGAAGACAGAAAACGCCGCCATCCTCGTGGGCATGCTCAAGGCAACCACTTACTATAATCCCCTCATCAACCCGGAGAACGCCCTGAAGCGTCGCAACATCGTACTCGACCTGATGCACGAGCACGGCGACCTGACGCGTGCGGAGTGCGACTCACTGAAACAGCTGGAGATCAAGCTCGACTACAGCGTGGAGAACGCCTACGACAGCAAGGCCAACTATTTCCGCGAGGCCGTAGCCAACGAACTGAAAGACTGGTGCCGCGATAACGGCATCGACCTCTATACCGACGGCCTGCGCATCGAGACCACACTTGACACCCGCATGCAGAAATATGCCGAGGACGCTGCCCGTAAACAGATGAAGCAGGTGCAGCAAAGTTTCAACCAGCACTGGGGTTCTACCAATCCCTGGCAGGATGCCCGCCATCAGGAGATACCCAATTTCATTGAGGATATCGCAAAGCGCCTGCCCGTCTATAAGTACCTCTCCAAGAAGTACGACGGCAACGAGGACTCCATCCGCTACTACCTCAACGTGCCCCACCCCGTCAAAGTGTTCGACTATGACAAGGGCAAGGTTGAGATGCAGCTCTCCACGATGGACTCCATCCGCTATATGGTGCGCTTTATGCACTGCGGCTTTGTGGCGATGGAACCGCAGACGGGTCACGTGAAGGCCTGGGTGGGAGACATCGACTTCCACTCCTGGAAATACGACAAGGTGACCGCCATGCGCCAGCCGGGCTCCACCTTCAAGCTCTTCGTCTATACAGAAGCCATCAACCAGGGTGCTACGCCCTGTGACTATCGCAAGGACGAGTACTTCTCGATGAAGGTGATGCAGAACGGTGAGGAAGTGACCTGGGCACCCCACAACGCTGACGGTCGTTTCACCAACGCCACCATCTCATTGAAACAAGCCTTCGCCATGAGTGTCAACTCTATCGCCGTTCGTCTCGGTCAGGAGTGTGGCATCGACAACATCGTGAAGACGGCCCACGATATGGGTATCAAGTCGAAACTCGATGCGACACCTTCGCTCACCCTCGGTGCCAGCGACGTAAACCTGCTCGAGATGGTAAACGCCTACTGTACGCCAGTCAACGACGGCAAAGCCCACGATCCCGTGCTCGTAGCACGCATTCTCGACAGCGACGGCAATGAGATATACAAGGCCCCGACAGAAGAGACGCAGGCCATCCCCTACCGCAGCGCCTTCCTCGTACAACAACTGCTGATGGGCGGCATGAGCGGCACCAGTTCACGTCTGATGGGATTCGTTGGCTACGACAAAGCCTCCGACACCGATTTCGGCGGTAAGACCGGTACTTCCAACAATCACTCCGACGCATGGTTCATCGGCACCACGCCTCGTCTCGTCGTAGGCGCCTGGGTAGGCGGTGAATACCGCTCAATCCACTTCCGATCTGGTATGCTCGGACAAG
>Ga0310691_10004028_pt1 | contig 16888 bp, 15 predicted proteins | sample 176DNAGHGlowgp2_FD_203887 | JGI IMG/M metagenome (GOLD analysis project Ga0310691, IMG submission 203887) | Sheep rumen microbial communities from Palmerston North, Manawatu-Wanganui, New Zealand - 1766 DNA GHGlow gp2 (v2) (version 2) | ecosystem: Host-associated > Mammals > Digestive system >...
CTATGTTCAACTTGGTACCGCTATACACGATAGCCTCCACCTCGTCAAGCAGTTCCTCGAACTCCAGTCCCTGTGCATTGGCGATATCGTCCAGAGCCACCTGACGGTCGATGCCCTGTATAATCTTTACCTTCAGCATCGACTTCTTAGCGACAGTACGCACACGAAGGTCTGCCTGCCGAGTGATTTCATTCTCCTCGCAATAGCGTTTGATCAAGTCCACGAACTCCTTGGCATACGGTTGTTTCACCTTACCCTCTCCTACTCCCTGGATATTCTTCAGCTCCTCCAGGTTGACGGGATAGTCCGTAGCCATCTGCTCCAAAGACACATCCTGGAAGATGACATAAGGTGGACGTCCCATTTTCTTAGACACTTTTTTACGCAGGTCTTTCAACATCGCGTTCAGTGTCGGATCCAGGGCACTGGTACCACCCTCTTGCTCTGGAGTGTTCTCCTCGTCATCGTTAAACTCCGTATCCTCCACGATGAGGAATGACTCCGGCTTCTTCAGGAACTTCTTACCAGCAGCAGTGACTTTCAATAGTCCATAGTTCTCTACGTCCTTCTTCAGATATCCTGCTATCAGCGCCTGCCGGATCACAGGGTTCCACAATTTCTCGTCATCATCCTCACCAGCACCGAAAAGTTCCTGCTCCTGATGTTTATGGGCAAGTATCTCATCTGTCTCACGACCCATGATAAAGTCTATCACATAGTCGGAACGGAAATTCTCCTTGATGGCAATAATCGTATTCAAGACAATCACCAACTGGTCTTTCGCCTCTATCTTGGTCTTGGGATGCAGACAGTTGTCGCAGTTATGACAGTTGTCCTGCTCATAGGTCTCTCCGAAATAATGCAGCAGCATCTTGCGACGGCACACAGAGGTCTCTGCATAAGCTGCCGTCTCCTGCAGCAGTTGTCTGCCGATATCCTGTTCTGCGACAGGCTTTCCCTCCATGAACTTGTCGAGTTTCTGGAGATCTTTATTAGAATAGAAGGTGATACACAATCCCTCTCCCCCATCTCGACCGGCACGTCCAGTCTCCTGATAATATCCTTCCAAGGACTTAGGAATGTCATAATGGATGACAAAGCGGACATCAGGTTTGTCAATACCCATACCGAAAGCGATGGTGGCAACGATGACATCTATCTGCTCCATCAGGAAGTCGTCCTGTGTCTGGGAGCGGAGTGCAGAGTCAAGACCCGCATGATACGCCTGTGCCTTGATATCATTGGCACGCAGTATCTCCGCCAATTCCTCTACCTTTTTACGGGAGAGACAGTAGATGATACCGCTCTTCCCCGGGTGTTGCTTGATAAACTTAATGATATCCTTGTCAACATCCTTGGTTTTCGGACGTACCTCATAATACAGGTTAGGACGATTGAATGAGCTCTTGAACTCCGTCGCATCCATGATACCCAGATTCTTCTTGATATCCGTGCGCACCTTGTCCGTTGCAGTCGCTGTCAATGCGATAATCGGCGCATTGCCTATCTCATTGATAATCGGACGGATACGACGATATTCCGGTCGGAAGTCATGACCCCATTCAGAGATACAATGAGCCTCATCGATAGCATAGAAGGAAATCTTCGCCTGTTTGAGGAACTCCACATTCTCCTCCTTCGTCAATGACTCCGGAGCGACATACAGCAGTTTGGTACGACCCTCTTTGACATCCAGTTTCACTTGGTCGATAGCCGACTTGTTCAGCGATGAGTTCAGGTAATGCGCTGTTCCCTCCTCACTCATTGCACTAATCACATCCACTTGATTCTTCATCAGTGCAATGAGTGGGGAAATAACAATCGCCGTTCCATCCATCAGCAACGACGGCAACTGGTAACAGAGCGACTTACCACCACCCGTCGGCATCAGCACAAAGGTATTCTTGCCATCGAGCACGTTCTGCACGATAGCTTCCTGATCACCTTTGAACTTATCGAAGCCGAAGTATTTCTTCAGGGCTGCTGTCAGATTCACTTTTGTTTTTGGCATAGGCTTTTCTTTTTATTGTAAGTGTGACTTGTCGAGCTGCTGCTGGGCATACTCCGCTGTCACCTCAAAGGATTTCGTTCGTTTAGAGGGTACCTCGAACATCGCATCCATCATGATACTCTCCACGATAGAGCGCAGTCCGCGGGCACCGAGTTTATATTCCACTGCCTTGTCGACGATGAGTTTCAGTGCCTCTGGGGTAAACGTCAACTTAATCCCATCCATCTCAAACAGTTTCTCGTACTGTCGTACGATAGAGTTCTTGGGCTCTACCAATATTCTCTCCAAGGCAGTACGGTCGAGCGGGTTCAGATAGGTCAGCACTGGCAGACGACCGATAATCTCAGGAATGAGTCCGAACGACTTCAAGTCCTGTGGCAGGACATACTGCATCAGGTCCTCCTTGTCAATCTTCCGCACGTTCTGTACAGAGTTGTACCCCACCACATGGGTATTCAGACGCTGGGCAATCTTACGCTCGATGCCGTCAAAGGCACCTCCGCAGATAAACAGGATATTCCTCGTATCCACATGGATATACTCCTGGTCGGGGTGCTTGCGACCACCCTGTGGCGGTACGTTGACCATTGTTCCCTCCAGCAGTTTCAGGAGTCCCTGCTGCACACCCTCACCGCTTACGTCACGGGTGATGCTGGGGTTATCACTCTTACGGGCAATCTTGTCAATCTCGTCAATGAAGACGATACCCCTTTGCGCTGCCTCCACATTATAATCTGCGACCTGCAAGAGGCGGGAGAGGATACTCTCCACGTCCTCACCCACATAACCAGCCTCGGTGAACACCGTCGCATCAACAATGGTAAAAGGCACATCAAGCAGTTTGGCGATGGTGCGTGCCAGCAGAGTCTTGCCAGTACCCGTAGAGCCTACCATGATGATATTGCTCTTCTCTATCTCCACCCCATTGTCATCCTTGGGTTGCTGGAGCCGCTTATAGTGGTTATAGACGGCAACGGAAAGGAACCGCTTCGCCTCATCCTGTCCGATGACATACTGGTCGAGATATGCCTTGATCTCCTTGGGTTTCGGCACTTTTTTCAAGTCTGTCGCACCCTCAGGAGCTTTCTTGGCATCAGGACCATAGCCGTTTGCCTTGGCAATCTCGTAGGCCTGAGCGGCACAATCCTCGCAGATATTGCCGTTGAGACCCGTAATCAGCAGTTTTACCTCTTTATCTGTTCTTCCGCAGAAGCTACATGTTTTTCTCATTATTTCCTTACCAATACCTGATCTATCATACCATATTCCTTTGCCTCCTCTGCCGTCATCCAGTAGTTGCGGTCTGAATCATTCCACACCTTGTCGTAAGGTGTGTGTGAGTGCTCTGAGATAATGGTATAGAGCTCTTTCTTGAATTTCATGATTTCCTTCGCCTCGATCTCAATATCGGATGCCTGACCCTGTACGCCACCCAGTGGCTGATGAATCATCACACGGCTATGGGGCAGTGCGGAGCGTTTCCCCTCCTTACCGGCGACAAGCAGTACTGCCGCCATCGAAGCTGCCATACCGGTGCAGATGGTGGCAACGTCGGACGAGATAAACTGCATGGTGTCGTAGATGCCCAGTCCTGCCGTCACACTGCCACCAGGGGAGTTGAGGTAGATAGAGATATCCTTGCCACTATCCACACTGTCAAGATACAACAGCTGTGCCTGCAGGGTATTGGCGGTATAGTCGTCAATCTGTGTACCGAGGAAGATGATGCGGTCCATCATCAGGCGTGAGAACACATCCATCTGTGTCACGTTCAACTGACGCTCCTCGAGGATATAAGGGTTCAAATACTGGGCCTGCGCACTGACCACCTCGTCGAGCACGAGACCATTCATTCCTAAATGCTTGGTAGCATATTTTCTAAAATCGCTGTTCATATTCATAATCAAAGTAAATACAAAATTACGAAAAAAAGTCGGAACACCATGCATTCCGACTTTTTTTTTGGTTAAAGAAATATAAAGAAGTCTCTTTCTTTACTTATTTCGTGATTTATTTCTCCTGTAACATCTTCTGGAAGTCTTCCAAAGTAATGTCTTTCTCGTTCAGTTTAACGACATCCTTCAATGCAGCTGTCAGCTTCACGTCAACGGCACGGTCAACGAGTCCGTCTACGTTCTCACGCTTCTTCAGCATCTCTGCAGCATAGTTGTCGAGGTATTCCTCAGGAACATTCGACATGCCATACTGGGCGAACTGGGCACGGGCAGCCTCTTTGGCAACAGCCTTCAGGTCGTCGTCCTCCACCTTGATATTCTGGGCAGCCACCAGCTGTTCCTTGATCAGGTGCCATCCGAGTTCCTTGATGCTTGCCTCGAAATTCTCCTCCACGAACTTCTCACCCTTGTCCTTGTTATTGTTCAGCATCACACGCTTCAGCAGAGCCTCTGGGAACTCCAGCTTGCCCACCTTCTTCTCCATGTGCTTGCGGACATCGAGCAGGAACTTATAGTCAGAGTCTGACTTGAACTGCTGACTGATCATGTCGCTGATCTTCTGACGGAACTCCTTCTCGTCTTTCACATTACCCTCACCGAAGGTCTGGTCGAAGAGCCCTTGGTTAACCTCTGCCTTCACATAACGGCTAATTTCGGTAATCTGATAGGTGAAGTCGCCCTCGTGGTCTTTCACATCCTCTTTCTGAATCTTCAAGAGGGAAGACACCTCCACGTCACTCTCTGGATATGCCTTGCGAGGATTCCAGGTGATGATGTCACCCAACTTTGCGCCGTCGAAAAGTTTCTTCTGGTCGTCCACCTTCATATACTGGGGCATCAGTACTGCGTCTGCAACGGTGATACCACCCTCTTTCACATTTCCGTCGGCATCCAGCTCCCGGAGGTCACCTTTCAGCATGTCACGCTGTTCGGCATCGTAAGCCTCTACCTTATCGTAGTGACCGGCACGCTGCTGGTACATCTCCACCTGCTGGTCGATGAGCTTATCGTCAACGGTGATGTTATAATAGTCAATCTTATCTTTACCGCTCAGTTTTGCCTCGAACTCTGGGGCAACAGCGATATCGAACTTAAAGGTCAGAGGCTCCTCGCCCTCGAAGTTGAGCGCCTCCTGCTTGTCACTGGGCAATGGCTCACCCAGCATCTGAATTTTGTTCTCACGAACATACTCATAGAGTTTCTCACCCAGCATCTTGTTCACTACGTCCACCTTGACAGCGGCACCATACTGGCGCTTGATGAGACCCATTGGTGTCATACCGGGACGGAAACCGGGCACATTAGCACGCTTACGATAATCCTTCAGGGTCTTCTCAACCTCACCCTGATAGTCGTCTTTCTCCAATGTAATGGTCATCAAACCATTGATCTTGTCAGGAGCTTCAAATGAAATATTCATCTTATTTTTACCTTATTTATTTATAATATTCGTTTTGAGCGTGCAAAGGTAATGCAAATTGAGCAAAAAACCAAATTATTCTTTATTTTTCTTTCTCCACTCCCTGACTCGCAAGGCGATATTTTTCTTCAGACACTCACTGTACAGCCATGGTTCGCAACTATGGATATCACCGACATTAAGAAAGTCTCTGAAGGCAGGATACTCTGCTCCGCTATAGCCTTTCACCACCAGCACGTGGTACTGTGGATCGAGGGTCACGGTGATCGTGTCGTGGAGAATGGCTGGGGTGGCATCAATACGCCAGTTGACGGGGTTAATACCCATACAGGTCTCCGACAGTATAGGTTTCACATACTTTACGTCTTTCACGGTGTTGTAGCAGATGGTGACACCGATGTCTGCGGAATCCTTAGCGGCTCTGATGCGAGGACATTCGAGGGTGTCCTGCGGGGTCACCTTATAGCCCAACACATAGGCTGCGACAAGATGCTTATAGGTTTCGTCGCTCATGTATTTCAACAGTTCCACGACGGCAAGACCGCCCTGACTGAACCCTGCCAGCACAAAGGGACGACGGGGGTCCCGAACCTGCAGAAACTGGTCGAAGGCTTTTTTCACGTCACTCATCGCCAACTGAACCCGCTGCTGGATGGTGTCGTTGTCCTGCGTCATCCAACTGTCTATCGCCAAATGCCGGTAATAGGGTGCGTAGAAATGATTCCCTTCTGCCATGTAACCAGCAATCTTCCCCATCTCGATCGCCATATGCTCACGATGCACGGGGTTCCACACGTCGGCATAATGGCAGACCCGTCCGTCATTTGTCTTCCAATCCATCTCCCATGTGGAGACGATATAGAACACGTCGGCACCCTTGTCGCCTGCGTCCTGCAGGGAGGCATACCACATCGCAGCCTGCTGGTAGTCAGGGGATTGCGGGATATACTGGTCTGTATCTTCCTTCGCACAAACAACCAGAGACAATGTGGCTGCAAATAACAAGCAAACTGATTTTTTCATCTTCGCCTTCATTTTATGGGACTTAAAGTGTTCTTTAAGAAAAAACGTTGGAACTCGCTCTCAAAATTAGGGGTGAGGATTTGCTTGCCCATGGCTTTACGGATCTCATCCAACGTCCAGAACCGCCCTCCTGCCAACTCGTCAGCAGAGGGATTGACGGCACCGTCATACACGGTGCGGTTGACATACACCAGCTCACTCTCCCGCTGCGAGTCGAAGACATACATTCCCAACCGTTCCGGTACGAAATCGGTGATGCCCAGTTCTTCGCGGACCTCACGCATCAGTGCCTCCTCAGGAGTCTCCCCATAGTCGACATGACCGCCCACGGCAGTATCCCACTTCCCTGGTTGTATATCCTTCCACTCCGGTCTTTTCTGAAGGTATACCTCCCCTTTACTGTTGAACACATGCAGGTGAACCACAGGGTGCAGCAGATGACTACCGCTATGACACTCCCCACGAGTAGCGCATCCCAACACCTTTCCCGTGGCATCCACCACAGGAAACCGCTCTTCCATATTATCGTGATTCATCATCGTAACTTTTTTCGCCTGCAAAGGTACAAAAAAAAAGAAAATGCTCCAAAATTTGGAACGGAACATAAAAAGTTGTATATTTGCAGTCACCAACAATATCATTTTGTAAAACTATAATACTAATCTCAAAAACGACAAACGTATGAAAGACTTAAAAATGTACATCAACGGTCAGTTCTGCGAAAGTTCTAACGGCAAATGGATTGACGTGTTGAATCCCTCCACGGAGGAAGTGATCTCCCGACAACCGGAAGGTACCATCGAGGATGTCAACCGTGCACTGGATGCGGCTCGTGCGGCACAGAAAGCATGGGGCAAGACACCTGCCATCGAGCGTGCGCAGTATCTGTTGAAGATGGCTGCCGGCATCAAGGCACGCGAACAGGAATTCACAGAGATTATCATGCGCGAACAGGGCAAGACCCGCACATGGGCAAGTATCGAGGTAGGTGCCACCATCGCCTATTTCGAGTATATGGCATCTTTTGCCCGGCATATCGAGGGTGAGATCATCCCCTCCGACCGTCCCAACGAGACGATACTGCTGACCAAGAAACCGATTGGCGTAGTAGCAGGCATTCTCCCTTGGAACTTCCCCTTCTTCCTCATTGCACGCAAGGCTGGTGCTGCCCTGATAGCAGGATGTACCATCGTCATCAAACCCTCACAGCTCACCCCAGAGAACTGTACGGAATTTGCCAAGGTGGTGGCTGAGACCGGTCTGCCTGCCGGTGTCATCAACATCGTGACAGGTAAGGGTTCTGTCATCGGCAACGAGATGGCTGGCTCACCGAAGATCGACATTGTCAGTGTCACCGGTTCCGTGAGTGCAGGAGAGAGTATCATGGCTGCTGCCAGCAAGAACATCACCAAGGTCAGTCTCGAACTGGGTGGCAAGGCTCCTGCTATCGTCTGCAAGGATGCCGACCTGGAGCGTGCAGCACAATGGATTGTGGACTCCCGCATCGGCAACAATGGTCAGATATGTAACAATGCAGAGCGTGTATACGTGCAGAAAGAAGTGAAGGAGGCATTTACAAAAATCCTCGTCGACAAGATGAAGGCTGTCAAGGTGGGCGACCCCTGTGCTGACGCATCGGTCGACATGGGACCGCTGGTGGAGGCACGGGCTCTGGAGAGTGTCACCGAGAAGGTGGAGCGTGCCATCAGACAGGGTGCGAAACTGTTGTGCGGTGGTCAGCGTGTAGGCAACAAGGGCTATTTCTATGCTGCCACCGTTCTTGACAACTGCACGCAGGATATGGACATTATCCATGAGGAGACCTTCGGTCCTGTCATCCCGCTGGTGGAGTTCGACACCATCGACCAGGCAATTGCATGGGCTAACGACTGTGAGTACGGACTTGCCTCCTCTATCTTCACCAAGGACCTCAATATTGCCACCAAGGCATGCCGTGAACTGGAGTTCGGTGAGACCTACATCAACCGTGAGCATTTCGAGGCGATACAGGGTTTCCATGCCGGGGTGAAGAAATCGGGTATCGGTGGAGCGGACGGAAAACATGGCGTGGAGGAATATCTCGTCACCCATGTCACTTACCTCGACACTTACGAGGACATGTAAGTATGACGACAAAAAGAATCCTTGCAGAAAGCTGCAAGGATTTTTTATTGGGGAAAATAAGTTAAGAAATTTGGTGGTCTCCTCACTTATTCGTAATTTTGCAGGCTGAATTTATTAAATATAAATAGGAACATGAACGAAAAGATTCAAAAGACCCTCAAATCCGCTGAGACGGAGGACTGGCTCGACCTGCATGTGGTACGCCCGTTCTGCTATTGGTGGGCGGTGTTCTTTGCCAAACTCGACATACACCCCAATACGGTCACCATCCTCTCGATGATTATCGGAGCTGCCAGCACGTTCTTCTTTGCCTGCGGCAGTTTCTATTATGAGGGGACACACGGACTGGTGATGAACATCATTGCCATCCTGCTGCTTTGTCTTGCCGACATCTTCGACTGCACGGACGGACAGCTGGCGCGTATGACGGGCAAGAAGAGCCGGTTGGGACGCATCCTTGACGGTATCGCTGGATTCACGTGGTTCGTACCGATCTACCACGCACTCGTTTACCGCTTCTACATGCACCACAGCATCGAGTTCGGATGGCTGGGTATCGAGGACACTCCTGAGAATGCCCTCATCGCTACCATCGTGGTGTATATCCTCGGCATCATCTCTGGATTTACGGGCATTGCCGGACAACAGCGCCTTGCCGACTATTACATCCAGGCTCACCTCTTCTTCCTGAAGGGAGAGAAGGGAGCGGAACTGGACAACTCGCAGAAGCAACAGGAGATTTACGACCAGATGACGAGTGAGACTCCTTGGGTGGAGCGTTACTTCCAGAAGTCGTATATCGACTACACGAAGAAACAGGAGGAGAAGACTCCTGAGTTCCAGCGGATGATGAAGGTGATGCGTGAGAAATACGGTAGTCTCGACAATATCCCTGCGGACATCCGTGAGGACTTCCATAGTCATTCCCTGCCTGTCATCACATGGAATGGTCTGCTGACTTTCAATTTCCGCTCGGCATGGCTGTTCCTGTTCTGTCTGCTCGATGTCCCTGCCATCTATTTCGTCTTCGAGATCGTGGGCATGGGACTGCTGGCATGGTATGTCAACCATCGCCATGAGACGTTCTGCAAGGCTATCCGGAAGAGGATGGAAGGATGGAAGAACTGAAGGATTGAAACCATGAAGTGGACGAAGCAAAAGCTGAATAACCTGTTTTTCTTTCTTGGCATAGCTGCTGTCGTAGTGATGCTGCTGACCTTTGATGTCAGCTTCATCGAACTGTGGGACCATCTGTGCCACGCAGGCTATTGGCTCATCCCCATCATCGGGGTATGGATCATTGTCTATGCGCTGAACGCCCTTGCATGGAAAGCCATCATCGAAGGCAATATCCAAGGGAAGATGCCGGTCAGTTTCTGGCGACTCTACCGACTGACCATCACAGGCTATGCCCTCAACTATGCCACACCGGTGGGGGGACTGGGCGGTGAGCCATACCGCATCATGGAACTGTCGAAGGATATCGACAAGCAGCATGCCACCTCCTCGGTCATCCTCTATGCGATGATGCATTTCTTCGCTCATTTCTGGTTCTGGTTCATCAGCATCTTCATCTATCTTGCCTTGGTGATGATAGGTGACCTGCCCATCAACATGACTATTGGCACCACATTGGGCATCATCGTTGTCTTCTGCCTGTTCTTCTTCTACCTCTTCTCAAGGGGGTACAAGAACGGACTGGTGAAATATGTGCTGGGCGTAGTGGCTAACATTCCGGGGCTGAAGAAATGGACCTTACGCTTCTGGGCTCGTCACTCGGAGGCTATCGGGAATATCGACAAACAGATTGCCGCACTTTACGGACAGGACACCCGTGCGTTCTACCGCAGTCTGGTTTTGGAATACTTTTCCCGTGTAATACAGAGTTCGGAGGTGATGTTCATGCTCCTGCTCTTCGGCATCGACTGCGGAGGCGGCTGGGACGGACTGACGCTCACGTTCCTGCACAGCATCCTGATTGTCGCCTTCACCACCCTCTTCGCCAACCTGATAGGTTTCCTGCCCATGCAGCTGGGTGTCCAGGAAGGTGGTTTCGTGCTGTCCATCGCAGCATTGGGACTGTCCGCAGCCCTTGGCATCTTCGTGAGTATCATCTGCCGTGTGAGGGAGATCATTTGGATTGCCATCGGCATGGCGTTGATGAAAATAAAATAAATCGCAACATCGAAATATCGAAAAAAACAAAATATTATGAATTATCTCGACAGAAACGAATTTAACTTTGAGCCCAGCCAGAAAGTGGTGGAGGCTATCAAGAATTTCGACCCAAAGACTTTGTGTTTCTATACCCGCATCTACGACCAGGGCAAGAAGAGTGTGATCTCGGTACGTCTCAGTGAGATTTATAACGTACCTGAGGAGCAGGTGTTGCTGACTTATGGCGGTGAGGACATGCTGAAGAATGCCATCCACTATTTCCTGATGCTGGGTGACAACAAGAAGATTCTCATCCCTGAGTTCTCCTGGTGGTATTATAACCGTGTGGCAAGTGAGTGTGGCGGCACCTTCGAGATGTATCCGCTCCATGAGCTGGAGGACACCTTCGCCTATGACGTAGAGGAGGTCATTGAGTACACCAACCGTGTGCATCCCCGTATGCTGCTGCTTGCCTCTCCTAACAATCCTACGGGTAACAGTCTGACCAGTGAGGAGATTGGACGTATCATGGAGAACATCCCTTCTGACACCATGGTATTGATTGACGAGGCGTATGCCAGCTTCATGAATATGGACACGGGGTATATCGCACCACTGGTGGGAAAATACAACAACCTGATTATCTCCCGCACACTGTCTAAGTTCTACGGACTGCCCGGTCTGCGCTGTGGTTTCGGCTTCATCGGAAAGGGACATGACCAGTTCCTGAGCTACTGCAACAAGTACCTGGGTTACAACCGCTTCTCTGAGGCTGTGGCTCTTGCCGCTCTCGACAGTGACGAGCACTATCGTCATGTCGCCGACGATATGGAATGGGGTCGCCAGCTGTATAAGAAGGAGTTGGGCAACCTGCCCGGCTTCAAGGTGTATAAGTCGGTGGCAAACTTCATCCTCATCAAATACCCGGTGGAGATCAAGGACGCACTGATGGAGGCTTTGAAAGTACAGGACTACAAGATCAAGTTCATGGGCGACAAGGGACTGGAGTCTTGTCTGCGCATCACCCTGGGACGTAAGGAGCAGACACAGACCGTTGTCGACACCATCCTGAAAGTTCTAAATGAGAAATGAGAAATGGAAATGAATAAATGAAAAATGCGATGATAGGTGTCATTCTTGCTGCCGGCATGGCAAAGCGTCTCCGTCCGCTGACAGACACGAAACCGAAGTGTCTGCTGAAGGTGGGCGAGCGTACCTTGCTGGAGCGTACCGTCTGTGCCATGCAACAGGCTGGCATCACAGAGTTCGTGGTGGTCACCGGCTATCGCGCTGACCAGATCGTGGACTTTTTAGGGACTCTCAACTCTCAACTCTCAACTCTCAACTTTCACTTCCTCCATAACGCCGACTACGAGCATAACAACAACATCTACTCGCTGTGGATGGCCGGTGAGTATGTGCGTGGCAAGGAGTTCCTGCTGATGGACAGTGATATCCTCTGCGACCCTGCTGCCGTGGCACGTATCGCCCACGAGCCGGGCTCTGCCCTTGCCCTCAACCGCCATGCGTGTGGCGAGGAGGAGATCAAGGTCATTGTCGATGCCGACAACCATATCACGGAGATCAGCAAGGTTTGCAGCATCGAGGATGCCATCGGTGAGTCGGTAGGTATTGAGAAGATGACTGCTGACTACAGCACGGCACTCTATAAGGAACTGGACCAGATGATTCTGAAGGAGGGACTCATTGACGTGTTCTACGAGCGTTGCTTCGAACGCCTCATCCCTCAAGGGCATACGTTCAAGGTGGTGGACACCACGAGTTATTTCTCGTATGAGTTAGACACCCCGGAGGACTTCGAGCGAGCCAAGGAGCTGATGCCGAAAGAACTGCTCTGACAATATAAAAAAGGAATCAGCCGACGGGTTGATTCCTTTTTCTTTTTATGAGGTGGCATCTTCTGCCTCTTCCTTCCGTTTCTTCTCCTCCGCCATCCGCTGGAAGTCTTTCTTCTGCAGGACGAAGTTGGAACCGAGGTATTTCTCTTTCACGATAGGATTGACCGCCAACTCGTCGGGACTGCCCTGGAACAGGATACGTCCCTCGAACAGCAGGTAGGCGCGGTCGGTGATGTTCAGCGTCTCATGCACGTTATGGTCGGTAATCAGAATACCGATGTTGCGGTACTTCAACTGCCATACTATCTGCTGGATATCCTCCACGGCGATAGGGTCGACACCGGCAAAGGGCTCGTCGAGCATGATGAACTTCGGCTCAATGGCAAGGCAGCGGGCTATCTCCGTACGGCGGCGCTCACCACCGGAGAGCTGGTCACCCTTGTTCTTACGCACCTTGTTCAGACGGAACTCCTTGATCAGACTCTCTAACTTCTCCAGCTGGTAGTCGCGGGGCTTCCCCGTCATCTCCAGCACCGAGAGGATGTTATCCTCGACGGACATCTTGCGGAACACGGAGTTCTCCTGGGCAAGGTAGCCGATACCGGCACGGGCACGACGGTATACAGGATAGTTTGTCACCTCTTCCTCACCCAGATAGACGTGACCGCCGTTAGGCACCACCAGTCCCGTCGTCATATAGAAAGAGGTGGTCTTACCGGCACCGTTCGGTCCCAGCAGTCCTACGATCTCTCCTTGTCGCACATTGAAACTCACGTCATTGACCACCGTACGCTTGCCGTAAATCTTCACAAGTCCTTCGGTGCGAAGTACCAATTGCTCTTCCTGTTTGTTTGTCGTCTCGTCCATATTGAGTGCAAAGATAGTGCAAACCGAGCAAAGAACAAAATAAAATCATTTATTTTTTCTTTCGAGGTGCAGCCTATCTTCGACCAAAGGTCAAAGATACTTTTCCAAAAGAAAGGAAAGAAAAATGGGGATGCCCAAGTTTCGGGCATCCCCATTTCGGTATTGTTTTATGCGTTGCAAATGTACGAATATATTGGTTAATAACCGTTACCCCCCTTAAAGTATGTTAACGAAACTCATCTTTTTGCAGGGGCTTCCATGAAACATTTTGACAAAGTGCCTCTGTAGAATCGCATGAAATCCACCAAATCCTCAGTTGGTCTCAAATTCGCGAAATACGAGGCGTTATCGTAACACGTTGTGCGTCAGTCGATTATCCTCAAATACCTCGATTCTACCCCTTGGAAAGACCCCAAAATCGACCGAAAAACGCTGTTTTTAGTGCTTTTTTCCACTAATTTAGGACGTACCTTCGGGGGAGGAAGTCGGCACCTTCGGGGCAGGAAGGTGCCGACTAACCCCTCCGAAGGTGCCGCCTTCGTCCCGAAGTGCCCGTTAGGGACCCTTTTTTTGCTTTTTTCAACTCTAGAAGGAGCAAAAACCCATACAAGAATTTCGACAAGTTTTCTTGACAAAATGAGGGAAAGAGAATAAATTATTATCCATAAAGACTCCATTATATGAATAAAAATATGTATCTTTGCACCCAATATGATAAAGCTGCTGAATAAATCACTGACATCGTTTGGCAAATTCATCATGCTGATGGGCAGGACGTTCAAGCGTCCCGAGCGCCTCCGCATGTTTGCCAAGGAGTATATCAAGGAGATGGCACAACTGGGTGTCAACTCGATTGGTATCGTGCTGCTGATCTCCTTCTTCATCGGTGCTGTGATATGCATCCAGATGAAGCTGAACATCCAGAGTCCATGGATGCCCCGATGGGTGAGCGGCTACACCACCCGTGAGATCATGCTGCTGGAGTTCTCGAGCAGTATCATGTGTCTGATACTGGCTGGTAAGGTGGGCTCCAACATCGCCTCGGAGATTGGTACGATGCGTGTCACCCAGCAGATTGACGCCTTGGACATCATGGGTGTCAACTCCGCCAACTACCTGATACTGCCCAAGATTGTCGCCATGGTGACCATCATGCCCATCCTGGTCATCTTCTCGTCGGCAATGGGTATCATGGGTGCCTACGGCACGGCATATATCGGTCATATCATCGTGCCCGACGACCTGACGCTCGGCATCCAGCATGCTTTCAAGTCGTGGTTCGTATGGATGAGTATCATCAAGAGCCTGTTCTTTGCCTTTATCATATCTGCCGTCCCCTCTTTCTTCGGCTATACGGTGGAGGGTGGTTCTGTGAATGTGGGCAAGGCATCGACGGATGCCGTGGTTTGCTCCAGTGTGCTGATCCTGTTCAGTGATGTCTTCTTAACCCAGTTGCTGTCATGATTTTTTGGAGTTAAGGAGTTGGGGAGTTATGGAGTTAAGGAGTTGGGGAGTTATGGAGTTAAGGAGTTATGGAGTTAAGGCATTAGTATTGGGATGCGTGTTGTTCATCTCATGTTCTCAAGGCGGGGTTAGTCTGGAAGAGCAGGCTGGAAAGGCAGCCAAGGAATACTACGACCGTCTGCTGGCGGGTGATATTGATGCCTTTCTGAATGGGAAAGCCGATATCGACTCTGTGCCTGCCGACTATCGGAGTCAGATGTACGCCGCTTGTGAGCAGTATAAGAAAGAGTTAGACGAGACACATGGTGGTGTTGCCGCTATCACCGTCTCCAATGCCAAGAAAGACAGCACGCAACAGATGATGATGCAGGCATTCCTGCTGCTCAACTTCAGAGACTCCACGAAAGAAGAGATTATTGTGCCGATGGTGCAGCGGGGTGAGGTGTGGAAGTTGCGTTGACAACCTCACGCATCTCCTTCAGCAAGTCAGAGGCAAAGATAAAGTCGGTCAACCGCTTGTTGGTTGAGCGCATGATATCGGCAGAGACACCCTGCCACTCCTTATGTCCTTCATAGATAAAGATGATATTCTCGCCGATGGTCGTCACGGAGTTCATATCATGGGTATTGATGATGGTCGTCATATTGAACTCCTGAGTGATACTGTGCAGCAGATCGTCAATGACCAGTGATGTCTTGGGGTCAAGACCTGAGTTCGGCTCGTCGCAGAAAAGGTATTTAGGGTTCAGGGCGATGGCACGGGCTATGGCGACACGTTTCTGCATACCACCGGATATCTCCCCAGGGTACTTATCCTCTGCATTCACCAGGTTCACACGGTCCAGACACTCTTTTGCCCGTTTGATGCGGTCACGCAGGGTCATCGGGGCAAACATATCGAGGGGGAACATCACATTCTCCAGTACCGTCATCGAGTCGAAGAGTGCCGCACTCTGGAAAATCATACCCATCTCACGGCGCATCAGTACTTTCTCCTCTTTCGACAGTGCCACGAAGTCACGACCGTCATAGAGTATCTGTCCGCTGGTCGGCTCAAACAAGCCTACGAGATTCTTAATCAATACCGTCTTACCACTACCGCTCTGACCGATAATCAGGTTGGTCTTGCCGTCCTCGAAAACGGTACTGATGTCCTTCAGCACCTCGACACCATCGAAACTCTTGCAAAGATTCTTAACCTCTATCATTTTTCATCCTCCAATCCGTTATTATCTTTTATTCCTTTACAATAGCCATTTAGAAGTTTACTTGTTAACTCAATTGCACGAACCAAAGACAAGAATTGTTCACCTTTTATGTAATCCAGATCACGTGAAAGAATAATATAATCACGACACTCCTCTAAACTTCCCTGAGCAATGTTTAAGAAACGCAGTTTATCTAATTTGCTGAGTTTTTTATAACCTTCTGCTATATTAGCCTCAATAGATACTGCCGCTCTACGGAATTGCGAAGTAAGACCGTACTTTTCATCTTCTGGAAATTGACGAGAGACGACATAAACGAGTAAAACGAATTCATGTGCTTTCTGCCAAGCCAAAATATTCTCAAAACTAAATGTCTTCATTGCTATTGTCTTAACTCCCTAACTCCCTAACTCCTTAACTCCTTCATTTCTGCCGTATAAAGACATTAATCGGAGTACCTGTCAGCGTCCAGTTCTCACGCAACTTGTTCTCCAGGAAACGACGATAGGGTTCCTTGACGTACTGGGGGAGGTTGGCATAGAACACAAAGGTGGGTATCTGGGTGTCCGGCACCTGCGACACATACTTGATCTTGATATACTTTCCCTTGATGGAGGGGGGCGGTGTTGCCTCTATCAACGGCAGCATCACCTCGTTGAGCTTGGAGGTGCCGATCTTTATCGTGCGGTTCAGGTATACCTGCTTGGCGGTCTCCAGCACCTTGAAGATACGCTGTTTCGTGATGGCGGAGGCGAAGATGATGGGGAAGTCGACAAACGGTGCCATGCGGTTGCGGATGG
>Ga0310691_10004029_pt1 | contig 16885 bp, 17 predicted proteins | sample 176DNAGHGlowgp2_FD_203887 | JGI IMG/M metagenome (GOLD analysis project Ga0310691, IMG submission 203887) | Sheep rumen microbial communities from Palmerston North, Manawatu-Wanganui, New Zealand - 1766 DNA GHGlow gp2 (v2) (version 2) | ecosystem: Host-associated > Mammals > Digestive system >...
GAAATCAAAAAATGGCTTCATGAAGCTGATAGCAGAATCAGCCGGAGTGGATGAGAAAGATATCATAAGTCATGAGCTTCATCTGTATAACAGAGTAGAGCCCACCATCTGGGGAGCAAATAATGAATATCTGTCAGCTTCAAGGCTGGATGATATAGAATGTGCATACGGCTCATTTGAAGGTTTTCTTATGGCAGAAAACAAGAAGCATGTGACTGTTCACGCCGTATTTGATAATGAGGAAGTCGGAAGCGGCACAAAGCAGGGGGCGGCATCTACATTTCTCAAGGATACACTTAAGAGAATCAATGAAGCTGCAAAAAGAAGTGAGTCGGAATACCTTGTTTCACTTTCAAACAGCTTTATGGTTTCTGCTGATAATGCACATGCGATCCATCCAAACTACACAGAGAAGGCAGATCCTGTTAACAGACCTGTCATGAATGAGGGCGTTGTAGTTAAATATTCTGCTAATCAGAAGTACACTACAGATGCACTTTCAGCAGCTGCTTTCAAGATGGTATGTGAAAAAGCTAAAATTCCTTTCCAGATATTTACCAACAGATCGGATGTAGCCGGAGGATCAACTCTGGGTAATATATCAGCAACACAGGTGTCTATAAGTACTGTAGACATAGGAATGGCACAGCTTGCAATGCACTCACCGTATGAAACCTGCGGCGTTAAGGATGCCGAGTATCTCGTAAAATTCTCAAAAGAGTTCTACGGATGCGATCTTAATGTTCAATAAAAATTTTTAGAGGAGCTGGTTACCGTTAGCGCACGTCCTTTGGGCGGTTACGGTATCCGCATCCGACCGGATCAAGTCAGATAATAAACTAGAGTCTATAGAGGAGAAGTATAATGGGGTTATTTGATATTTTTGGAGGAAAAAAGAATAAGGGGGAGGATGAGGCGCTTCTTAACGAGCAGCTTGAAGCGGAGAGAAAAGAAGCAGAGCTTTCATCAATAAAAGAAAAGCACATGGCCGAGGGATGGCCGTCTCCTGTAAGGATCAATCCGATAAAGGTTGAGGGAGTTGAAGAGGATGTTCTGGAAGATCCGATTTCAGATGAGAGAAAAGATGAGATCGGAATGATGATATACGATGAGGACATCAGTGTAGAGGCAATAAGATTTTTGGATATGCAGGAGCTTTTGTTTTTGCTCACTGCAATGGAAAAGTTCCAGAAGATAGCTCCGATCCCCGGATATGAAGCTAATCACAGAAAGATATACAATGAGATACTTGGCAGAGTGCGTGATGCCAAGATGCTCTATGTTTTATATGATGCAACTACAGGCTATCCGTTTATAGATCATGGATATATCAACATCTTTTCATGTCAGGAATATGCAGAAAATGCCGGAAAGGTATTCGGAAAACAGTACAGACGACTTATTATAAAGCCCTGCAAGGCAGATAATGAGGCTGAGTCTGCAAAAGACAGAAGAAGCTTTTTTGATTATCTCTACTATCTTGGAATCGAAGATTTCATAATTGATAACGGTTATTACAGAGCACACTTTAAGCGCAAAGAGATCGTGGCTGCTCCTGCTGACTGGGGTTCAAATGCTGATAATTCACCAAAGAACCCTCAGCTTGTTTTCGCTATGCTCGACTTCCTTGGCGAAGTGAGATGGCCTGTTAAGTATGAGAAGAGAAAAGAAGTCCTTGCAACAAAGGAAATGCGTATGGCAAGGGCAGCTCAGGCTGCAAACTATATTGTACCCATGCAGCATGAAGGCCCCGTTGAAGTAATGGACGATGGCAAATTCAAGTTCACCAAGGATACCAAGATCAGATTTCCTGAGATCAAGAGTAAGGATGAGAAGCATTTCCTTCCGATCTTTACAGATGGGATTGAGTTTACCAAGATGTTTGCAAATTCCGATTTCAAGGGCGCTGTTTTTGCATTCCCTGATATTTTGAGATTTGTAGGTCAAAAGGATGGCGTGATCATCAATCCTGCAGGCCAGAAAATAATGATTCCCAGAGAAAGAATGCTTGCACTTCAGATGGCTGCACAGACAGTTGCTGCAGCAAATGCTGGAAATAAAAAGCCTGCTAAGAAGAAGCTTTCAGATACAGAGGCTGCGATCAAGTCAGCTATGAGCGGAAAGGGAATCGCAGCAAAAACACCTGAAGAAGAGATCCTTTCAGGAGATAGTATCGCTTCGCTCGATGATGATATGCCTATGACAGAGCTTTCCAATGAGGATGCAGCTCCCATAGAGCTTTCTGAGGGAAACGATTCTGTTGAAAGCGAGTTTGCTCCTAAGGAATAAAATATAAAATAAAAATAAATAAGTGTTATACTAAGCCGTTTTTACTTGTTTGATATTTCGATATGAAGTAAAATTAATATGGTGTTTCGTTCCTGTTGTATATCTTTTATTTTAGGACTTAATTGTTTCATACATGGAGGGAATTATGTTCGACCGAATAATTGGAAAATACTTTGTGGATAGCGGTAAACTTCAGCAAAGTCAGTTATCTCAGGTCTATCAGATACAGGAATCCAAGAGGGCTAAGCTTGGTGTGATCGCGGTTACCGAAAAACTCATGACTGTTGCTCAGGCAGAGGAAATAAATGCTCTGCAGGCAACAAAGGATAAGCATTTTGGTGATCTTGCGATAGAGAGAGGGTATCTGACTCAGACTCAGGTTGGAAGATTATTATCGCTTCAGGGAAATGCATTTGCGACTTTTACATCATCAATCGTGGACAGAGGCTTCATGACTCTTGATGATATTAATGAAGCGCTAAATGATTTTCAAAGGGATGAAGGGTATACCGACGAGCAGATGGTTCTGCTTAAGGAAGGCGATATGTCGGATATCATTCCGCTGTTTGTCGATACAGAGAATATCGAATACAAGCAACTTTTCACTTACGGCATAAAGAATTTCTACAGACTTGTTGATACGCATATGTATGTTGAAAAATCTTATGTCACACACAGTATTCAGGAAGAGTGCCTTGGATATCAACAGTTTCATGGTGCTTCTTCTGCAACAGTGGCTATAGCAGGAAAAGATGCTGACTTGCAGTTAATGGCAAAGCGATATACAAAGGAAGAATTTATTGAGACCAAAGAAGATGCTCTTGATGCCATGTGTGAGCTGATTAACTGTATCAACGGATTATATGCAACGGATAGGAGTGCTCAGGGTGAGAGAATTGAACTTGAACCTCCGGTTTTTTCTTCGAGATTTGCAAATATTTCAGGAAATGACCTTCATATAATGCCGATCCACTGTGATGATAGTGTTGTTTTCCTTATTGTTTCCGTGAATAGTGATGTAAACATTAAGTGAGGAGAGACGATGGCTAATATACTTATAGCAGATGATTCCAAGATTTCACGCCGAGTGCTTAGAGATATGCTGGAAAGACATGACCATACCGTAGTTGGTGAAGCTACCAATGGCCAGGAAGCATATAACGATTGCGGCAAGCTTCATCCCGACATAGTTACGATGGATATTACCATGCCTGTTATGGACGGGATTGAATCGCTTAAACTCATTCACAGGTCTTATCCCGATGCCAAGGTTATTATGATTACTGCGGCCGGACAGAATGAGAAAATGGTGGAAGCTGTTGAGAGCGGAGCGGTTGAATTTGTGACCAAGCCTCTTGACGAGGACAAGGTTATAGCAGCAATTGATAAAGTTTTGAAGAAATAGAAATGGGGATTTATGTTTAATGATATTCATTTAGGTCCGATCACACTTCATATGTACGGACTTATGATTGCTATTGGCTTTATATCAGCGCTTTTTATTGCGCTTTGGAGGGGTAAGAAAAAAGGCTTTTCAGAAGATACAATTTACGGAATCTTTTATTGTGCGATTATTGGAGGCCTGCTTGGATGCAGGCTTCTGTTTTATATAGTTGAGTTTCCTGCAATAATAAAGAATCCTTCAATCTTATGGGATTTCAGAAACGGATATGTGGTATATGGAGGAATTATTGGCGGAATAGTCGCAAGCTTTATCTATATTAAGAGGAAAAAAGAAAACTTCCTTGATTATTTCGATCTGGTAATGCCTGAGGTTTCTATAGCACAGGGATTTGGCAGAATAGGCTGCTTTTGTGCAGGATGCTGCTATGGGGCACAGACTGATGGCCCGTTAAGAGTTGTGTTTACCCATTCTGATTTTGCACCGAATAATGTTCCTCTTATTCCTACGCAGCTTATGTCTTCAGCAGGAGATTTTATCTTTGGAGCGATCTTACTTTTTTATGCATCCAAAAATAAAGTGACCGGAAGAGTTGGAGCAATGTACCTTATGCTTTATGGCGTAGGCAGATTTGCTATTGAGTTTTTCAGAGATGATTACAGAGGCAGTGTAGGCATTTTCTCTACATCACAGATTATTTCTTTCGGAATAGTTTCTGCCGGAGTTATATTGTATACAGTCCTTACTAAAAAAGCTGCTAAATAGTTTTTGTATTTACATAAACAATTTAGTGTGGTAAAGTGTTAAAAGAATGATTGACTAAAGTGAAAAAGCATATCAGATATGCTTTTTCTTTTTTGCCCAAAAAGGAGGACATTATGAAAAAGAAACTTATAGCGATACTTATGAGCGCTACAATGACTTGCGGTCTTGTTGCTTGTTCAGGAGCTGACAATACTGGAGCTGATAAGGCTGATGAAGCTGTGGAAGAGACTGCGGATGCTGCTGCAGAAGAAAGCGCAGAGGAAACAGCAGATGATGCAGAGGTTACTTCAGAAACAGCCGAAGACGGAGACGTTTCTTATATCAAGGACAAGGGTACGCTTGTTGTAGGTATAACAGATTTTGCACCTATGGATTATAAGGATGACGATGGCAACTGGATCGGTTTTGATGCTGATATGGCAAAGGAAGTTGCAAAGTCACTCGGCGTTGATGTGGAGTTTGTTGAAATCGATTGGGATAATAAGATCCTGGAGCTTGAAAACAAGTCTATAGATGTTGTTTGGAATGGAATGACACTTACAAGTGAAGTTACAAATGCTATGGAGTGTACAAAGCCTTATCTTAACAATGCACAGGTTGTAGTAGTTCCTTCAGAAGATGCAGAAAAATATCAGACAGTAGAAGACGTGTCTGCTCTTAGCTATGCAGTTGAGTCAGGTTCAGCAGGTGAAGCAGCAGCTACTGAAAATGGATTTGATTATACATCTCTCACATCACAGTCTGATGCTGTTATGGAAGTAGCAGCCGGAACTTCACAAGCCTGCATCATAGACCTTCTTATGGCAGGTGCAATGATAGGAGAAGGAACAAGCTACGAGAACCTTTCACACACAGTTGAACTTACTACAGAAGAGTATGGTATCGGATGCCGCAAGGGATCAGATCTTGCTGAATATATTAATACCGAGCTTAAAGCACTCTATGACGATGGTACAATGAAGCAGATAGCAGAGCAGTACGGCGTTCAGGATGCTTTGATTGCACAGTAAGGAGCTTTGATTCATGTTCTTAACCGTTACACTGTCCCTGCTTGAGGGATTTATCGGAACAATAAAATTATTTTTGCTGACCCTTGTTTTTTCACTACCATTGGGACTTTTTATATGTTTTGGTTCGATGAGCAAGACAGCTGTGCTGAAATATCCGATCAGGTTTATCATTTGGATCGTCAGAGGAACACCTCTGATGCTTCAGCTTCTTATTATCTACTACGGACCGGGAATATTCCTTGGAGTTAATCTGTGGGGAGGCGGCTCAAACGGTAGGTTTATGGCGGCTCTTGTTGCATTTGTGTTTAACTATGCATGTTATTTTTCGGAAATATACAGAGGAGGGATACAGTCAATCCCTGTAGGTCAGTATGAGGCAGGTAAGGTCCTTGGAATGACCAAGTCTCAGATATTTGTGAAGATCATACTGCTTCAGGTTATCAAGCGTATTGTCCCTCCGATTTCAAACGAAGTGATCACTCTTGTAAAAGATACTTCACTGGCAAGAGTAATTGCGGTTTATGAGATCATCTGGAACGGACAGGCATTTATCAAGAGCAGCGGAATAATATGGCCTTTGTTTTATACAGGAGCATTCTATCTTCTCTTTAGCGGACTGTTGACACTTCTTTTTGGATATATAGAAAAGAAGCTTGGATATTTTAAGTAAAAGGGTTTAAGAACATATGCCTATATTGGAAGTAAAGAATTTAAAAAAGAAATTTGATAAAAATCAGATACTCAAGGGAATAAGCTTTGATCTGGAAGAGGGACAGGCGATATCTATAATCGGCTCCTCGGGAAGTGGTAAAACAACACTTCTTAGATGCCTTAATTTTCTTGAGACTGCAGATGAAGGAACAATTACTGTAAGAGGAGAGCAGCTTTTTGATGGAAAAAATCCCGTTACAGATCCTGATCTTCTTAGAAAAATGAGACTTCATTTTGGACTGGTGTTTCAGCAGTTTAATCTTTTTCCGCAGTATACAGCGCTTGAAAATGTTACACTGGCACCGCTTATAAATGCTGAAGCAAATGAAAAGGCAGGGATTATAGAAAATGCCAGAGACCTCCTTGATCAGATGGGGCTGTCAGACAGGATGGATAATTATCCGCATCAATTATCGGGAGGTCAGCAGCAGAGAGTTGCCATAGCCAGAGCTCTTGCATTAAAACCGGACATACTTTGCTTTGATGAGCCGACTTCTGCTTTGGATCCTGAGCTTACGGGAGAAGTATTAAGGGTAATAAGAAATCTTGCTGAGAAAAACACGACGATGATAATTGTCACACATGAAATGGCTTTTGCAAGGGATGTCGCTGATAAAGCCATATTCATGGATGATGGCGCTATCCTTGAAATGGGACCTGCTGATGAGCTGATAAACAACCCCAAAGAGGAACGCACCAGGCAGTTTTTATCTGGAGTTATTAAGTAATATTTTAAAACTCTCCATATACCTTTAGACCATGCACCCGCGAAAGGGCGCAATGACCATGGTATACGGGGAGTTTTTGTTCTTTTTCAATCAGATCCATCCGCCATCAAGGGTGATTATCTGTCCTGTTAGGTAGCTTGGAGCGTTTGCAAGCTGTAGTGCAAGCTGTGCAACTTCATCTGTTCTTCCGAGTCTGTCTGCGGGAATTTCTTCTGTAAGAGCCTGCAATTCATCTTCGGATAGATGCGAAGAATTCATTGTGGTATCGATCACGCCGCAAGCAATAGCGTTGACCTGAATATTGCTTGGTGCAAGTTCTTTGGCAAGAGCTTTTGTAAATGCATTAACGCCGCCTTTTGATGCGGAATAAGCTACTTCGCATGAAGCTCCGACATTTCCCCAAACTGAAGATATATTTATTATTTTTCCGCCGCCTTCCTTAAGCATGTAAGGAACGGCATATTTTGATACATAAAATACAGAATCAAGATTAGTTGACATGAGGTCGCGCCACTCTTTTGATGTCATATCGGTCAAAAGACCATAATGGGCTACTCCGGCATTATTTATGACGATACCGGGCGCTTTGCACGGATTTTGATTCATAGCTTCAAATAATTTAATGACATCATTTTCATTACCTATGTCACAGGCAAAGGCAAAACTGGGAATATTGTATTTATCAGATATTTCATTGGATAATTCAATTATCTCTTTTTGATGTGATCTGCAGCACATATATACAGGATGACCTGCGGCTGCAAATGTTTCTGCGATAGAGAGCCCTATTCCTCTTGATGCCCCTGTTACAAGGACGGATGATTTGTTATTTAATGAATTCATTTGTTTTGTCACCTCACATAGTATTATCTTATCATAAAGCCATATGTGCGTGTTTTTAAAACGGCCTTATATATTTTAAAAAATAGTGCTTTACAAATCAGAGGAAAGGTATTACTATAAAAATACAAATTGCACACAATTTAATTTTAGTTATCACTTCTTGTGAACTAAGAGGAAAAAGCTCGCAAGAATTCTGGTCATCAGATAGAATAAAATCATGACCTTCAAATCCCTAAAGGAGGTACTAACTATGAAGGATTTGGTAATAATCGGTTCAGGACCTGCAGGACTTTCTGCAGCTGTATATGCTAAGAGAGCAGGACTTGATGCTCTTGTAATAGAAAAGGATCCCGTAAGCGGAGGTCAGATACTAATCACTTATGAAGTGGATAATTACCTTGGACTGCCCGGCATTAACGGATTTGATATGGGTACAAAGTTCCGCGAGCATGCTGATAAGCTCGGCGCTGAATTTGCAGAAGGAACTGTAACAGAGGTTGTTAAGGTATCTGAAGGCGATGACTCTACTGCTCCTGTATTTAAGGTTGTGACAGATCAGGGCGAGTATGAGACAAAGACTGTTATTCTTGCAACAGGAGCTTCCCATAATAAGCTTGGAATAAAGGGCGAAGAAGAATTTACCGGAAGAGGAGTTTCCTATTGTGCTACATGCGATGGTGCTTTTTTCAGAAATAAAGTCGCTGTTGTAAACGGAGGAGGAGACGTTGCAGTTGAAGATGCTATTTTCCTAGCAAGAGGCTGCAGTAAAGTATACCTTGTTCACAGAAGAGATGAGCTCAGAGCAGCCAAGATCCTGCAGGAAGAGCTGATGAGTCTTCCCAATGTAGAAATAATCTGGGACAGCGTAGTTGAAGAAGTAAAAGGTGATAATAAAGTAACAGCCATAACAGTAAAAAATGTTAAGAGCGGCGAAAAGAAAGATATAGATACGGATGCTCTTTTTGTAGCTATTGGAATTCATCCTCTTACAGAGAGCTTTAGGGGCCTTTGCGAAATGGATGAGTCGGGCTATGTTATAGCAGGAGAAGACGGAGCTACTTCAACACAGGGAGTATTTGTTGCAGGAGACTCCAGAAAAAAGAGACTTCGTCAAATTGTTACAGCTGTAGCTGATGGCGCAAATGCTGTCACAGCCGTTCAGGATTTCCTTATAGGTAAAAAGTAATTTTTTGGTAAAATTTTTCCGGAAACTATTTATGGAAAAGCCGGTATCTGCATGGATACTGGCTTTTTATTATGCTGTAAATAGTACAAAAAAATTATGCAATTTAGACAATGGCTTAACTGTCGGGAGTAAATAATAGTATAAAAGGTTGACAAAAACAATTCATCAGAGTATATTGTTAAAAGATGTAACAAATTCGTAACAAATTTTGGAGGTCGATTTTGCGAAAGACTAATATGCAGCTAATTGCAATGGGGGTTGCTGCTGCGGTAACAATTGGAGGAAGTGGTATTGAAGCATCTGCTTCATCTTCGAAGGTAACATCAGTATTGCCTTCTGCAGGTATAAGTTATGCACTAACTTCTGATTCCGTATCTTTATCAACTTTATCAGGGGATGATTCTTCTGATGTGGCTGAAAATGTAGAAGATACAGCGGTAACAATTACAGAGACAGTACCTCTTGCCTCAACATTGCAGGAAAATATACTTAATGATATTCAGAAAGCTACAGGTGCCAATATTAAGACGGCTGAGGAAGAGGAAGAGGCTGAGGAGACCGAGCTTACAGATGAACAGAAGGAAGAAGAGCTTTTCAAGACTCTTGTAATCGCTAATGTAAACGATTATGTAAATGTTCGTGATAATCCGAGTGAAGAGGATGGCGAGATTGTTGGTAAGCTCTATGATGATTCTGTTGGTACATTCATCGAAGAAGTTGATGGATGGTACAAGATACAGTCCGGATCTGTAGAAGGATATGTAAAGGCAGAATATTGCGTAACAGGCGATGAGGCAGTTGAACTCGCCAAGGAAGTTGGAAAACGTATTGCTACAGTTACCACAACTACACTTAAGGTAAGAAGTGGCCCCAGCACAGATGATGAAGTGCTCGGTCTTGTTCCGATAGAAGATGAACTTGTTGTAACGGAAGAACTTGACGGATGGGTTAAGGTTAGCATAGAAGAAGGTGACGGTTATGTTTCACTTGACTATGTAACACTTTCAACAGAGTTTGTTAAGGCTGAATCCAAGGCAGAAGAGGAAGCTCGTCTTGCAAAAGAAGAAGCAGCTCGTAAGGCAGCTCTTGAGTCTGCTAAGAAGGGTACAAGCTCTTCTAAGGCTTCATCAGGATCTAAGAGCTACAATTCAGCAGGAAGTTATACAACTCAGTCAAGCTCAATAGGATCCGCAGTTGCTTCATTTGCTCAGCAGTTTGTCGGCAACCCTTATGTATATGGTGGTTCCAGTCTTACAAACGGAACAGACTGTTCCGGATTCGTAATGAGTGTATATGCTAACTTCGGTGTCAGCCTTCCTCATTCAAGTGGTGCTGACAGAAGCGTCGGAGCAGCAGTTGACGGATTGGGCAATGCTCAGCCCGGTGATATTGTATGTTACTCAGGTCACGTAGGAATCTACATCGGTGGTGGACAGATTGTACATGCTTCAACAGCAGCTACAGGTATCAAGATTTCCAATGCTGATTACAGACAGGTTCTTGCTGTAAGAAGAATCTTCTAATTTGAAAATTTAAAAATGATCAAAAATAAAGGTCGGATGATTGATTTCATCCGACCTTTTTAAGTACTAATTAAGATTCAAAAACGGTTATTACTGTTCGGGTTCGATCAAGCCGTAGGTTCCGCCTTTTCTCTTGTAAACAACGTTTGGCATATCTGTATCAGCATTGATGAATACGAAGAAGTTGTGTCCCAAAAGTTCCATCTGGATTGCAGCATCCTCAACATACATGGGCTTAAGATCAAATTTCTTTACACGTTCAATCTTGATCTCTTCATCATCATAGGAATCATTTTCAATATATTCCTTTTTGAAGTTGCTGATCTCTGTCTGGTGTTTGTCTACCAGTTTGCTCTTATACTTCTTAAGCTGACGTTCTATGATCTCCTCCACTAAATCAATAGAAACGTACATGTCACTGCTCACCTGCTCAGATCTGATTATTTTTCCTTTTACCGGAATAGTTACTTCGATCTTGTGTCTGTCCTTGTCAGCTGTGAGCGTCACATTAACATTCGTATCCGGTGTGAAATACTTCTCAAGTTTTCCAATCTTTTCTTCCACTGCGGATCTCAGACCGGGTGTTACATCGATGTTCTTACCAATGATAGTATATTTCATGCAATCATCCCCTTTGCTTATTTATTTACTGTTTCATTATACCATTTATAAGCTTGAGCTATCAATTTATACTAATGAGTTTAGACTTTTTTTATGAATTTGTGCGAAACTGACAAAAAGTATGTTTGTTTTTAGAGGATAAATTATGGTGGATTATTGTGGATAAATGTGGATAAGGTGGAAAACTTCGTGTATAACTCGAATTATTCGTATTTTTTATATTGTGGATTGTGGATAACTTTGGGCAAAATTCTTAATCTTCTGTAAATTTTTCTTGTTGACAATTAGTTTTATGTGCATCTTATACAGCTTTATGAAAATTTAATAAAAAAAGAATATATTGTCCTCCTTTTTCTTGCATAGAAAAAAGCACGCATGCTATAATATATGCGTTGTGACAAAAAAATAACAAACAACAAAAATAATTTTAAATAGCGGACAAATAGTCCCGAAACGGAGGTAGCATCTATGGCACAGAAGGTAGTATTGGCAGGCGCTTGTAGAACTGCGATCGGTAAGATGGGTGGAGCTCTTTCAAACACACCGGCAGCAGATCTTGGCTCTATTGTTATCAAGGAGGCTCTTAACAGAGCAGGCGTAAAGCCAGAGCAGGTTGACGAGGTTCTTATGGGCTGCGTTATCCAGGCAGGCCTCGGTCAGAACGTAGCACGTCAGGCATCAATTAAGGCAGGTCTTCCTGTTGAGGTTCCGGCTGTTACTATCAATGTTGTATGCGGTTCAGGTCTTAACTGCGTAAACATGGCCGCTGAGATGATCAGATCAGGCGATGCAGATATTGTTGTTGCAGGTGGTATGGAGAACATGTCAATGGCTCCTTTTGCACTTGATAAGGCACGTTTCGGTTATCGTATGAATAACGGAGTACTTAAGGATTGCATGGTAAATGATGCTCTTTGGGATGCATTCAATGATTACCACATGATCCAGACTGCAGATAATGTTGCAGAGCAGTGGAAGCTTACAAGAGAAGAACTTGATGAGTTCGCTCTTAAGAGTCAGCAGAAGACTGAGGCAGCTCAGAAGGCTGGCAAGTTTAAGGATGAGATCGTTCCTGTAGAAGTTAAGGTTAAGAAGGACACAGTTATCTTTGATACTGATGAAGGTCCTCGTCCCGGCTCAACAATGGAAGGTCTTGCAAAGCTTCGTCCTATCAACAAGGATGGCGTAACAACAGCAGGTAATGCATCAGGTATCAACGACGGTGCAGCAGCTATCGTTGTTATGAGCGAAGAGAAGGCTAAGGAGCTTGGCGTTAAGCCTATGGCTACATGGGTAGCAGGTGCTCTTGGCGGTGTAGATCCTTCAATCATGGGTGTTGGCCCTGTTGCAGCTACAAAGAAGGTTCTTGATCGTACAGGTCTTAAGATCGACGATATCGATATCTACGAAGCAAATGAAGCTTTTGCAGCTCAGTCTGTAGCAGTAGGTAAGGAGCTTGGCTTTGACCTTGACAAACTTAATGTAAATGGTGGTGCAATTGCACTTGGTCACCCTGTTGGAGCATCAGGATGCCGTATTCTTGTTACTCTTCTTCATGAGATGGTTAGATCTGACAAGAAGCGTGGTCTTGCTACACTTTGCATCGGTGGCGGCATGGGTTGTGCTACTATCGTAGAACGCGACTGATATTAGATGCATAAGCGCTGTGGACATGCGCCACGGCGCTTCTTCCACGTTAAAGTGGATAAATAAAAGTAAGGAGGATAAAAGAAAATGGGATTTGTAAATGTTGAGATAAAGGATAAAATTGCTATCCTTACCATCAACCGTCCTGAAGCACTCAATGCTCTTAACAGCCAGGTCCTTGATGACCTTAACGCTGCTCTTGACGGCATTGATGTTAACACAGTAAGAGCACTTGTTCTTACAGGTGCAGGTGAAAAGTCATTTGTTGCAGGTGCTGATATCGGAGAGATGAGCACTCTTACAAAGGCTGAGGGTGAGGCTTTTGGTAAGAAAGGAAATGACGTATTCAGAAAGCTTGAGACATTCCCTATTCCTACAATCGCTGCTGTAAACGGCTTTGCACTTGGCGGCGGCTGTGAGATTTCAATGAGCTGTGATATCCGTATCTGCTCAGACAATGCTATGTTTGGTCAGCCCGAGGTTGGTCTTGGTATCACTCCCGGATTTGGCGGCACACAGAGACTTGCTCGTCTCATCGGTGCAGGAATGGCTAAACAGCTTATTTATACAGCACGTAATATCAAGGCTGACGAGGCACTTAGAATCGGTCTTGTTAATGCAGTATATACTCAGGAAGAGCTTCTTCCTGCAGCTGAGAAAATGGCAAACACAATAGCTGCTAATGCTCCTATTGCTGTTCGCGCTTGCAAGAAGGCTATAAATGAAGGTCTTCAGCTTGACATTGACAAGGCAATTGAACTCGAAGAGAAGATCTTCGGTGATTGCTTTGAGACAGAAGATCAGCGCGAGGGTATGGCTAACTTCCTTCGTAAGAAAGATGATCCGAAGAAGGTTAAGGTTGTAAACTTCCAGAATAAATAATTTGATAAAACAAACTTAGGAGGACATATAAATGAAGGTAGCAGTAATTGGCGCCGGCACAATGGGTGCTGGTATAGCACAGACATTTGCACAGGCAGAAACAGTAGATAAGGTTTATCTTTGCGACATTAAGACAGAGTTTGCTGAAGGCGGACTTGCTAAGATCAAGAAGAGCATTGATAAGTTGGTTACAAAGGGAAAGATCGATCAGGCTAAGGCTGATGCTATCATCGGTAAGATCCAGACAGGTCTTAACGATATCTGCACAGATGCTGATCTCGTAGTAGAGGCAGCTCTTGAAGTTATGGATATCAAGAAGAATCTTTTCAAGGAACTTGAAGAGAACATCGTAAAGAATCCTGATTGCATCTTTGCATCAAACACATCATCTCTTTCAATCACAGAGATCGGTGCAGGACTTCCCAAGCCCGTTATCGGTATGCACTTCTTCAATCCCGCTCCTGTTATGAAGCTTGTAGAAGTAATCCAGGGTGCTAACACTCCTGCAGAAGATGTTGAGAAGATCAAGAAGATCTCTGAAGATCTTGGAAAGACACCTGTACAGGTTAACGAGGCAGCTGGTTTCGTAGTAAACCGTATCCTTGTTCCTATGATCAACGAAGGTATCTTCGTATATTCAGAAGGCGTTTCAGATATCCAGGGTGTAGATACAGCTATGAAGCTTGGCTGCAATCATCCTATGGGACCCCTTGAACTTGGCGACTACATCGGTCTTGATATTGTTCTTGCAATCATGGATGTTCTCTATGCAGAGACAGGCGATTCCAAGTATCGTGCATGCCCTCTTCTTCGTAAGATGGTTCGTGGTAAGAAGCTTGGTGTTAAGACAGGTATTGGTTTCTACGATTACAGCGATGGAAACAAGGTTCCCACAGACCGCAAATAATATAAGATAAAAAAATAACGTAAGCTCTCGAAATCAGTGTGCCAATGAGATTGAGAGAGATTACAGACAAAATGGAGGATTTTTTCATGGATTTTCAGTTAGATCAGCAACATGAAATGGCGAGATCTCTTTTCAGAGAATTCGCAGAAAAAGAAGTTAAGCCAAATGCTATAGAAGTGGACGAAACAGAAGTATTCCCTATGGAGACTGTTAAGAAAATGCAGAAATACGGCTTCATGGGTATTCCGGTTCCGAAGGAATACGGCGGACAGGGATGCGATCCTCTTACATACGTTATGTGTGTTGAGGAGCTTGCAAAGGTTTGTGGTACAACAGCAGTTATCGTTTCTGCTCACACATCACTTTGCTGCGATCCTATCATGACATACGGTACAGAAGAGCAGAAGCAGAAGTACCTTGTTCCCCTTGCAAAGGGCGAGAAGCTCGGTGCTTTCGGTCTTACTGAGCCCATGGCTGGTACTGATGCTCAGGGCGTTCAGACAAAGGCTGTTCTTTCAGAAGATGGTAAGGAATGGATCCTTAACGGTTCTAAGTGCTTCATCACAAACGGTGAGGTAGCTGATGTTTATATCATCATCGCATACACAGATATCGTTGAGGATAAGAAGGGCAGAAAGACAAAGAAGTTCTCTGCATTCATCGTTGAGAAGGGAACACCCGGATTTACATTCGGTACAAAAGAAAACAAGATGGGTATCCGTGGTTCATCAACATACGAGCTTATCTTCCAGGATTGCCATATTCCTGCAGAGAACCTTCTTGGTGCTAGAGGAAAGGGATTCCCGATCGCTATGCACACACTTGATGGTGGACGTATCGGTATCGCTGCGCAGGCTCTTGGTATTGCTGAGGGTGCTCTTGAGCGTACAGTTGAGTACGTTAAGGAGAGAAAGCAGTTTGGTCGTTCAATCGGTCAGTTCCAGAATACACAGTTCCAGCTTGCTAATATGGCTACACAGTGTGAAGCTGCTAAGATGCTTGTTTACGCTGCTGCTGATGCAAAGAAGAACAAGGATCGTTATTCAGTAGAAGCTGCTAAGGCTAAGCTGTTCGCTGCTGAAGTTGCTATGGATGTTACAACTAAGGCTGTTCAGCTTCATGGTGGTTATGGTTACATCAGAGAGTACGAAGTAGAGCGTATGATGCGTGATGCTAAGATCACAGAAATCTACGAAGGTACTTCAGAAGTTCAGAGAATGGTAATCTCTGGCGCATTACTTTCCTGATAACCGATATTTATTTGAATAAAGGAGAAAACAAATGAAAGTTGTAGTTTGCATAAAGCAGGTGCCCGATACAAAGGGCGGGGTTAAGTTCAAACCCGATGGAACACTCGACAGAGGAGCAATGCTTGCTATCATGAATCCTGATGACAAAGCAGGTCTTGAGGCAGCTCTTCGTCTTAAAGATGAGTATGGCGCAGAGGTTACTGTTGTTACTATGGGTCTTCCCAAGGCAGAAGCAGTTCTTCGTGAAGCTATGGCTATGGGTGCTGACAAGGCAATCCTTGTTACAGACAGAGTACTTGGTGGTGCTGACACATGGGCAACATCTTCTACTATTGCCGGTGCACTTAGAAATCTTGATTATGATCTTGTTATCACAGGCCGTCAGGCTATCGATGGTGATACAGCTCAGGTTGGTCCTCAGATTTCTGAGCATCTTGGTATTCCTGTTATTTCATACGCAGAAGAGATCAAGGTTGATGAGAAGGCAAAGACAGTTGTTGTTAAGCGCCAGTTCGAGGATCGTTACCACATGGTAGAGGCTAAGATGCCTTGCCTTATCACAGCTCTTGCAGAGCTTGGCGAACCCAGATACATGACTCCCGGCGGAATCTTTGATGCTTTCGAGAAGGAAGTTACAGTATGGGGCAGAGCAGACCTTAAGGATGTTGATGATTCTAACATCGGTCTTAAGGGATCACCTACTCAGATCGCTAAGGCTTCTGATAAGGTTAAGAAGGGCGCAGGCGAGAAGATCGTAGCTGATTCTGCAGATGAGGCTGTTGATTATCTGTTTGGTAAGCTTGAAGAGAAGCATGTCATCTGAGAACCTGTGAGCCGCGCAGAAATTTTTAGATAGACAAAATTCATATGCTTGCATATAGAATTTTGGATAGATAAAAATTTATATGTGGCGATCAGCCACAACGAGGAAATGCGTAGCATTTTCGAGTCTGCGCGTTCCAAGATATGAATTATAATAGTTAAAGGAGAACAAAAATGTCTTTAGAAGAATATAAGGGTGTATTTATATTTGCTCAGCAGGTAGACAACGAGCTCTCAGGTATTGCTTTAGAGCTTCTGGGCAAAGCAAAAGATCTCGCTAAGGATCTTGATGAGAAGAA
>Ga0310691_10004030_pt1 | contig 16876 bp, 5 predicted proteins | sample 176DNAGHGlowgp2_FD_203887 | JGI IMG/M metagenome (GOLD analysis project Ga0310691, IMG submission 203887) | Sheep rumen microbial communities from Palmerston North, Manawatu-Wanganui, New Zealand - 1766 DNA GHGlow gp2 (v2) (version 2) | ecosystem: Host-associated > Mammals > Digestive system >...
TCTCGGATAAAGACCCCGATGCAAATTCTATGAACCGAAGTTTCTCTTTTTTAGAAATTCGTCCGGCACACTCTGCTATATTCGTTGGAACTGAGGAGGCTGCACGTCTTAATTGGTCGCACAGGGCAAATCTCTCTTCCACGGGGAACTTCTTCAGAAGATTGTATACAGCTTTATTGTAAGCTCTGGCATGCTGATATACCACAAGCTTTCGATAAGCAAAGTTATCGCTGCTGCTATACATTTTACATTAAACCTTAAACATTAAACTTTAAACTATTTAAGCCTAGCCTGAATCGCCTCGGTCTCCTTCTCATAACCAGGCTTGCCCAACAGGGCGAACATGTTCTTCTTGTAGGCTTCGACGCCGGGCTGGTTGAAGGCGTTGACGCCGAGGAGCTGGCAGTGGATACCGCAGGCGCGCTCGAAGAAGTAGATGAGCTGTCCGAGGTGGTAAGCATCCAGACGCTCGATGGCGATACGGATATTGGGCACGCCGCCATCCACGTGAGCCAGCTGAGTGCCCAGCTCAGCCATCTTGTTGACCTCATCCACACGCTTGCCGGCGAGGAAGTTCAGGCCGTCGAGGTTCTCGTCGTCGCTGGGGAACAGCAGCTTATGCTCGGGGTTCTCCACGCTGATGACCGTCTCGAAGATGGTGCGCTCGCCCTCCTGGATCCACTGACCCATCGAGTGCAGGTCGGTGGTCAGATCCACGCTGGCGGGGTAGATGCCCTTGCCGTCCTTGCCCTCGCTCTCGCCGAAGAGCTGCTTCCACCATTCAGCGATGTAGTGGAGCTTCGGCTGGTAGTTGGCCAGGATCTCGATCTTCTTGCCCTTCGTGTAGAGCAGGTAGCGCGTAGCCGCATACTGTGCGATGATGTTCTCGGCGAGCGGAGCGGCAGCAGCCTTCTCCATATCCTGTGCACCCTTCACGAGCTGGTCGATGTCGAAGCCAGCCACGGCGATGGGCAGCAGGCCCACGGGTGTCAGCACACTGAAGCGACCGCCTACGTTGTCGGGAATGACGAAGCTCTTGTAGCCCTCCTTGTCAGCGCACGTGCGGGCAGCGCCGCGCTTGGCGTCGGTGATGGCCACGATGACCTTGCGGGCAGCCTCCTTGCCCATCTGCTCCTCGCACTGCTTCTTCAGCAGACGGAAGGCGAGGGCCGTCTCGGTGGTCGTGCCGCTCTTGGAGATATTGATCACACCGAACTTCTTACCCTTCAGGTAGGTCGTCAGCTCGCTGAGGTAGTCCTCACCGATATTGTTACCGGCGAAGAGGATGGCGGGGCCGTTGCTGCCGACGAGCCACTGGAAGCTGTTGCTGAGGGCTTCGATGACGGCCTTGGCGCCAAGGTAGCTGCCGCCGATGCCGGCGACGACCACAGCCTCGCACTCCTGGCGCAGCGTAGCAGCCACAGTCTTCACCTCAGCGAGGAACTCGGGTGTGATGCCTGTGGGCAGGTGCAGCCATCCCAGGAAATCGTTGCCCGGGCAGGTGCCCTCTTCCAATGCCTTCTGTGCCTCGGCCACGCGGGTCTCCAAGGCGTTCACGTCGGCGCCACTCACCATCGGCGCCACCTTTGTAATGTCTAATTTAATCATTGTTGTGTATGTTTTTGTTAGGATTTATCATCGGGAGTTATAATGACCCTGCAAAGGTAGCGCTTTTTTGTGAGATAGCGGCAGAAACGGGATAGGATTTGCATGAATGAGGGAATTTTTCATATCGGGTCGGCCTACGGCCTCAAAATTAAAACAAAAATTTCATTATAACGACCACGGATGCGAAGATGGAACATAAATCATGCATAAATCCGGACCTAAATCTTTTTCTCTATTGACACGAATGTCCATAATACATCTTAATATTCTTCAAACATCGAAAGACCCTAAAAGCACGAATAATTCCAGGTAAGACAAAAACCTTAAAAACCCCGCTTTCAGCGGAAAAAACAACGCATCGCAAAAACGGCGGGGCGGTGATTGGGATAGGCTCACAGCCTTGCTGTGTGCCTTAGGAGATTCTGAGGCAGACCATCTTGAAAGTAAACTTTGATTCTATCGAACCGCGTCACGACTCGGCATAGTTCAAACAAGTTTGACCCTGCTCTTACTGCTCCGCGTTTTCAGAGTGGCAGACCACAGAACCTCCAAGCTCCTAAGGACAAGTCCTTGGAGCGTTATCCCAATCTCCGAGCGCGGGGTATTCCGGGTCTTCCGTGTTTTCCGATGTTTTATATTTAAGTTTAGATTTATGACAGATTTAAGTTCAGTCTTTACTTGCGCCTTTTTCTTGTTTTTGCCGTCAGTCACTGACGGGGTTTTTATTGTTTTTGTTTTCAATCCTCAGATTTAAGTCTATATTTTAGACCAATTTAAGTTCCTTTCTTTATCCATACAATTAATTCATGGTCATTTATGTTCTATAAAAGAGATTTAAGTTCATGTTCATCAACACAAAGTGCATTCTTTTATCGGAAACAAATGTGCATAATGAGCATAATTTGGTTCATAAATTCGAATAAATTATTTATGGCTTATTTGTGGCTGAGATTATGGGTATTATGCACATTTATTTCCAATCCACCAATTGAAGTTCCATTTATGCCCGATTTATGTTCAGTCCCAGACAGACAAGAAGACCGCGGTCCTACGGACAGAACAACAGCCCGCTACACATGATGTGCAGCGGGCTGTTTGGTAGTTGCAACTGTAATTGCTATAGAACGTTTGTACTAACTGTAGCGATTACTTTTCCCAGATGTTACCCCATTCGTTTCCTTTGGTCGCAGCGGGACCATCATAAGTACCTGGCGTGGGGGTCACTGAAGGATTCTGACTACCTTGCTGACCAGTAAGGCTGATCTGAAGAATAGCATCGGTACCTTGAACCTGTACCACGACTAAAGAGGGTTGCTTATATATCTTTTTCATAATGCTATAAATCTAATCATTTAACAAGAACCTTTTTACCATTCACGATATTGATACCCTTACGGGTCTCGTTCAGCTTGCGGCCTGCGAGGTCGAAGATGTCGCGGACATCCTCGTTGCCGTTGATGTCAATCTTCAGGACACTCGTAGCAGTGCCATCGTCGAATACGAGGGCCTTCACTTCGCCAGAAGGAATCGTGAAGTAAGCACGGAATGCATTCATCGTGGCACCAGAGCCAGCCTTCTGAATCCTAGCCTGTGGCGTAAGGACGAATTTGTTCGTCAGGCCACCAGCGGCGATAGGAGCATACGTACCTGTGAAGGTATTCTCAACGCCCACACTGCCAGCAGCGGCGTCAGAGAGAACGAGATTCTTCAGCTCCTTAGAAGCGATTGCCTCGGGAACGAACACCAGATAAGGAGTAGCAGCATCCATCGCATCCTGCTTAGCAAACGTGATATTACCATCTGTATAATTATCGAACGCATAAGCGTAAGCACCTGTTCCGAAGAACGCTTCGATATCGTCAATCGCGAACGGCAGGCAGACGGTGTTCCAACCTGCGATGAACGCGCGGTTCAGGGTGACATCGAACGTACCAGCAGTGATTGTGCTGTTGTCAGCAGTCTCATCAAGCGTGTAGCGAACCTTCATCGTGTTCACTGCAGTGGCGAAGGCCTCAGTGTCATCGCTGAAGTACACCTTGATCTGAGCTGTCTTGTTCTCAGGAATAGCGTATTCGAATGAGAAGGTCTTCGTTGCGTTCAGGTTGATATCCTGAGCTGCTGAAGCATCACCTTCCTGCACGCCATTGATGAACAGCTTCGCATAGACGCCCGTCTCATTAGCACGCAGGCTGGTGACGGTGGCAGTGATTGTTGCATTCTCGCCCTTATCCGTAGTAGCGGGGAAGCTGGTGGCAGTGACATAGAGGTCGTGCTCGATGCCAGCGACCTTCGTCCAACCGATGATGTTGTCAACTTTTACGTAGCGACCAGTGAACTTCAGGTAGTACTCGCCAGCAGCCAGACCGCTGATGGAGAAGGTTTTATTGGCTTCTGTGAGTTCTGACTTGTAGTCATCAATCTCCGTCCAGTTAACACGGTCTGTAGAATAGCAAACAGTCAATACCGCATTGCTCTTGTTTGTGGAGTTAGAACCATAGTACTTCGCATCAAAGTTCAGGACATCGCTTGTGCCTTCAACATCTAGTTTCTGAGTAATAAAGTCAACAGGTGATCCACTATAGCTTCTTTGAATATTCTTTTCGGAATAATCAACACTCCAGCCACCATTGTACCAACCAGCAGGCAATAGCCCATCGCTGAAGTCCACATTCAGCGCATTCGGATCCATGGTGGTAGCTGTGTAGTTGATGACGAAGTCGCCAAGGCTAGTCTTAACAGTTACAGCACCACTCTTCTCACCGTAAGGAGCCTCCACAGGCATTGTGATGGTCAGCGTAGCGGACTCGTCAGCCTCCAGTGAGGTCTCATCAACAGCAGCGGTAGCGACACCTGTGACGGTTGTAATCGGAGAAGTGATGGTCAGCGTGCCGCCACCAATATTCTTAATGGTGTAGTTGGCCGTAGCCTCAGCAAAGATAGAGCCGAACTCCTCGGTCACGCCACTGGCCACAACCGTGCTGCTCTTCTTCACCTGAATCATGGGAGCATCGTTGTTCAGCGTGCCACCGTAGATGTTGTCAAGATAGACGTTAGCGCCCAGGAACTCAATCATGGCGACTGCGCTGGCATCAGTATTGCCTACGCTGTACTGCATGGTCTTGTATGCGGAGCTATTGAAGTCTTCTGTCTCAGTAAAGTCGGTATAGTCAGACCAGCTGAGACCACCATTCAAACTATGACGAACCTTCAAAGAGGCTACGCCATAAGACATTTTCTTGGCATCGAACTGAACCTTTTCGTTAGCTGCGATGGTTAGTGTCTGCGATACCAAAGCTGATTCCGTATAGACGTATGCCTGCTGAGAAGAATAGCTCCAGCTACCCTTCTCGACGAAGCTTGAAGGAATGCCGCTTGCGAAGTCCACATACCACTTGCTGCCGTCGCGGGTCTGTCCACTCAGGTTGACAACCTGCGAAGCGACATCGTCGCCAGAGATGGTCAGCACGTCGGAGAGTGCAGCCAGACCGTTATTGGCATCGAAGAGTTGAGTCACAGTGATGACCGCCTGCTGACCAGCAGGAACGGTAGCCTTACCAGCGCTGATGGTCGTGGTGCTCTCACCATCGGGTTTCGTGATGGCAACAGCGTAGTTATCACCCGTTGCCAATGCAGCAGTGAGGTTGTTCAGCGTAGCCGTACCCGTGTTGGTAACTGTAATCACATATTCTGCATCCTCGGTCTGCATGCCAAAGTTATAGTCAGCCGTCTTGTCGAGCGTCATGACGGGAACCGTCAGAGCGGTGAAGCCATAGATGCGGTTGATGCCAAGCATTGCGCCAGTGAAGCGAATCTGTACGGTGCTTTCTGCCTCTGCATCTGCAATGTCCGTGATGGTGAATACCTGGTCAGCAACATTACTATAAGTTGATGCTACCAAGTCAACAGGAGCGCTCCAGTTGGCACCACCATCACAAGTATAGCTGTAGCTGAATGACTTGCTGCCATAGCTGCTGCTACCCTTGATTTCCACATACAGCTTTTCTGCGGCGTCAGCCGTAAACGGTGTGGTCTCAATGGCGGTAGAGCTCAGCGATGCCACATTGTCAGTCACATTTACGCCAGTCCAACCGGTGTACTGTGCAGCATCTGTGAAGTCAACCAGGTTCTTGCTGCCATAGACGAAGCCCTTGACTGGAATCTCGAAGTTGCCGCCATCGGTAGTCAGTGTGACAGTGCCGCTCTTAGCGCCAATGGCTGCATTGGTCATCGTGACCGTGAGCACCAGCGGATCAGCACCAGCAGCCACCGTCATCACATCGCCAGCAGTGGCAGCAGTGAAGCCCTCAGGAGCACTAATCTCAGAGATGGTTAATGTACCCGTACCACTATTACTAATCTTATAGGTTGCATTCTGCGCTGCCTGTGCCCAGCCGAAGTCCTTCATTGTGCCAGAAGCTACAGGAGCATCCATAGCGTCGGTAACGGCAATCGTTGGGTCGTTGGCATTCAAGCTAAAGCCTTCAAAGTTGTCGAGTTGGTAGTCATCATTAGCAAAACGGAACTTGTAGTTGCCAGCCTCAAGGCCAGTGATTGTGAATGTGCCAGCATCTCCATTATTCAGGCTTGAAGGATAGCCGCTGTAGTTAACGAAGTCTGCACCATCCTTTGAATATTGTACTTTTACAGTCACATAGTTCGCCGTGGCCTCATAATCGAAGGTCAATTCTTCCTCTGTGCCTGCGACAATCAACGACGGCGTAGTGAGGTAGGTTGAAGTGCCATATGCATAAGCAGCCTTGGCCACGCCATCTGAGAAGCTCCAGTTTGCTCCAGCCTCCCAACCTGCAGGAAGTGTATTACCAGAGAAATCTTCACTCCACGTTGCAGGATCTTTTGCTTTCGCGGTAACGGTAATCGTCTCAACTGCAAGAGCATCGTATGAAGGTGTAACGGTAACATTACCATTCTTAACGCCGTAAGGCGTGCCATACTTGAAGATGATATCAAATGTCTTAGATCCACCTGCGCCAATGCCTGTCAGAGAAGAAGTAGATACTTCGAAATCTTCGCAGTCAGAAATGATAGTAACGTCCATCGAACCTGTGCCACTGTTAGTAACTGTAATAGTTTCAACAGCATTGGCCGTGAGAGTTCCGAAGTTAACGGCATTGGTTGAGACGGCAAGTACTGGTTCATTCGCGCCCAAGTCAGAACCTGTGACATTGATGACAAAATTGCCTTCTGAGGTGGTCACAGTCACCGTGGCCTCCATGGCGGGTTCGCCAGCGCGTCCAGCATCGTAAGTGCGAGTAATCACAAGGTCGAAGGGAGCGGCTGTACTCTCAGTCCAGTTGGTGCTGTAGGCAGCAGCGCCTGTACCTGTGATGGCTACGTTGGTGATGTTAATCGTGCCTGAACCTGCATTTGCGAAGTTGTAGGTAACGCTTGCATTCGCAGTGGTCTCACCAAAGTCGTAGTTGGCAGGAGTATTTACGACGGCAGCGTCCTTGGTCACGGAAAGGACAGGAGCGTAGGTCAAGCCATGAATCTCGTCAACGACGACATAGTAACCGACAAAACGCAGTTTGTTGACGGTTGTAGGAATGTCGCTTAATACCATGGTGCCATAGTCCGGAAAACTCAGGCCATCAGCATTCTGCAGTTTCTTTGAATAAGCGGTCCAAGTAGAGCCGTTATCATTTGAGCCCTGAACAGTGAGATAATCACTCGAGTCACTGTCATAGCGCTTTGCCTTGATAATGATGAAATCGCCAGCTGAGAAAACAAGCTTGGGTGTGGTCAAGTATGCACTTCCGCTCTTGCCTGTGGCCTCGCCATCTGCGAATGTCCAAGAGGCATTTGTCCAATTAGCAGGTAAACCTCCTTCGAAATCCTCCACAGTCATTCCCGCAGGCTTAACAGTACCCGTTACGGTGAACGTAGCATCCTCCATATCGGTGGCACTCACCGTAATCAGAGACGACAGAGCACCAGTGGTGGCTGTGGACATCGTAATCGTCACAGTCTGACTGGCACCTGCAGCCAGAGACGTAGGAGCATTCGTAATCTCAAATGCGTCATTGGCCGAAGTAACGCTGATGCCATTCAGCGTTGCAAGACCAGTATTGGCAATAGTAAAGGTCTTGGTAGGAGCTGGGTCATCATCCTTCTCATAAAGACCAAAGTCAAGCGTAGCAGGCTGAGTGACCACCATTTTGGGCTCTATAGGAAGTTGACCGCCGTAGAACATGCGAATGTCAGCCTGCGAAGCATTGATAGCGATATAATATGAACCAGCGGGACATCCTGTGAATTCAAAGATGTTCCAGTTTTCAGGATCTAATGAGGGCTCGTCATCAAAGTTTGTCCAAGTCGAGCCATCAGAAGAATACTGCATCTGCAAATGTTGATAGCTGGTATTACTCGTGCTATAGCCTTTTGCCTCCACAAAGAACTTCTCGCCTTCGGCAATCGTCAGCTTAGGAGTAACCAGACGAGCATTGCTGGACAGATACCATACAGTAGTATATGCGCCGTTAGCAGCTGAATAGTACCAAGTGCCTGTAGTTGTCCAGTCCTCAGGAAGAGAAGTGAAGCCATATTCATAAACCTTGCTGGCATCACGCTTAGTTCCGCTGACATTCAAAGTGAATGCGCTCAGACCTGCGCCAGTAGGTGTAACCACGATAGTGCCGCTGGCAGTAGCATCGGGCATTGTGATGGTCAGGGTCTTCTCACCACCAGCGGGAATAGAGGTAGCGTTACCCTCTACTGCAGCAGTAAAGCCATTGGCACCGCTAACATCCACAGAAATTGGAGTAGCCTCCGTGCCAGGATTGCTCAGTGTAAACACCTTCGTCGTACCAGCTGTAGCAAGGCCAAAGCTGTAAGCATAAGGAGAACTCAGTTTTGTAGAACCATCTTTAACTGCAAAACCTGGGCCAGAAACGGAGGCTTCTTCGTAGGTAAATGTCGTTTTGGGAAGATATGTTCTCGTTGCACCTTTTGAATAAGCTGGTGCAGGCGTAATGTATGAGCACCAAAATGTGAATTTCTTATAGCCAGAAGCTGTAGGGTGATTAAATTCCACTAAAAGATTCCCGCCATTGTAGACATATGCATCATCAAAAGTCACAGTGATGGTCTTTGCGTCCGTATTGGGTGTAATCGCTCCAGAATAAACCTGAGTTAAAGGGGTCGTAGTGTCAAGATTAGAAAGAGTTGTGGCTTCCGTTGAGCCTAGGGAAACAATCCAGTTGCCTACATTTGTTCCACTTGCCTCATTCTTTTTATAATAGAATGTCATTGAAGTGATTTTCTTACCGCTCAATGCCGTCAAAACAGTCGAAGGAATAATCATTTGATCCTGTTGCACTGCATCAGCATCATAGCCATCAAATGGTACATAATCAGAAGAATAATCCGCATCACTGTAGATGGTTAGTTCATCTGCCCACGCCGGACTGGCGCCGCAGAGGAGGGCAATGAGGGTGAAGAGTAGAAGTTTACTCTTTCTTCGTAAGTTTGTAAAATGTTTCATTTGTTTATGATTAGTTTATATTTGATTTTCTATGGGGAGTTATTTTACTACAACCTTTTGGCCGTTGTGGATGTAGAGACCACGAGGGAGTTGAGGGCTGAAGGCTGAGGTTTGATGGCTGACCTGGCGGCCGGAGAGGTCGTACCAGGGGGTAGCGACGGGGGCGGGAGCGGTCACGGAGGTGACGGCATCGGGGAGGATAGCGCTGAGGGCGAAGGTGGCGGCGTTGGTGACGTCGCAGTTATCGAGCAGCGTGCCATCGGTGATGGTCTTGCCGAGGAAGGCAACCGCGTGCATATTGCTGAGGTTCCAGCTGGGATCCACGGAGATGGTGTACTCCTTGGTGAAGCTCATGGGGCTGTTCCACGTGACGGCGTCACCGAAGGTGGCGGTGGCGATGTGGCGCAGGACATAGTCATGGGCGAACGTAGCGACAGAACCGTCGGCAAGGGTCTGGTCGGCCATAACCTGATCCTCGGTGAGATAGAGGGTAACGGCGCCGTCGCCGAAGATGTTCAAGTAGTCACCACCACGTTTGCCGGTGACGGTGATGACAAGCTCCTGCGTGGCCTCGTTGTAGGTCGCGGACTTGATGCTAACGGTAGCGAAGGAGGGTGTGCCGGCATCGATATAATCGAGGAGACCGGACATATTGGCCACGGCACTCTCGCCGGTATCGGGTTGCAGCAGCATATTCGCATAGCCGCTGACGACGACACGGTTAAAGGTCATCGCAGGCACATCGAAGAGACCGAAACGCTCGCCGAGGTCAGCGGCCTGCGGGAGAGCAAGGACATCGGACTGGCTGTCGAGGAGGTCGGTGTGGATGAAGACGGGGATGACCGCGGGCTTCGACTTCACGAGGGCGGCCACGGCCTCCTGCACGGCAGGAATGCTGCGACTCTGCTGACTGACATAGACCTCCATGAGCTGACCCGTACGCGTGAGCGAGTTGGTATAGATCTGGAAGGAGGTGGTCGTCTGGTCGTCGGCCTCGGTGCCCGGGGTGATGGTGGCGTCCTTGACAGAGAGGATCTTAATGGTGAAGGTGTGCTGACCGGCAGCGAGGCCGAGGTCCTGCAGCGAGAGGGCCTGGTTGACCATGCTGGAACCGGTAATCTCCTCATCGATGAAGAGTTGTCCCACAGGGGTCTCATCGACGGTGAGGTCGAGGGTAACACCCGGGAGGGCCTTCGTGCCGTGGTTCTCTACAAAGAAGCGGATATACATCTGTTCCGTATCGGACTTATAGTAACGGGCATCCGTAGCGAAGCCCACGACAGCGGGGTCGTAGTCGGGCAGGTTGCCGCCACTGAGCACGAGCTGCACGGCGAGGGTGCCGGAGGAGGAGTAGTCATACCAGCCGAGACCGTAGGTGTCTTTGGTGTAGGCCAGCAGGCCGTAGGTGCGTTCGGTGGTGTTGACCATGATGGGGCGCGACTCTGTGGAAGGATAGTCCACGTAGTAGCCCATATACAGTTCCTCCTCGGTGCCCTTGATGACATAGGGCGTAGCGAACGTCACCTGGTTCCAACCCTCTACCACGTTCTCACCGCTGAGGGTGTAGGAAGCCACATCCTGTGCCGGCTTGTTGGGATTGGGGTCGGCAGAGACGAAGGCACGCACGCTGTTGACGGCGGTGGAGCCCAGGGAGATGCGCATGCCCACGATGGCGGAGCCAGCGTACTTCGTGAGGATGTCCTGCCCGATAAGGGAGCAGACGCCCTGGGGCTGGGCATCGATGATCTGCAGGGCATCGTCATCGGTGACATAGCCCACATTCAATGTGCCCTGCGCCTGCACAGCGACAGCGGCGAGGCTGACGAGAAAGGAAAAGAAAAGTTTCTGAAAAGACATGATAAAACGGGAGGTAAGAGGTTGAGTTTAAGGAGAAAGAAAGACACGTTCCCTGGGTGAGGGGACGGTGTCTTTCTTTACTAAGAGGAGACATCCTTATGGAAAAGGAGGTCTTACTTGATGATTACTTTCTGTCCTTTGCCGCCTTGGCGAATGACATAGACACCGTTCTTGGCAGGCTTCACACGACCCATGTACTTACCCGTGAGCGAGTAGAAGCCATCGGGCTGAGCGGCACGAGCGGACTCAACGCCCTCGATGCCTGTGCCGATGACGACGTAGGTGTTGGAGAGGGGACTCTCACCTTCCTGATAGACGGCGCTGACGCCATAGACGTTGTTGGTTTCGCCCTGACCGTCCTCATCGGAGAACTCGGTGTCTGTGAGCAGCTCGGTGTTCAACTTCACACCATTCTTATACACATTGTAGCCGAGGAGGTGTGCGCTGGCGGGCGTGTAGGTGATATCATCGATGAAGAACATGAAGCCCTCGTTGTCGTTGTTGCCGAAGTCATACTCGGTCTCGTCCGTGGGCACAGGCGTCGTGCCGACGGGGTCGCTGACGCACTGGATGGCGAAGTACTTGGCGCCCTCGGGGAGGTCGAAGGTGAAGTTCCCCTCGGAGAACCACATCGTGGCGACCTTGGTGCCGCCCAGCTGCGTGAAGCTCTCGGGGTTGGCATCGGTGGTGGAATAGAGGACGTTGAAAAGCTCTACATAGTGACGATAGACACCGAACTGGTCCTTCACCTGCGATGTCCAGCACTTGGCATAGAAGGAAATGGTCTGTGCCTGGCCGTTGAGCTCGGGCGAGATGAGCCAGTCGTTGCTGATGACATATTCTTTGCCATCTGCATTATTGGCACGCTTGGCACCCACCATCGACATCAGCATCTGCGAGCCGGACTGGCAGTAGAACGAGCAGGTGTCCTCCTCCCAATAGTAGGGGTCGATGCCGGCCTCACCGGGATTGAAGACCTGATAGGCGAAGGGTGCGCCGGCATTGGGATAGCTAAGCTGACCATACATCGGCATATTCATGACGGCCGTAGCCTCCTTGCCGCCGAGCTGCAGGGTTGTCCAACTGCCGATGCCGGAGATGATGAAGGGAGCATAGCCCTCGAAGTCCTCCTTCACGGGAGCACCCAGCTGGGGAGCCTCCCAGGCGAGGGTTGTGGCGTCGCCCATCTGCATACCCATCAGGCTGACAGTAGGCAACAGAAGGTTCGAGACGCGCACGCTGGCGGGCTGTGTGCGGTTGTTGAGGGTGTTCTCGTCGGCAGCGTAATCCACCGTGACATAGATGCTCACGGTAGCGCCGTCGCCGGCGGTGGGGGTATAGGCGAGCTCGTAGGCCTGCGTCTCGTCGGCAGCAATGGCCTCGCCGTTCACGCTCTTCACCAGCCTGTCATTCACAAAGAGGTTCACGGTGTAGCCGCTGGCCTCGTTGACGCCGATGTTCTTGACCTTGGCCACCACGGTGCCGGGCTGGTTGGCCTGGAGCTGCTCGGGCAGTTGCGCGCGCACGCGCAGGTCATTATTATTTTTTACGATGTCGCCTTCAATCCAAAGGCCCACGACAGATTCCTTATAAGGGAACTTGGACAGGAGCGTAGCCTGACCGGTGTTGATGTCGATCTCATAGAGGCCTGTCGTCTTCGTGCTGACTTCACGGGTGCTCTTCTCCACATCGCTGTTGTAGCTGTTGCCGGCGTGGTAGAGCTTGCCAGTGCGGAAGTCAGCCACCATGGACTGCATCATGGAACGGGGAATGCCGTGACCGATGTCACCAATCTTCGCATATTCACCCGTACGCTTGTCAATGGTGTAGAGCGTAGCAGGGAACGAGGTATCTCCAAGCGAGCGGCCGCCGTAGGCCAGGGCATAGAGGTTGCCGTTGGGGTGAGCGGCCAGCGCACGGAACTCGATGGGCAGCGCCGTCTTGCTGATGCGCGTCACGGTCATGGTCTCCAGGTCGAGACTGCCGAAGAAGTAGTTGCTGAGGGCATCGTCGCCGGAGCCGGAGATGTCGCTGTAGATGCAATAGACCTCGTCCTCAATGGGGTCGTAGGTCAGGTCTGTGAAGTTCAGGCCGCGGCTGGGCGGGAAAATCTGCTCGTCCTCCTTCTCCCACGTGTTGATGTTCCACTTGCGGGCCACCACTTCCATGGTCTCGTAGCCATACTCGCCGCCGATGTTACCGGGGTCATCAGCATTGTCGGCTTCGCGGCTGAAGAACGTATAGAAATAATCTCCCACACGGATGGCACCCTGGCCGCCGTAGATGGCAGCATTGGTGATGTCGATGTTGGGCGATGAATAGGTCATCATCGAGGTCTCATAGTCGTACGAGCGCTCAATCTCGTAGGTCCATGTCTTCTTCTGATCGGTGAAATTGTACATACCAATCAGCCATGTCGTCCACTCACGATTGTCGTTGTTCTGATACCAATGGCCATTGATGACATTTCCGTGGAATTGTACATCCTGAGCCTGAACCGGTGCAGTCACTGCACCCAATGCAGCAGCCAACGCTGCGATGAAAAGTTTTTTCATTATCATTGTTGTTTATTTTGTTAGCCTTTTAGTAAAGTCGTAGGCAAAAATCGCGCAAATGTAGCGCTTTATTTCAACATGACAAAAGAAAAGCGCGATTTTATGACAAAATCGCGCTTTTCTTATCGTAAAACTGACAATAAGTAGCGTTTATCGCACTATTTTCTTGCCATTAACAATGTATATGCCATGTCGCAGGGCGTTGGGTGCCACGCGTCGGCCGGAGAGGTCGTAATACTGAGTGCGTGAAGCACTTGCGGGCAGTTCCTGTGCCTGTGGCAGCTCGGCGATGCCCGTGGAGGAACCGAGGCTCTCGCAGCGAACCTCGTCGAGGAAGAAACGGCGCAGCGAACCCGTTGGCGTGAAGCGTACACGCATCTTGCCGTAGCCCGTGATAGTGGTCTTGCACTCAGTCCACTGGTCTGCCTGCAACACGAACTCGGTGTCGGAGATGGTGAAGTCGGAGATATCGTCGTCCTCGCTATAGAGCGACAGCGTCAGCATGTTGCCCTCGCCCGTCCAGGGGGCGGCGAGGAACGTGAAGGAGGTGGTGCCGTTGATGGCAAACAGAGGGGTCATCGCGGGCGAGGCGGTACGGCTAGAGCCGAACTTGGCACAGGCATTCGCCCCACCCTTCTCATTCGCGGCCCACCAGCCGGCGTTATCAGCGACGAAGGCATCGCTGCCGATGGTGGCGGTGCCGCCCCACTTGCCGTCGTTGCCGCCCATGCCGGCGCAGCTGTTGAAGGACTCGTAGAAATAGACATAACCCGCCTGATCGTCGCCCGACTCCTCATCGACGCGGAAGTCGAAATCGATGGTGCCGTCGGCATTCTGCTTGATATTTGTGATGGCGGCATTGAGGAGCTTGCGGCCGTCGCTGTTCTTATTGTAAAGGGTCGCGCGCGGGTTGGAGGTGTTGGTGAGGCTGTCGAGCTTGCCATAGGGATAGCAGTCGCCCATGACATCGGCGTAGTCATACCACTGGAAGCCGTAGTCGGGATCCACCTTATACGTCTGGTAGCTGTTGTCGGCAGCCACGACATGAAGGCGCTGATGGTCGTTGCCCACGGCTTCGTTGGCGGGCCATGTCAGGTCGGAGCAGTTGACAACATTGTGGCTCCACACCTCGGCATCGTAATCCACATGCGTGATGAGCAAGCCCAGCAGCGAGTGCTCCTCCACGCCGTCGAGACAGCGGTCCCAGCCCACCATCTGGCGGTTTTCCAGGAGATAGTACTCATTGCGGTTGGCTTTGTTATAGATGATATAGGCCTCACCGCCCTGCGAGAGCGGTTTCATGCCGCGGATCTGCGTGTCCTCGGTCAGCTCGATGGGTTGCAGCCAGCCGCAGTACATACGTTCGTAGGCAGTATAGCCAGCCGGGGTGTAGCCCGCCACATTGAAGCCGTTCCATTCGCCCTGGTCCATAATGCTCCAGGTGTTCATGCCATAGTTCGCCCCACTGACGTCATAGACGTCGGGCAGGCCGAGGCAGTGACTGAACTCATGGCAGAAGGTGCCGATGCCGGCGAGGACGAAAGCGGTGCCGGACTCCGTATATAAGGGAGAGAGCTCGGAGGTGCAGGCGTAGTCGTCGATGGTCACGCCATTGGCCTTGAGGTTTGTGATGCCGCTCAGCGAGAGGGAGTATTTATGGGGCCAGATGGTGTTGGCATCGCCGCCGGCACTCTCGTTTTGGCCGGCATAGAGGATAAAGACCTGATCCACCTTGCCGTCGCCATCGTTGTCGTAGTTCGAGAAGTCTATCTCGGGATAATTGCTCTTTACGAGGTTCACGGCATCCACGACCATCTGCTCGGGATCCATGTCCTGCGCCTGAATGCCGCCGTAGTTCTCGCCATAGTAGCTGTAGGCATGGGGCAGGTTCACAGGCCCCACGACATCGAAGGACATGGTGAACGCGCCGCCGCTCTGCGCGAGAAAGTAGTCTCGAGCGGAGCCGTCGGTCATGCCCAGCGACAGGTCTGCGAAGCCCTCCTCGTTGAGCATACGGTTGAAGACATCGGGCGTATTGTCCTCCTGGAACTGGCAGTCGCTGAAGTTGGCAAGAATAACCAGCTCCTTGTGCTGCCCCTCGAAGGGCGCGTGCTCTTCGCCGATGTGTATGCGGCGGGGGGCCTTGCGGCGCGCCGCCTTGCGCGCGGTGGTCAGCTGCGAAGGGGTGACGACCTGATAATAAGGTGCATCGGACATCTGCGCGTAGCGCACGCCGTTGGCATCCTGATAGAAATGGCTGAAGGCATCGCCGCGCAGCTCTGCACGCACCTCTGTGCCATCCGCGAGTTTCAACATTTTCCATTGTCCCCGCCGCGCTGGCACAGCCCACAGTCCAGTCGCCATCACCACGAACGACAATGCAAGAAGGAATTTTCTAATTAATTTCATTTTTCACTTTTTGTTTAAGTCATTTATCCGAGAAATACTTATCGTATAGTTCCTTGGCTATAGCAATCTCATCTCCCTCAGCCTCAGCGGTGAAGGAGCCATAGGCATAGGGAGCACCCTCGGGAAGATAGTTGGTGATGGTACCTGCGGAGCCTGTCGCAAACGGCCACTCGTAGTCCGCGAACCACTGTTGGGGTGTGCAGTCGTTCACAAAGAAAGCCTTCCAACGGGGATAGTAATAGGATGAAAGCAGGCCGTTCCACTCGCGGTTGGCGTAGTCGTGGAGACCGCCTTGCTCGCATTGGGCGCGGTCGCCCCAGGTGGTGAGAAGCATACGGGCGTTCTTCTCGTAGAGGTCCTTCTCGGTGGACAAAGCGCCGAGAGCGCGGGCAGAGGAGAGCCAGCGGCCGAGGCGCAGCTCGGAGCGAGTGCCAAGGAGGCGGTCTTGATCCATGAGAAGCGCCAAGAAACGATTAGCAAGATTTTCGCGCACGGTACCACTGGATGCTTTCATCTCATCCAACAGTTCTTTGCCATAGTCGGCAAGGGCCTGACGGGCGATATCGACGAGGTCGTAGCGGTAGTTCTCATTGTCGGCCAGGGCATCACTGACGGACAGCATCTCATAGAACGCTGTGCGCAGGTCGGCAAAGTCCCAGTACCAAGTGGAGGCCGCCCAGCTGCTGACCCTGCCGGCCGTGAGCGACGGACGCATCAGGAAGACACTTTCCGTGGTGCCCTGTTGGGCATCGTTAGGGCATTGATAGATGCCGGCTGCGAGGCGCTGCCAAGCAGACAGCAAAGTCTTGAAACTTGAATCCTGAAACTTGAAACTTCCAAACCCATACCTCATCCTCACATAATCCTCTACCCACGTGGCACGGGTGTAGTCGGTATTGGTCCAAGGCAGCGCGTAGAGCAAGTCATAGAGCATGGCGTTGTTCTC
>Ga0310691_10004031_pt1 | contig 16875 bp, 13 predicted proteins | sample 176DNAGHGlowgp2_FD_203887 | JGI IMG/M metagenome (GOLD analysis project Ga0310691, IMG submission 203887) | Sheep rumen microbial communities from Palmerston North, Manawatu-Wanganui, New Zealand - 1766 DNA GHGlow gp2 (v2) (version 2) | ecosystem: Host-associated > Mammals > Digestive system >...
TCAAAGCATACGATAAAGCGTTGCGGAGATTTAATGCCTACCTTGACGAAAATGAAATAGACGAGATAGCACCGCTTGCGGTTGCTGACTTCAAAGCAGAACTGAACGAACAAGGAATGTCAACAAACACAATCAACGATTATCTCGGAACACTTTGGAGATATTTCCACTGGCTGAACAGAATGAGAGTTATCAAGAAAGATGCAATGCCGATTAGTGAAGAAGATATACCAAAGAGAGAATTTAAGAAACAAAGCATACCCACTAAAGAAGAAATACTGAAACTGATATACTATCAGCCGAAGTTATGGAAAACAAAACAACCTATAAAGAATCACGCTATCGTGACGCTTATGTGCCTGACAGGACTACGGTCTGATGAATTGCGTTCACTCACTCTTGCTGACTGTAATTTTGATGACAGATATATCCTTGTCCGCAATGGTAAAGGCGGTAAAGAAAGAACTGTTCCCTTCCCGATTAAAGCGAAAGAAGCGGTGATGGAGTATCTGAACACAGGATTAAGACCGAAAGAATTATCCGATGACGATTATCTGTTCGGGACATTGGTAGATAACCGATGGAACAAAATGGATTCATCAACGCTCTATCGAATGATTCAAAGATACGCAAGGAGAGTGATAGGGAAAGAAATTCATCCTCATACGTTAAGGCACTGCTCTGCATCTCTATGGGATTACGCAGATGTACCAATGAGAGATGTGCAAAAAGCATTAGGCCACGCAAGCATCACCACTACCGAAAGAGTTTATATGCACATTCTTGACGACCATAAATCAGCTATGACGATAAACTCTGCACTTGACAATTTGTAAAGGAGAAGTTAAAATGAGTTGTAATTGCAAGCATTGCGAAGAAGATATAAACCGAGATAAAAGAACATTTCAAAAATTTAAAGAACTGTTTGTCAAACGAATGGCCGAAGATTCTGAAACAAACGATAGGAGAAGGAAAGACTATAATCAGGCAATATTTTCCTACGATGAATACAGGAAGGAATACACACAAGCATGGAGCGAAATCACGTTGTATATGGTTTTGCAGTGCTTTGATGATGCCGTGAAAGATTACCGCAGAACATATTGTGATGTGGAGAATTGCAAAAGGAAGTAAAGGAGATGGTGTGATGAGAAAAATCTTTAAGTCTGATTTTGTCGAATGTGAGGAAAGTGGTAAACAGATAACTGTGTTTGCTCTTGACAGCTTTGAAGAGTATTGCAAACTCGATGAAATGTCGCACGATGAAATGTGTGCCTTAATGGATGTCACAGACGAATCCAAATATCCATATGCTATTCCTTTCGGCGTGCAATATTCCTCATATAGCTTTGACCTAATTGATAATTTCTTTATTATGATTGAAAGGGTCGCATTGAACGTATAAAAAATAAATTATATCATTAAAAGAGAATAAAAAATGGGAAAAGTACCACAGGCAAACATAAAAGCGAGCGAAAAATATAAACGCAAAAATTATGACAGAATATTTGTGTACAAAGGTATGGCAAATGTTATCCGTGAACACCTTAAAACAACACATTCAGATGAATCAGTAACATCTTTTATAGACAGAGCGGTAAAAGAACTCATACAAACCGAAGATGAAATGTACGGAGTAACAACCGACATGGGAGATTATGTGGGTAAAAAGAAAAAGTCTGAACCCGAAGAACCTCTATATTATTCTATTACCACTAATCCAAATGAACTTAAATCGGTAGATGGAACAAAGTCTTATCCTGTCGCAGTGAGAATGGCAAACGCCCGTGGTGATGGTTATTACATAGCGGTGTATAATGACATATCAGGTAAACGGCAGTATGTATTAAAGAAAAACGAAAAAGGCGACTGGATAAAAACAGACGAATTTGATATATAACAACGACAGAAAGGATTCAAACGAAATGAAACAGTGGGTGATTGTTGACGATGAAACCAAAAGCAAGAGTGCGATATATGAAACGAAACTAAATACAAGTGACAAAGAAGAAGCACTACAACTCGCAAAGCATGAATGGACACACAAGACGAGAGCCGAAATGGAAAAGTGCGATTCATTCTACATTGCGTTTGCAGACATAGACGAAGATGGGTGCATCGACTACAACAGTATGACTAATACAATAGTAGTCAAAGACAAAGACGGATTCCATTTCCCGTTCCTCTATTGAATATTAACATTCAATTCTCATTCAACTTTAAACAGATGCAAAAGGCATACTATCTGTTCCTGTTACGGAATGGACGGTATGCCTTTTTTTATTTTATGTCTATCTTGGGTCACTTCTTCGAGAGGTGCAGATAGTCCTGTTCAAATTTATCCCTCGAACTTGTCAAGGAAATATACTATCTCTTTCCCTTTTTCGTCATACTCATAACGAACTCTGCGAGATTTAACCGCTTCGTTCTCTGCACAGTCATGCAGATAGATTGATTTTCTGCCGATGTATTTACTCATGTTTACCCACACATCAAGCGGAAGAAGATACGCTACCCCTGCGTATTCTCCAAAGTCAAACGGAACTTTGCTTTCCGTTTCTCTGCTGAAAGCTATAACGATATAACAATCTGCTCCGCATTTGTCATGCTTTTTAAGTATATCAAGCTGATGCTCTGTTACTCTCGCATATGCCATCGGCTCTTTCGATGAGTGCTTTGCTTCCATGACAAAACACTTTCCATCAGGAGCAACAGACCCCATGAAATCAGGGTGTGCTTTAATATCATTTACGCAAATCATCATTGATGCTCTGCCACCAGTTCTGCCTACCACTTTGCGAGATTCAGGCACTTTTGAAATGAACGCCCTTCCCTCTCGCTCGTAGTATTTGCACCCTCTGATGACAGCTTCCTCAAATAGCTTTCCTTCTTCCCTTGTCTTTTTATGAGATGCCGACTTTGCTTCTCTCTTTTTAAGTATCTCCTTTTCCTCATCGGTCAAAGGATTCTCGACAGCCACAACGGATTCCTCTCCGTTTGCCATCTTCTTTTTCCTGACTGCTTTCTTGTGTTCCTCGACATTATTTCCGACTTTGGTTTTTGCTATCCTTGAAGTCTTGAAAATCTTCGGACTTTTATCATCAGCCTTTTCGACAACAATCTTATTCTCTTTAATTGAAACTGACGGAGAATCCATATCATGTTTTCTGATGGAACGACTTTCTTCCCGAACCTCTGCTACGGATTCCCCGACAGAATCAAACGAATATATCTGCCCACTCTGCTCTGCAATGTCGCTCGGCAAAGTTGCATTGGGAATCTCTCTGTTTTTATCAACCTTTATGTTAGTAAAATGTTTTACCGACCTTTTGTAAATCGTTGCCATTATCTTCTCCTTGAATTTATCAGTTCAACCTCGAATGAACGAGAATACCATTTAAACGCATTTTAAGAGGGGTTAAGGTTTTAGAGGTAAGTTGTTAGCCAAAAGGCTTTGCAACGCTCCTACACCCCTTAATTCTTCATTTTCGCTATGTTTAGTGAATATCGCCACCCACAATCGCCAAATGAAACGAAATGAAACGAATTATCTGCCTTATCTGACGATGAATCAGGTAGAAAAGTTGCCTGTTTCCCATGCAATAGCGTTCCTGTCTGAACTATACGGAAGTGCTACCCATATAGCCTGACCGATTATGAGAGTGCCGTTAGCGTATGCCTGTGCTATCTTGTCTGAACAAGGAATGTTTACAGAACCATCAGACGAACCGACATAACGAACCTCGCATCTGTTCTCTGACGGAGCGGAAACGAGGACAGCCTTTTCAAGTCGCAAACAATTCTTTGTTTCTTCTCTGACGACCTCTCTAACCACTTGTGCTATTGCTTGCTTTAGTGCCTTTGCATCACTTGTTACATCTGCCATTGCAATATCTCCATGATTTATTGAATGTTAATATTCAATAACTGATTACGAAACGTATGTCTGTATAGTGAAATCAGGAATGTCCACTACCGAAGTGCAGTCTATCTTCATACTGCCACCTTCGGAAATCGGAATGGAATAGCCTTGAATCAAATGCTTTTCGAGGGGAGAACCTTTCTTGTCTGTCCTCTCTACCGCAATGAGTTTATTCTCTTGCAAGTGAAACATCTGTCCGCACTCTACCGATACAGCTTTTTGCAGTATAGTCTTTCTCTTTAACTGCCATCTCGCAAGTGATGCACACTGCTCTGCGTTCCAGTAGTCTGCTCTTTCCTCGGTATATAACTTCTGCCCTATGAGATTGATATTAGTATCAGAACGAGGGTCATAGTTGCTTGCCTTTGCCCACACCGCACTGTCAGTAAGTCCTTCCCCTGCAATCGTTACAGCATTGTATATCTCTTGCGGTTTCGGTGCTTCTGTAAGCGAAATGAGATTCCTTTTCTGCGTACTGAATGTATGCAGTACAGGCTTTTCAATGTCTGATATATCATCTTGCGAGGGGTCAAGCCTTAATGCTCCCGTTGCATCATAGCCTATGTTGGCAACAAGCATATCATTCAGCTTCAATATCAATGCTCCGCAGGAAGAGCCTCTGTTCTCCGTAATGTCGTACGGAGTATCAGTCATTGCTATATCTTCAATGATAGAACCGTCCGACTGCGATGCGGAGTAAGTCTTTCCATCATAGTAGTTAGTGAATACAGGAGTGACATTATCTATTCTGTCATTCGGTATTGCATCGTTGGAATAATCAAAACGAGATAATTTCAACACCGATGAAATAGCTTTGAAGATGTTCGCTCCGCTCTTGATAGTGTACGCACTATCTAACTTTCCGAACAGTGTTCCATCAAGAACCGCCCACTTGTCCGTAAGTGCAAGCGAAGTAGTCCTCTGCGAATATGAAATCAAATTAGATGGATTCAGAATATAGAACACACCTTGCGGAATATAGAAGTCTGTCCCATCAAACAGTTCCATGCCCATTGATAAACGGATTCTCTGCCCGAACCACAGCTTATTCACTGCGTAATCAAACGAAGAATTAAGATTAGATAATGTTACAGATGCAGTTCTCCTTGTGCCGTTCTTCAAAGCAACATTCAAATTGCCCGACTGAATGAAAGCAGATGAATTGCGTAGTCCGTAATCCACCCTGTTCGCTCTGTTGTTTCCACCGAGAGCGAAAGCAACAGAGTTATCGGGTTGAAGAAATTCTATCTTTGACAGTTTCCTGAACGGCTTATCAAGGCTTGCGAGATAAGCCATGTATCTTTCTGCGTTAGTCATGCTTATCTCTCCTTTTATTCATTGACCCTGATGATGTTTGCGTTGCTTGCATCTCCGACTTCCGTCCACGGAATAGTGATTGTAACTTCTCTCTTGCTTGACTTGATGTTAGCTGACTGCGAGATAGGAGAAGATGCTTTAACTAAATATATATTTCCTTTGAGGTCGCGCAAGAACAACGGGTTTTTGCTTTCCGAAATCTTGTATGCTTCTTCCATGTCAACATATGATTCATCTACATACTGCCCTCTGACGAAATATGAAAGCAATGCAGTAAGTGTTCCGCTCTTTGCTGACGGAGTTGACGGCTGATATATCGGGAACTTTGAGAAGTTCTTGAGTAGTGTAGGAGTGTTGCCGTTGCCGACAGAACCAGTCTGAATGTTGTTTGCAAATCTCCATGTCTTTATCGGAGTAAACGAACCATCAGAATTTTCCGTAGCTTCCGTAAGTGTAACAGAATTAAATCTTCTGCATACTACATCAGACGATGCAGTGATAGCATAATTGTTATTAGCAACGAAGAATACTTCGTACACATATTCAACACCGTTTCTTATGCCGTAGTCCGTAACGGATTTAGCCATAGAATCAAACACTCCAAGAAGTGTAAACTCGTAATCACTCTTGCGGTACAGTGCAGTAGAAAGCAGTCCACTGACTGCATCTGTACCTGCATTAAGCGTTTCAGTAAACGGAGCATAGAACCGAGTGTAGTTATTCCATACGGGAGTATCACCGAGTACATAATCGTTGTCTATTGTGATGAAGATATAATCACAATACTGTTCACCATTGATTGAAACGGAATTAACCACCATGTGCGTACCCGAAGGATAATCGGTAGTACCCCATGCGTGACCGCCAAAAATCTGACTGCCGTAATAAGTATAATATTGCAACTCATAACCGATAGCAGTGTAACCAATAGTGAATCTAACTTCTGCCGTCCACGCATAATCAGGAATTGCAATAGAGCGATTTGTTCCGCCATAAACAATTTGCAACTGATAATTAGTGCCATCATTCTGTAACCGAAGCGTTACACCGCCTGCGGTTATCAAATTTGAATTTGCAGGTGCTTTAGACAGCACATTAAATTCAACAGTCACGTTAGCTGACGAATCGGAAGAAGCATATATAGTCACAGTGTATTGCGGTGGACTGTTAAAGAATGTATCTCTGACTTCCACAGTGGCGTAAGCGACACTTGCTGATTGTGCTGTAATGCTTGCTGTTACCGCAAGTGCATGAGTGCCTGTAACAACAGACCTATATGAATCCGCTCCCGTTGTTTCATAGTCATAAACCAATCGGACAGTAACGCTTAATCTCGATGCACTCGTGCTGTTGCGTAGCGTTACTCTATATCTGTTGTTCTCGTTCAACACTTCGACAGTAGACGAATCAACGCCTGTTGCCGTAGTGCTGACTATGCTTGCAGACTTGAGAACACCATACTGTGATTCATTAAGCCTTGTTACTATACTTCCGTAGTAAGCATCATCACCGCTGTAAGTGGTTTTATATGAAATGACAGCGAGGTATGTACCACTCTGCCTTGCCATGACTGTAACATTTACGACATTCGCTTGCTGTTCGCTTTGCTCTGCCGTTGCGTTGTATGCGTTAGTTGAAGCTATACCGAAGTCACGAGGGTCGCCTGACATATCGGGAATAACATACTGTGCCGTTCCTTCTGCGTACTGCATGAAAGCATACACTTCTGCGTAGAATCTCGGTGCTGTCGTTGTGAAATAAATATTGCAAGCATCTTTGCCATGCCATGTTGTCCACGAAGATTCGACAGTCATCGTAAGTGGAGAGGGCAACGGGTCGCCTTGCGGTACGCCCCATGATTTAAGCAATGGCTTCTTTGTCATGTCCAAAGGATATGGAGTAACAAGAAGTGCTTTGCCTGTGTATGTGCCGTCCAAGTTATCAATGACACCGTTATCTCTGAACACCCATTGATAAGTGTCGGTTACATTCTTCGTTTCGCTTGTGGTTACATTAACCTCGGCAGTATTAACAGGGTCAAGGCTTTCATCTCTTGTGGTTGCATCAACGGAAAGCGTTTGGTCTATTGAACCTTCTGCCGTGTAATACTTCCATATCTCCCACGTTCCTGAATTGATAACTTCACTTTCGGGAGTGGTTTCTCTCACTCTGCCCTTCCAAAAGATTTTGACACTATTGCTACCCAAAACGGGAGCAAAGTTCATCGGCTCGTCATTGACAGTATTCCATGTTATGCTTCTGTTAGCGTTCAAATGAAGAACACCGTCAACAAGTTCACCATAATCATTTGCCGATGGAACGGCAGGGATTCTCACGCCAACATCCCAGTCAATCGTAACACTATTGTCGTTGTTGCACTGCGTTGTTACACCGCCTATTGTTTCAGAAATAGGATAATTCACTGCATATTCCTCGCTTGTTTCTATATAGACACCGCTGTCGCTTTCTGCCATGCAAGTAAGCGTATATGTTTTCCCCGCATAGAATCCGTTGTAATTGAACGCTAACAGCGAAGTGTATATGTTTCCCGTGTCCTTCACTACATTTCCGTCACCGTCTTTAAGTACCCATCGTACCCAACTGACAGTATCTCCCTGTGCCTGTGCCCATTCGCCTGTAAACTCCTGATATATTCCCTTAATCGTTGTTGATGCAGGGGAGATTGAAAGAACAGGAGTTTCCCTTGTTATGAAAACAGAAGGAGAATACTGTGTAACTTCTTCCGTTGTGCCGTTGTTCGACCATGTTTGAGTGATAGCCATGCGGTATTCATTGCCGTTAGTTAAACCGACAGATGCCCATGTGGTATTATCAGGCTCGTAAACATAATACTTCGGTGTGCCGTCAGCATTAGTGCCGTAGAACGCAATGTCAGTCACTTCAAATTCATGTACATCGACAGGCTCTATGCCGTTTGTCTGTATCAGAATCTTAAAGCCAGTCAAAGCTGAATTGCCGTTGACTTGCCATGATATATTCACATTGTCGTTTACATCTATAACACCACTGCCGATACCCGACAGCGTTGACGGAGTTATGTTTGAAGGTTGAAATATAGCCATGCTATTCCTCTTTCAAAAATTGAATATTAACATTCAATAAAGTTGAACGACATCGCCCGTTTGAAATCAAACGAGCGACATCATTCTGCAAAGTTCTTCAAGCGTGTAATTGCGTGCCATGTCTGCACTAATCGGGATTCCGTTGATTGTTATATCATGCGAATCAACATTGCTTGTGCCACCGACAGTTGCAATCTGCGGAACAGGAGTGCTGTCACCGCTTGCGTATATAATCTTCGTGCCGTTTGATACACCGACCGACTGTGCACTACCACTACCATTAAGCATACTTGCCGTGAGAGCATTGTCAATATAGGGTGTATTCTTGTCTGCGAGAGATGCAAGAGCCTTGATATAACCACCGTAGGCATCGGGGTTGGCTTCCATGTCATCAAATTTAGCGTTGACATTGCCTTTGCCGTACAGCAATCCCAAAATGTCATTGGCTTCATCACTGTATTCGCCACTGTACCCGTTTTTCTTTGCCCACTCTATGAGTGATTCAAGGTCGCTTGCAGTTCCTGACTTCGCAATGTTTTCAAGTTTTGTCAGAAACTCGCTTGCAACATAATCCTTGAAACCTTTGACTGCTGATTCAAGTGACTGTATCTGCGATTTAACTTTTGTATCATCATACTTTCCTGAATCAATGGCTCTCTTGACAGTGGTAAGAACACCTTTGCTCCAATCGTATATCTCCGAACCTTCACCCATTGCAAGCCACTTATTCATAATAGCTTGCATATCAGTCATTGAATTGTTGCCTGTTGCTATGTAGTTTTTAAGTTCTTTGATAGCTTCGTTCTTCAGGTATTCGTTCAGATTATCAACGGCAGTCTGTACGGATTCACGACTGCTTGATAACGCATCTGCGGACGGAGTTGCCCATTGTGCCCTGTGGTATGCTCCGATGATGGAATCAGCAAATGAACCGCCACCCTCGCTAAGATTTGCCCACTTCTGCACAATATCAAGCATCTGTCTTTCAGTGACAGTTCCCTCGTTGATGCTTGCTATTAGTTCATTCCACGCTTCGCCCTCTAAATAGCTGTCGAGGTCAGCGACTGCATCTGCGAGTTTTTCTTGTGCGGACTGCACCGCTTTCGCATCTGCCTGATATTCCCACATTCCAGTGGATTCATTGTAAACTCTTGTGGTACGGTTGTTCTCTGCTTCGTTGAGTGCTTTCCTTGCTTCTTCAACAGCGAGTTGCTTTTCAGCAAGTGAGAGGTTTTCTTCCTGTGTTGTTCTCTCTGCTTCAAGAGCATCTATGATTGCTTGCCTTTGTGCTTCCTTCTGTGCGGTCAAGGCTTTCTGCCTTGCTTCTGTTACTGCATTACGCTTTTCCTCAAGTGTTTGGGCATCTGATAACGCAGTCAGATAATCAGAAAGAATTGTCTGAACATATTCACGCTGTGCTTCGGCTATTGCATCTTCAAGGTCAGCTTCCGCTTTCCTGATTGCCAGTCGTTTTTCTTCAAGGCTAACTGCTTCTTCCTCAAGGTCTATCTCATTCAGAATCGAATCAATTATCTTCTGAATTTCATCGAGTTCTAATTCCCTTGCGGTTTCAAGCGTTTCCTGATAGAGTTTCAGAATCTTCTCTTGCCAATCCCACCATTCAGATGAAAGAGCATTGATGTCAGTTTCGCTTGCTTTTATCTGTCGGAGATAATCAGCTTCATCATGCAAGTTCTTCTGTATAGCTTGCATGACTTCAATCTGTTCTTCTGCACTCTTGCCTTGATTCTCCATCAAAGTTAAACGAGATTGCAGAAGTTTTCTATCATCTTCCAGTTCTTGCTTGCGGAGATTTTTCTGTTCTTCGAGAAGTTTAGTTATCTGTTCTTCGTACTCATACCACTCGGAAGAAAGAGCCTTAACGCTTGCTTCGTCCGCACCGATAGAACGCATATACTCTGCTTGAGTATGAAGTGCAGTCTGTATCTCTTTGACCTTTGCAATCCGTTCTTCATATGAAGCGTTCTGATGCCCCATCAATGTAAGTTCGGCTTTGCGTAGTGCGACAGCATCTTTTAAGGATGTGAGATATGGGTCGTCACCAGTACCGCCACCGCCTGTTCTTTTGTACCATATAGCATTATTTGCATCGGGTTCTTTATTACCCTTAGGCGGTGCATTTGTTATGATAGAATCGAGAGACGGTCTTTTTATGAAATTACCGTCATCATCTTTTGGATTCGCACCGTTCTCTCCTATTGTGTAGAATCTGCCAAGCGTTGCTCTTGATTCTCTTGTGAGGTCAAGTGGTTGCCCAATAATCGCACCGTTAGCAAGTGCGTTCATTAACCCTGTGAGGTTATTTAGAGCAGTCTTAAATCCGCCTAAAGCATCTTCTGCATCAGTGATTCTCTGATAATAAGGCAACATTTCCTTATAACTATCAGTGAATTTTGAATAAACATCTAACGCATCTTGATATTCTTTACTGTTCGCTCCATACTGCCTTTTAATTATTTGAGCGGACTTATAGACTTCTTCCATTTCTTTTTGGAAGAAGTTCCACATCTCAAGATATTGTTCGGGGTCATTCGACCATAATGTTCCAGTTGAAGCTAAATAACGCTCTGCGGATTGCTTAAATTCGGGGGCAATACGGAACGCATCACGAAGAACCACATCTTTAAAAGAAGCCTTTGCATTTTTAACTGCAATTTCTTCTAACATTATTTGATGCTCTAATTCGTCTTTCGACATCTCTTTAACAGCATCAGAATAATCTTTAGTCTTTTTTGTTAATCCATCTAACGCTTCCGCTTTGTCACCAAGCAGTTTGACTATCTTATCTTCGATTTCATAATATTTTTCCGAGCGTTCTTTAGTATGTAACAACTCATCAAAATAAATTTTTAATTCGTCGTTGCTCTCTCTCGTGGCTTCGGCATTTTTTATCGCTTCTTCTCTCGCTTTTCGAGTAGCGGTCGTTATAGAATTGATGATTGTTATGACAGCCGAAAGACCCATAGCAACCAAGCCGATAGCACCCAACGCTCCTTGTAATAATGTCGCTTGCGTTGTTGCCGTTGTTAATCCAGATGTAAGACCGCCAATTAAAAGACCGATGGATTTAAAGCCATCTTTAATTTCAACAAGCCTCTTGCTAATCGAATTTGATTTAACAAGAAGCATGATACCACCGAGAAGCGTAGATATTGAAACTATATTACTAACGATACCGCCAGTAGCTTCTGATATATCTATAAGAGTAGAACCGACTTCAAGCAAGCCTTTCTTGAATCCCAAGAAGCCTTGTTCATTGTTCAGGAACTCTTGCCATTTAGCATTGTAAGTATTTAGCTTTGCTTCGTATGTGCTTAAATACTTTTCGTTTTCTGCCTGTGAATATCCTTCTGCATCCTGTATTTCTTCATTGACCTTCATCACTTTGTCCATGTTAGTGAGTAACGCAATGAAGTAGTTTTTACGATAGGTATTCGCTATATCATAAATGCCGTTAGCTTGGTCGAAAACATCTTCCACTTCGTCATGCAAAGTGGAGTTCAATTCTTCGATGCCCTCTGTTCCACCGAACAAGTCAAGTGCAGAGCCAAGACCGCCCTTTGCCTTTAACTTCTGCAATTCGATAGATGTTGCTTGCCATATATCGAATATGTCAGCAGTTCCCTTTTTGTACTTCTGTACTACCGCATCGACTTCGGGAGAAAGTGCCGAGAATGTTTCGAGCGATTTCTGCGAGTACATGATAAGGGAGTTGATGGCAGTACCGAGGTTTTGACCGCTTCGAGCGGTAGCAGCTGATAACGCAGTGATTACGGAGATTGTCTTTTCAAGTGAAGCGTTTGCGTTATGTGCTGATGAACCTGTTCTCTGTAATGCAGTGAGAAGTTTTGCTGTCGTAACAGGGTTTCTATCTGCCGTTTGGTTGAGTTCGTCTATGATAAGTTCGAGGTCACTTGCTTCTTTGCCGAACTGCGACATAATAGCAATCAGACCTTCCGATGCCTGTGTTGCATTAAGTTCTGCAACATTCATACCAAGCAGTGCGGATTCGGAAGCCTTGATTGAATCGACAAATGAATACCCTGCTCTTGCAAAGTTCCCTGTCAGCGTTGCAACATTATCGAAAGTCTGCCCGTATCTCTGTGCTAAATCGAATATAGCACTTGAAATAGTGCCGTTCGATACATCTTCCTTCAATACCCTTTGCAGTTCGATAACTTTGTTTTCAACATTGACAAGAGTATCGGATAGTTCTCCGAATAACTGCGTTGCTTCTGTGACAAAACTCCTGACAAGCGTAACGCTTGCATCGCCAAACGCCTTTTCGATAGAAGCAGTAAGATTTTCAAAGCTGTACTTCTGCTTTTCTTCTTCTTCACGAAGTCTTTCTTCTTCTTCACGAAGCTGTCTTGCTTTTTCTTCCGCTTCCTTTTCAGCTTCCGTTTTTTTCTCTATTTCTTCTTTAGCATCTGCTATTGCTTTCGCAAGCAGTTTCTGAATTTCTTCGGATTCTTTTTCACCTTGAACAAGTCCTTTAAATTCAAAGGACAGAGAAGCAACATTCGCCTGTAAAGATTTTAAAAATGTACTTAATTCCTGTGCTGAACTAACGGTGTCTGACTGCCCGTTGTTATACTTGCGGATTTCATTCCACGCATCTTCGGCTTCTTCTCTGACACCGCTTAATACGCTTTTTAAGGTTGCGTTTTTAGATGATACTTTATCAATAGAATCCAAGAAGGAAGCATATTGTTTTTCAAGAGTGAAAAGTGCCGATGTTTCTTTTTCTATTTCAGCTTTAATCTTCTTCTCATCATCTTCTCTTTGCTTTGATGCTTTGTTAGCTTTTTGCTGTCTGAAATCAGCTAACTTTTCTTCCGCAAGTCTTGCTCTCTCGCTTGCAGTTTTTGTCTTTTCTTTTTCAGTTGCTAATTGCTGTTCCGCTTTTGCAAGTTGTGACAAAGCCTTTTCGGACTTTGCCTGTTCCTGTTTCAGCTTTTCTTCTGCAAGAACAACACTGCTTGCTGTCTTTGCGAGTTTCTCGTAATGAGTGGTAAGAGCCTTGATACCCGATACGAAATTCTCATCAACTTTAACTTTCGATAACGATGTAGCGAGTGATTCAAACTGTTTTCTTAGTTTATCAATTTGAGTATCAGTGTCTTTTAAGTTAATTCCGACATTCAGTATAATCTTTGCCATATACTCTTTTATCCTCTCGTATCGTTAATCAAGATTAGAAGTCAAGTTCTTCTATATCGCTATCGTATGAATTATCAAATGTGCTGAACGATGCGGACAATACTCCGTCATTGTCATCGAACACAATATCGTTCTTCCCACCTTCAACGAGGAATTGATATTCGTCTAACTTTTTGGAAGTGGTGAATCCGTTCCTGAAAGCATCAAACGCTCTCCATGCTTTTTCTTCTTTCACGAAGTTATCCCAAAACGGACGGGGCATTATCTCTCTGCCCTTCGTATCTTTTTGCGGTATGAAAGACCAACCGCTGTTCTTCTGAATTACATTGATAATTGCATCTCCGTCTTTGGTGTGCCATTTAGTATTGCTGTGTTCGCCTGTCGGGCTGTAAGTAAATTCAAGTGTCAAACCCCTGACAGGAGCGGACATATTCTTTTCGCTTCCGAGCGGAGTACCAAGACTGGGATTGTCCGTTCTTCTCTGATACTGTTTCGGGTCGCCCCACGGTTCATACCAATCTTCTCTGATATGCGTTTGCAAATTGTGTATGAACTCCGAGCCGACAGCCTTTAGTCCATCTTCGCTTGCCTTTATGACTTGCCCGACTTTTTTATTTATATCTTTTGCTAAACTTCCATCGTCAGTAACAGTAACATTTAAGATTTTTGCCATAAGCAATTCACCTCTTTTGTTATTATCAACAGTAATAACATTCAGCCATTCTCATTGATAACAACAAAAATTGAATGTTAATATTCAATAATCCATAAAAATATTCGGCAGAGGGATTCCGAATATTCAGAACCCCTCGACCGAGTACATCATAGTTTATGCAGATACTACATGAGCAACAGCAGATGCTGTGAGTGTAGTGCCGTCAGCCTTTGTGAGGGTAACAGTGATTATAGAATCACCAGTAGCAACACCAGTAACAACACCGTTTGTATCAACAGTAGCCTTTGCAGGAGTGCCTGATACATAAGTGAGGTCAGTGTATGTCGGCTGTACGAGAGAATCGTTAGGCATTACATACTTAACAGGAAGCTGTGCTGTCTGATTGACTGCAACAGTTACGCCACCGCCTGTAACAGCGAGTGCTTCAACATTTGCAGTAGCATCTCCGCAGGGAACATACACATAGTATGCAAGTGCGGAAGAAGCGGAAGAACAATCATCACAAACAAAGCCTGATTTGTCGGGCGACAGTGCCATCCAAGAGCCATCAGTTGTAGCGTTGCTTGTCTGATTTCCGTTAATCCCTGCATCACCATTGAGGATAGCAACGGGAACAACGATATAGAGCCAACCCTGAAGTGTACCACCGCTAACGCCATTGTTCTGTTTAGCGTAAACACCGAACTTCTCCTGAACAGTAACATTGACAGGATTGAAGGATTCGGGAATAGCAAGGCTAAGTGCAGATGCGTTGTGAGCGAAGTAGTAAACTTCGTATGTCTTTCCGCTTGTAGCGGTAAAGCCTGTTACATTGCCAGTAGCAATGTCGATGCCGTAGTTAGTACCTGCGTACTGGGAAGCACCCTGCTCTTTTACATAGCACCATGCTTCTGTATCGCTTGCAGGCTGTCCGTAATGCTTTTCAGCAGTTCTTGAAACAGTAAGAGTAGTACCACTTGCAACGATTGTTTCGCAAACAGGAGCGACTGCATTGTAAGCGAGAACACCACCAGTGATAAGTCTACGAGTTTCAAGGGAGAAAGCCTGTGATGTGTATGAACCAGTCAGACGAGTTGAATCGGGAATAACACCGACAACAGCGTTGCCAAAACCACCAGTGATTTCCTGTAAGTTGACAGAAGAAGTCACTGCTGATTCAGATGCAACATTGTCAAAGCCGACTATGTTACCAGTCTGTGGGTCAATGAATGTCTGTTCTGCAATACCTTTAACGAAAAGATTAGGATTTCCGAGTGTAATTGCGTTCATAACTTCATGTTTCCTTTCGTAAATTTCAGTAAATTCTTTTTATTATATTGTCATGCGATATGCTTTAACCGCCTTGTGTTGCTACACCCGATAATGTCTTTTCGAGTTCCGAATAAGCCATTGTTCCGAGTGAATCATCAATGACATCAAAGCACCATGACGGGAACGGATTACCATTTTTGAATGTCACCATGCCACCGAGTTCAGCCTGTCCATACATTTGGTATTTCATAACTCTGTCGATGGCACGCTTTCTGTTCTCAAAATCTCTCACGTTCCATGTGTTGCGTAGTTCCTTGTCTGTAACATGAGAGAGATACGCAACCGAGGACACAAGTGCATCTGTATCGGTGTCAAGATTTGCGTTCTTCGCACCGAGTTGTTTTTTTATCTCGTATGCTTCGACTAAATCTATATTCTCCGATTCGTCAGGGAGTGGTATGTTGTTCTGTGCCGATATTAAAGGTCGTATTGTAAACGATATATCGAACGGAGTAAGTTCCGCTGTGTTCGTTTCTCCGTTCTCACCCGTTTGAGTGAAGATTATTTTCTCCACTGTAATTCGACCTTCATTGTTCTTTTGGTAGTATATACACTTTCCGAGATAATCGGGCGTTACTTCAATCCGCAAAGCAAGTCCGAGTAATTTCATCATGCGTATAAACAACCCTGCCGACACATTTTTACCACCGTTCAGAGCATCATATTCATATGCAAAGATTGCAGAGAAATAGTCCATGCTTGCATAACGCACAGGGAGCGAAGCAAGTCTGACCGCCAAAGCATCTTTGCACTGAACAAAGTCCTCGTAGTATTTCATCGAGATGGGAAACCAGTCAAGACCAAGTTCTCTTATCGGTTCTCCATCTCTGATTTTGAGCCGTTTATCTCTTGATAACTTATGCAAGTTTTGAGCCATACTTTTTTCTTTCCTCTCATCTTGCTTATCACTTTAGTTATTCTTTATTTGCTTTTTTCTTGCGAGAAGCAGTGACTGTCGGTACTTTATCAGCTTCGACTTCCGCTTCAATCTTCTCACGGAGAAGGTCTGCTTTGGTATCAACCGCTGTCAGTATTGCGTACTCATTCATTCTTTCGTAGCACTCTTTAGCACCTTCGGAATTTTCCATTCTTCCAGTTCTCATGCACTGCTTCTGACACATACAGATAACTGTGAAAGCGTTCTGCCTGTCGTTGTAGTTCACGCCATCTTTTTCAAGACCTTTGCAAAGAATGAAGTCAGCACACTTCCGTCTGTCAGCGTTAGGACATTTGTAGTTGCACATTATTTAATACCCCTCTAAAATTATGTTTATCGTTTTGGTATATTCGTTTGCTTTTATCTCTATATCAAGAGGTTTACTTGAGGGAGAATCGCAAGTCAAAATACACTCTGTTCCGTCTGCATTGACTTCGGCAGTGTA
>Ga0310691_10004034_pt1 | contig 16859 bp, 14 predicted proteins | sample 176DNAGHGlowgp2_FD_203887 | JGI IMG/M metagenome (GOLD analysis project Ga0310691, IMG submission 203887) | Sheep rumen microbial communities from Palmerston North, Manawatu-Wanganui, New Zealand - 1766 DNA GHGlow gp2 (v2) (version 2) | ecosystem: Host-associated > Mammals > Digestive system >...
AAAGAAAGCTGAGCTCATATTCTATAAAGGAAATAGCGGAGCGGACTCACGTCTGTACTACGGGGAAGGCGCTGAAAGAAAGGCCGTTGAAGCATCAAAACAGGGCTTCAACGGGTTTTACCTGAAAGCCCGCTCCGGAGAGAAAGCGGCATCCGAAGACCTGAAGAGAGCGGAGGCTTTCATTAACGACAACACAGAGTACCTTGATGTTGGGAAGGTAGTGCAGTGAGAAGCAGGATCCGGATCCGTATAATCTTGCGAATAACAGGTGTTTTATGATAAAAATATTCTTGGTAGCAGCCTCTATTGAGGCATGGAAGATCACAGATAATCCGGAGGTAGGATGATGGGCAGATCAAAGGTATATTTTACCGATTTCAGGACATCACTGGATGTCAGTCAGGGTGTTAAGCTTCAGAGATTATGCAGGAAAGCCGGAATAGGAGATATAGATTTCGAGGGCAGGTTTGCAGCGATCAAGATGCATTTCGGAGAGCTGGGAAACTTTTCCTATCTGCGTCCGAATTACGTCAAGGCGGTTGCGGATCTCATCAGGGAACTTGGGGGAAAGCCTTTTCTTACTGACTGTAATACACTTTATCCCGGCAGCAGAAAGAATGCCGTGGATCATCTCTACAATGCAGAGGTAAACGGTTTCAACAGCGTGACTACGGGATGCTACGTTATCATTGCTGACGGCCTTAAAGGAACTGATGAAGCCAGTGTCCCTGTTCCAAACGGGGAGTATTGCAAGGAAGCACTTATCGGACGTGCTCTCTATGATGCGGATATCATCATTTCCCTAACCCATTTCAAGGGTCATGAGATGACGGGCTTCGGTGGCGCCATTAAGAATATAGGCATGGGAGGAGGCAGCAGGGCCGGCAAGATGCAGCAGCATAATGACGGAAAGCCTGAGGTAAATCCGGATGAATGCCGCAACTGTAAAAAGTGTGCAAAAGAGTGTGGATCGGATGCCATATCCTATGATACGGGCAAGGCAGTGATAGATCAGGATATCTGTAAAGGATGCGGAAGATGTATAGGAGCATGCGCTTTTGATGCTATCAGTCCTTCTTTTGACTCTGCACTTGAATCACTGTGCTGCAAGATGGCGGAATATACGGCAGCCATATGTAACGATAAGCCATGCTTCCATATCAGCCTCATCATGGATGTATCTCCGAACTGTGACTGTCACGGAGAAAATGATGCACCAATACTCCCGAATATCGGGATGTTAGCGTCCTTTGACCCGGTCGCACTGGATCAGGCGTGCGTGGATCTGTGCATGAAGGCTGAACCTATCAGAAACAGCCAGCTGGGGGATAATCTGGCGAAAGAGGGATGGCATCACCACCATGATGTATTCCTGGACAATAATCCCAACGTAAAGTGGGAAGAGACACTTGCCCACGGAGAGAAGATAGGCCTCGGAACAAGGGATTACGAGCTTATCGAGGTGTAAAGGACCATGATACAGGCCTTTGATCGGGCCTTAGGATCTTCAAAGTGATAAAGGCCTGATCAGAAGGTGTTGTCACAGACAGGGACGGAATTGAAGAAGCTTAGAAATCTTGTTTCAATACTGATATTTACCATAGCACTTCTCATGACAGGGACCGCAAGTGCCGGAACAATGGAAGCCATTGACTATCTCGCCGGGTACGAAGCGGTTAAGTACGGGAAGAATGACGGCCTTCTTTCGGTGGAGGCAAATGCCATAGTGCAGACTCCTGACGGATATATATGGACAGGCACCTATTCAGGACTGTACAGGTATGACGGAGCCGCCTTTGAAAGAGTATCGCCGGACGCCAATGTCAGCAGTGTTATGGAGCTCTACGTGGACAGCAGGGGCAGGATGTGGATCGGCACCAATGACAGCGGTCTCGGGTGCTACCTGCCGGAAAGCGGAAAAACCGTTTTCTATACCGAAAATGACGGCCTCACCGCCAACAGTATAAGAGCCGTTACAGAGGACAAGGACGGCAATATCTATGTGGGGACGGTAGAGGGTATCTCCTACATTGATAAAGACGGAAAGGTTAAAAATCCGGAGGACTTTTCGTCTATTTCCGGTGTACGTTCCCTAAGCAGCTTTGACGGGATCACCTGTGGCGTTACAAACGGTGGCGAGCTCTTTTCCCTTATGGGGGAAAGATTTCTCGGAGAGAGGAAATGCGATGTGCCCGGAGTGGATTACACCTGTGTCACCATGCAGAGCAAAAATGCGATCCTCGTGGGAACCTCGGGATCCATTATTGACATGCTCTATTCCGACGGGGAAGTGCCTGTACTAAAGGACAGGTTTGATGCGGGAGACATGAGTTACTTCAGCTCCATTGTCTATGATGATGAGAATAACCAGTTCTTCTTCGGAACGGAAAACGGACTGGGAGTCATAGACGAGAATACGGGGGACATCTTTTCCCTGACCCAGGAGGGATTTGAAAGCTCTGTTTCCGATGTTATCAAGGATTATCAGGGGAATGTCTGGTTCGTATCCAATAAGCAGGGAGTCCTGAAGTTTTCCCCGAACCCGTTTACAGACGTCTTTGTGAAGGCGGGTATAGATAAATCCGTGGTGAATTCCCTGTGTATCAAAGGGGATGAACTGTATATTGGAAAGGATAACGGGCTTGTCGTTGTTGACAGGAATACCATTAAACAGCTGAAGCGGGACTATGTATCAAAGCTTGACGGAGTGAGGATCCGTCATATAAATGCCGACAGAGAAGGAAATATCTGGCTCTCCACCTACGGACAGGAAGGAATGTACAGGATAGATCCTTCCGGAAATATAGAAAACTTTAATGAGTCAAATGGGACCATCGGAGGACGGTTCCGTTTCAGCATGGAGCTCAATGATAAAAGGATCATCGCTGCCAGCAATTCGGGACTCAGTATCATAGAAAACGGAAAGGTCACGAAGACCATAGGAGAGGAACAGGGACTGTCCACACCACAGATACTTACCATGGTTGAAGACAGTGACGGATCTATCCTCGCAGGAAGCGACGGAGGAGGCATATACCGGATCCGGAATGACAAGGTCATTGATAATATCGGTGTCAGTGACGGTCTGGAGACTCTTGTGGTATTGAGGATAGTTCCCTATGATGACGGATTTTTCTATGTCACCAGTAATGCCATATATTATGATGACAGAAGCGGTATAAAGAGACTGGATGCTTTCCCTTACACCAATAATTACGATATCTTTATAACCGGGGATAACAAGGCCTGGGTTTCATCAAGCGCAGGCATTTTCATCGTTAACGCAAAGGACCTTATCGATAACGGTGATTATAGTTATACCCTCCTTGATCATACCAGGGGATTCGACACCACCCTTACAGCCAATTCCTGGAACACTCTTCTGAATTCCGATAATGAGCTCCTCCTCTGCTGCACCGACGGTGTCAGACAGATCGATACCGGCAATTACGACTTTATGGATAAAAAGTGCGAGATAAACGTAAAGTCCGTGATATGCAATGATGAGGAGATAAGACCGGAGGATGACGGGAGCTATATCATCCCTGCCACAACGGGACGTATCCATATCAAAGCGGCCATATTGAACTATACCCTGTCAAATCCCACCATACGCATGTATCTGGACGGAGCGGAGGATCAGGGTATAACCGCTTATCAGAGTGATCTTACAGCCCTTGAATATACGAATCTGCCCTACGGGAACTATGAACTCCATATCCAGATACTTAACAGTACGGACGAGTCGGTCTTACGTGATGAGGTCTTTACCATAATCAAAAAGCCGCATCTTACGGAGCTTCCTGCCGTGAGAGTGCTCATAATACTCCTGGGAGCCCTTCTGGTGGGATTCCTGGTGTGGAGATTCATGGAGTCCACCATCATCAGACGGCAGTATACCGAGATACGGCTTGCAAAGGAGGAAGCGGACAGGGCAAACAGTGCGAAATCCAGATTCTTTGCCAATATGTCCCACGAGATAAGGACACCCATCAATACCATAATGGGTATGGATGAGATGATCTTAAGAGAGGATACCTCAAATGTGCCGGAAGAATATGCGAGATCGGTAACAGGGTATGCTTCGGACATAAAGCGGGCTTCCGAACTCCTGCTGGGACTGGTGAATGATGTGCTGGATCTCTCAAAGATAGAGTCCGGGAAGATGAATCTAGTCGAGCAGGAGTATGATGTCGAAGAGTTTCTGAGATCCATAGTCACCATGATAAGGGTGAGGAGTAATGAAAAGGATCTGACATTTAAGACGGACATAGACAAATCGGTTCCGTCAAAGCTCTATGGAGATTCCGGAAAGCTGAAGCAGGTAATACTTAACCTCCTTACAAATGCTGTAAAGTATACGGAAAAGGGCGGATTTACGCTCATCCTGAAGGTCATTGAAAAGACCGGTGATAAGTGCCGGATCTACTTCGGAGTAAAGGATACGGGAATAGGCGTAAAGCCGGAAGACATGGACAAGCTTTTCTCTGCCTTTGAAAGGGTGGATGAAAAAAAGAACAGCGGTATCCAGGGGACAGGACTGGGACTGGATATCTCCAGACAGTTCGTGGCCCTGATGGGTGGAGAGCTGAAGTGTGAGAGCGTTTACGGTGAAGGATCGGAATTCTACTTTGAAGTGGAACAGGGAATAGACGACTCTTCACCCATGGGTGATTTTAAGGAGAATGAAGGCAGTAACGGTAAAAAGAGTTATCTCCCTCTCTTCGTTGCCCCGGAGGGAAGGGTCCTCGTAGTTGATGATAACGAGATGAACCTGCAGGTGATAAGAGGACTCTTAAAGCGGACAAAGCTGAAGCTCGTCACTGCCATGAGCGGGAAAGAGTGCCTGTCAAAGCTACAGAACGAGACCTTCCATCTGGTGCTTTTAGATCACATGATGCCTGAAATGGACGGCATCGAGACCTTAAAGGAAATAAGGAAGGATAATAAGGAGATCCCGGTCATAGCTCTTACCGCCAACGCGGGTAACAGCGGAAATGAATTTTACAGGGAGGCAGGATTCCAGGATTATCTTGCAAAGCCAGTGGATTCGGATAAGCTGGAAAGCACACTTATAAGATTCCTTCCGGAAGAAGTGCTTATGAAGCCTGCTGAAAGTGAGACACCTGAGGAAGACGATAAGCTCCCGGATGACATGATGTGGCTTTATGACACTGAAGGCATATCGGTTCCGGATGGTATAAGATTCTGCGGGGGAGCGGAAGCATTCGTCAAATCAATAAAGACTTTTTATGATACATTATCTGATAATGCAGAAATCATAGAAAACGCTTATAATGAAAAGGATATAGATCTGTACACGGTTAAAGTCCATGCACTTAAGAGCTCGGCCAGGATAATAGGGGCCGGTGAATTATCGGAGCTCGCAAGGAAGCTTGAAGATGCCGGAAAGGCAGGAGACATAGAGACCATTACTGAGAATACGGACAGTCTCCTCGCTAAGTACAGGGATTACCGTGAGAAGCTTAAAGGACTCTCAGAGAAAGACAGCAATAAAGAACCGGTTCCGGATGACGAACTTGAAGGCGCATACGAAGCTTTAAGGGAACTTATACCGATGATGGATTATGATTCCGTGGAAATGATACTTTCGGAGATAAACAGGTTCAGCCTGCCGGAGAAGGATGAACATGTTTTCTCGGAGCTTGAAAAGAAGCTTAAGGTTCTTGACTGGGACGGGATGAAAGAGTTGGTATAAGCGAAGCGGACTGAGAGATTCTTCGGGCTTAAGCCCTCAGAATGACAAAAGGGCTGTCATCCTGAGCGAAGCGAAGGATCTGGTTATAGGAGGGTTAGCACATGGGAAAGAGAGAGGTTTTCATTGTAGGTGAAAAGGAGAGCTTCCTTATCAGGGTTCTTCTTAAGAAACTCAATGAATCCGAAATAGAAGCCGCCTTTGTAAAGGCCGGTATAAATACCATTAACGCTGCTCTTGAGGGAGGGCATGAGCATGCGCTTCTGGTCTACTATATGGAAACAGGGGAAACGATCCCTGCGGAGATAGTGAGGTTCCTTATTGACAAGCTGACCGATGAAGAGAGACAGTTTATACTGATAGGAGACAGCGCGGATACCAGAGCAGTCGTGGACAGGGTTCCGGGAGATATCATCTTCAAGACGTTTAACAGGCCCCTCGACAATGACAGGTTTGTAAAGGGGTTGCTCGAGTTTTTCGGTAAGGCGGAAGCCGGGGAATTCAGGAAGAATATCCTCATTGTGGATGACGACCCTACATACATGGGGCTTGTCAGGGAATGGCTGAAAGGAAAGTATAAGGTATCCATGGCTACATCAGGGCTTCAGGCTATTAAATGGCTGGGAAAGAACAGCGTGGACCTCATACTTTTGGACCATGAGATGCCGGTCACAAGCGGTCCCCAGGTATTGGAAATGCTTAGAAGCGATGAAGATACCAGGAATATCCCGGTTATTTTCCTTACAGGAAAAGGAGATAAACAAAGCGTAATGGCGGTTGTGGCGCTTAAGCCTGAGGGGTATCTTTTGAAAAGCATAGAAAAGGAAGAGCTTCTCGACAATCTGGAGAAGTTCTTTATGAAGAGAAAGGGATAAAAATAAATGCTGGAGATACAGAATATTTCCTTTGCGGTGGACACCGAAAGGGATGATAAAGAGATAATAAGGGATATCAGCTTAAAGATACCTGATGGGAAGCTGGTAGCCATAACCGGGCCTAACGGAGGCGGAAAGTCAACCCTTGCGAGGCTTGTGATGGGAATAGAAAAGCCCACATCGGGAAGGATCCTTTTAGACGGTGAGGATATAACGGAGCTTTCCATAACGGACAGGGCCAGAAAGGGAATAGGCTTTGCCTTTCAGTCACCGGTGAGGTTCAAGGGGATACAGGTATTTGACCTTATAAAGCTGGCAGCGGGGAAGAATATCTCCATGTCTGATGCCTGTAATTACCTGTCAGAGGTGGGGCTCTGCGCAAGGGACTATATCGACAGGGAGGTAAACAGCAGTCTCTCCGGAGGAGAGCTTAAGAGGATAGAGATCGCCACCCTCCTTGCCAAGGGATCCAGGATCTCGGTTTTCGATGAACCGGAGGCGGGGATAGATCTCTGGAGCTTCCAGAACCTTATACAGGTGTTCCAGGAACTCAGGAAAAAGATAAAGAACAGCTCCATCCTCATCATCTCCCATCAGGAGAGGATACTGGATATAGCTGACAGGATCATTGTGTTAAAGAACGGGCAGGTTTCCGCTGAAGGCAGCAAGGATGATGTTCTGCCGGGAATCCTCGGCACTGCTTCCGCAGTTCCGGAATGCCGCATGGTGGGTCCGGAGAAGGGAGAGAGAAGCAATGGTTAAGCTGGATGAGATACAGAAGAGACTGCTGCGCGAGGTGGCGGATCTTCATAAGGTTCCGGAGGGAGCATACAATATCCGTGCAAACGGCGAATCGGCAGGACGGGTATCCACCGGGAATATCGAGATAGTGCCGAGAGAAGACGGACAGGGTCTGACCATAAATATTAAACCCGGAACAAAGAATGAAAGTGTGCATATCCCGGTTGTCATGACAAAGAGCGGGATAAAGGAACTGGTGTACAATGATTTCCATATCGGGGAAGGAGCGGATGTCATCATCGTTGCCGGCTGCGGAATAGACAACTGCGGCAGCCAGGACTCGGAGCATGACGGTATCCACAGGTTCTATGTGGGTAAGGGTGCCAGAGTGAAATATGTTGAAAAACATTACGGCTCCGGAAGCGGCTCGGGAAAGAGGATATTAAATCCCGGGACCGAGGTATACATGGAGGAAGACAGCTATGCCGAGATGGAGATGGTACAGATAAAGGGTGTGGATGACACCAACCGTACCACTACCGCAGAGCTGGCAGCAGGAGCGAGACTCGTAGTGAGAGAGAGGCTGATGACTCATGATGATCAGAACGCCATCAGCACCTATGTGGTCAGGCTTAACGGAGAGGGATCTACTGCGGATGTGGTTTCAAGGTCAGTTGCCCGTGACAGATCATATCAGAAATTTGACGCGAAGCTCGTTGGCAATGCTGCCTGCTCGGGGCACACGGAATGTGACTCCATCATAATGGACAGCGGAAGGATACTGGCTGTTCCCGGTCTGGAAGCCAATAACGTGGATGCGGCTCTGGTACATGAAGCTGCCATAGGTAAGATCGCCGGAGACCAGCTTATCAAGCTCATGACTCTGGGACTCACGGAGGCTGAAGCCGAGGAGCAGATCATCAACGGATTCTTAAAGTAAGGGAATGAAAAGAGATTTGTCGTTTGTATCATACTATTAAATATCGGGTATAAGTGGTAAAATATCCACATATCAGATAAAAGGGGTATTTATTATCTATGAAGATGCTGGGTAATACTGAGCTTTCCTATTTCTGCGGACAGATGTCCATGATCATCAGAGCGGGGATCTCCTCTATAGAGGGGTTATACATGATGGCGGATGATCCCGAAGCTTCCGAGGAAGAAAAACAGCTTTATAAAGATATAAAGAAAAAGCTTGATGAAGGCAGATACCTTCATGAAGCACTGGAGAGCACGGGAGTGTTTCCCGCTTATCTGGTGAACATGACAAGGATCGGGGAAGAGACAGGTAACCTCGATAACGTGATGGAGGCCCTGAGGAATCACTATACCAGAGAAGAGGACATACGTCAGTCGGTTAAACAGGCTGTCACCTATCCCATTGTAATGGCAGGGATGATCCTTGTGGTGATACTGGTGCTTCTTCTCCAGGTCATGCCAATATTCAGACAGGTATTCAGACAGCTGGGATCTGAGATGACCGGTTTTGCCGGGCTCCTTTTCGATGCGGGAGATGTGATCAGGAGATATTCGGTTCTGTTCGTGATAGTCTTTGCGCTGATCCTTATAGGAGTGATCCTCTGCATAAGAACAGAGGGCGGAAGAAAAGCGGGGATCGTATTCTTAAGCAGATTCAGGTTTTTCAGGGAACTAAGAGACGACATCTCCAGAAGCCGATTTACAGGTGGTCTGGCCCTTGCCCTGAAGTCAGGATTTTCTCCGGAGTTCGGGATGGATATGGTATCCGAGATCATTGAAGACAAGGACTATTCCCTTAAGGTGGGAGAGTGCAAAAGGATGCTTACAGAGGGAGCTTCATTTGATGAGGCTCTGAAGCAGTCGGGGATCTTATCGGGACTCTCCGCCAGGATGATGACCATCGGAAACCGCACGGGATCCGCCGATACCGTGATGGAACAGATATCGGATATGAGCCGGAAAAAGATAGATACGAGTATCAGTAACGCACTGGGGGCAATAGAGCCTGTGCTGGTGGTAATGCTGTCCCTGATCATCGGGGCGATACTGATCTCCGTACTGTTCCCTCTTTTAAGCATCGTATATTCCATTTAAGGGATGTAGATTTTGGTGATGTGACCTTATGGATGATAACCGCAGTAATAGCAAAAAAACAGTGGCGGGTCTTTTGATATTCGCTGTCATAATGGTGATATTTCTCTTTTCGGTGAATTTCACGGCTAAGGGAAATATCGGGAGGCAGAAGCAGAGCCTTACGGAGGCCCTGGAGAGGGACGTGACCTATTGCTATGCCACAACCGGGAGATATCCGAAGACCCTGGGATATATCGAGAAAGCCTACGGACTCACTTATGACAAGGATATCTTTAATGTTGAATATAAGGTGAGAGGCAGCAGGATCCCTCCGGAGATCACAGTTACAGAGATCGGTGAAGGGAAATAGACGCTATGAAGAGGAATAAGATAAGCGATGTATTTCCGATAATGCTTTTCATGATATTCGCACTGTCTGCACTGGGGATCGTGCTTGCTTCCGTTCAGATCTACCAGCGGATCGTCCGTTATGCAAATGAGGATTTTGAAACAGATACTGCAGTTGCATACGTTATGGAAAAAACCAGAAGCCATGATGCTGAGGGCAGTATCAGGATCGGTGATATCAACGGACATGATGCTCTTATCCTGGAAGACAGGATAATGGATACCGACTATATCACCTGTATCTATACCAGTGACGGCTATCTGAGGGAGCTGTATACAGAGAAAGAGCTTCTCGATGATCTGAGTGAGGACAGCGGAACTAAAATCCTTGAAATGGACGAGCTCAGCGCAGAAAGCATTTCAGACAGCCTGATATATCTAAAGTTTACGGACAGATCGGGGAAGGTAGAGGACACTTATATCGCAGTACGATCGGGAGGGGGAGTCAATGAATCTTAAACAGAGACTTTCGTCAGGTAATCTCCTCCTTATGGAACTAATATTTGCACTTGCCTTTTTCAGCGTCGCAATGGCTGCCACCATGTCGGTTTTCGGCAGGTCATATGAAATGTCAAAAGAGGCGGCGGGTATAAATATGGCTCTCAGGGAATCCAATTCCGCCATAGAGATCATCCGCTCATCGGATGACACAGGTGAGATCGGGAGCACTCTTGAAAAAGCAGGGTTTAGTCCCGCCGGTGATACCGGATATGAGAAAGAGTACGGAGACGGAAAGTACAGCATGGAGCTTTCTCTTAATGAGGAGGGAAATCTTCTCACAGCGGATATCACCTGCTTTGAAAAGGATAAAGACACTTCGGATCCCCTTTACGAGATCAGCATAAAACACGCATTAAGAGGGGGCACATGATATGGGAGACGGTACAACGAGAAGCATAGGACTGCCCATGCTGATAGTGGTCTTTGTGAGCATCTGTCTCGTATCATTCAGCGGTATAGCATACTCCACAGCCAGGAGCAGCCTGGAAAAGAGTACCGGAGTCATGAAAAGGACGAAGGATTACTACGAAGCATGCAACGAAGCGGAGACCACCTTATCTTCCATGAAGGAGATACCGGAAGAGGAGACCACATATACTTTTCCCTTCGGGATAAACATGGAAGAGCTGCAGGTCACAATAGTTCCCGATGACAGCGGGAAAAGCTACAGGATAAAGAAGTGGATCGTTACCGACAGTTCCAGCTGGGAAGCGCCGGATGAAGTAAACGGAGGCCCTGTTGGACCGGTGGCTCCGAAGTGAAAAAGAGGAGAGGATAAATGATTCAGGAAATACTCAGTGAAGCAGTTGAAAGGAAAGTATCGGATATATTTCTGGTGCCGGGGCGCCCGGTTTCATTCTATAAAAACGGCGTCATCGTTAAGGAAGACCGGGACAGCCTGACTCCCGACGAGGTGGAGGAAGGTGTGAAAGAGATATATGATATCGCAGACAGAGAGTACAGTCTTCTCATGGGAAGAGGAGATGATGACTTTTCGCTGTCGGTACCGGGACTTTCCAGATTCAGGGTAAGTGCCTATAAGCAGAGAGGAACGGCTTCGGCGGTTTTGAGGGTTATCTCCTTTACACTGCCGGACCCGGGGGATTATTGTATACCGGATAATATCGTACAGCTCGGAAACCAGTCCAACGGCATGGTGCTGATAACTGGACCTGCGGGATCCGGAAAATCCTCCACCCTTGCCTGTATCATAGACCATATAAATAAAACAAAGGAATCACACGTTATCACTCTTGAGGATCCTATTGAATATCTGCACAGGCATGAGAAGAGCATCGTGAGCCAGAGAGAGATAGGCGTGGATACGGTGAGCTATGTAACCGGACTCAGGGCTGCCCTTAGACAGTGTCCTCATGTTATACTGTTAGGTGAGATGAGAGATTTTGAGACTATTTCCGTCGCAATGACCGCAGCGGAAACAGGACATCTCCTTCTTTCCACATTACATACCATGGGGGCTTCAAATACCATCAACAGGATCATAGACGTATTCCCTGCCAATCAGCAGAGACAGGTAACGGTTCAGCTCTCAAGCGTTCTTCACGCTGTTGTGTCCCAGCAGCTGCTGCCTACGGTAGACGGTAAGGTGGTACCTGCGTTTGAGATAATGACCATGACACCTGCCATCAGGAATATGATAAGGGACGGAAAGGTCCATCAGATAGACGGAGTTATCTATTCGAGTCCCGATGAGAACATGATCTCCATGGATGAGAGTATTAACAGACTCTTAAAGCAGGGTGTCATCTCCAGGGAAACTGCGGAAAAATATGCTGTTCACCCTGAGCGTCTGAAAAGGTAAATAATTTTGAGGACAGTACATGATTCAACGGTCGTTTTACGTAAGTGATCATGAAGAACTGGATTCCGTTCTGAAAGAGGTGGCGGGATCAAAGGAGTACCGGAGTGCCAGATCGGTACTTGCTGTTTTGCTGCCAAATCAGTTCCCGGAAACCACGGTAAGGGAGTACACAGGGATCATAAGAGAAAAGCTTCCGGGAATAAGCATTGCCGGCATATCCGTTGTTACAAGCACCTTCATTTTTGGCAGACGGGGTATGACGCTTTCATTCTGTTTCTTTAAGGAATCCTCGGTTCGGGTGTTTACATACGGCGCAGGCACAATTTCGGAAAAGGATGTGATAGCGGACCTAAAGAAGAATATTTCGGATATCGGAAATGTGAAGGCTGTAATGACCTTTCCGTCGGGAAACGGATATAATTTTTCAAGGATCCTGGACAAAGTATCGGAGGGATATCCCGAGGTGGCATTTTTCGGAGGCCACAGTATTTCCACAGCCCATCCTACGAGTTATATAGATTTAGTCGATTTTCATGAGACAGAGAAGCTCATCGGGAGTGATGTTCTGGATGATGGCCTGGTGTGTGTGTTTATCAGCGGAGAAGATCTAAGTGTCAGGGCAAAATATATCCTGGGATGGAGACCTTTTGGTAAGACAATGCGTGTTACAGGGGTTAGGAGGATGAGAGGGGATGTATCAAGCGTTACCAGCATTGACGGACGGCCTGCGGCAGATATATACAGGAAGTATTTGAAGGTAGAGCCGGATGAGGATTTTCTTGACAACACATGCGAGTTTCCTATTGTTACAGAGAAGCACGGTACAGTTATAGCACGGGTGCCGTTTTTCTCAGGTGAAGAGGGAGAGCTTACCTTTGGGGGGGATATCGATACAAATGATGAAGTTAGGCTGTCATTTGCCAACTCCGTGGAGCTTTTATCCATTGCGGATCATCTGTCGGATGAAATGAAGGATTTTGGAGCCGAGGCTCTTTTCCTCACGGTATGCTTTAACAGATTTCTTTTCCTGAAGGAGGATCGGGAAAAGGAGGTTCAGAGTTTCAGGAGATACTTTGGAGATCTGGCATTTTATTATGGCGGATATGAGATACTAAAGTTTAAGGGAGCCGGCGGAATACTTAACAGTGCTTTTGTTGCTGTGGGGTTAAAGGAAGGAGAAGACCCTTCGCCTCAGGATACCATCGAAGTGCATCCTCCGAAAAGGAAAATGCCCGGGAAGATCCCTACTCATGAAAAGCTGCTGACATTTATCAATACCTCGGCCCAGGAGCTGGAAAACGCACTGGATTCGGCAGAGAAGGCAAGCAGTGATAAATCGCTTTTTCTTTCCAATATGTCCCATGAGATAAGGACGTTGTTAAACGCCATTCTGGGAATGGATGAGATGATAATAAGGGAGAGTGACGACGAAAATGTCCTGATGTTTGCGGAAAATATAAAGAGTGCCGGACAGAACCTCCTTGATATCATCAATGATGTCCTTGATTCCTCTAAAATAGAGGACGGGAAGCTGGATATAGTCCCTGACAAATACGAGACCATCATAATGATAAATGATCTCATATCCTACGTAAAGAAGACCGCAGACGACAAGGGGATCATCATTAATCTCGATGTGGATCCCGTCCTCCCGAGAGTGCTTTACGGTGATGTGGACAGGATAAAACAGGTGATCATTAATCTTCTCACCAATGCCGTTAAGTACACGGAAAAGGGAAGCATCAGCGTGAGCTTTTCGCGGGGAGACTCAGATGATGACGATAAGATCTATTTATCCGTAAGCGTAAAGGACACGGGTATAGGGATCAAAAAAGAAGATATTGAAAAGCTCTTTACCGTAAGGGCCATATCAGATGCACAGGGAAACAGGGGAGTTGCAGGTTCAGGACTGGGGCTTCCCATTACCGGGAATCTTTTAAAACTCATGGGCAGCAGGCTCAGAGTGGAGAGCGTACACGGAAAGGGTTCGTGTTTTTCCTTTGATCTTTTACAGGATGTGGTGGATCCGGATATAATCGGGGACTATGAGACATCCAGGGATGAACTTCTAAAGAGCAGACAGAAGGGCAGGGATATCTATACAGCCCCGGATGCCGGTATACTGGTGGTGGATGACACCCAGATGAATCTCACGGTGATAAAGAATCTATTAAGGAGGACCGGGATCCGGATAGATACAGTGGTAAGCGGAAGAGAGTGCCTCGATGTCACCCGGGAGAAAAGGTATGATATCATCTTAATGGATCACAGGATGCCGGAAATGGACGGCGTTGAGACCTTTAAGAGGATAAGGGAAGATAAGACAAATTTAAATAGGGAGACTCCTGTTATCGCCCTTACCGCGAATATCTTTACCAATTCAAGGGATATGTACCTCAATATGGGCTTTGCGGACTACATATCGAAGCCTGTTGATCCGGAGATACTGGAATCGGTGGTAATGCATCACCTGCCTGAGGAAAAGGTAAAGAAGGAAAGCCGGGAGATATTCGCCGAAGAAAAGGATGGAAAGGGCATTCCGGAAGCTATGGCAAAGGCTTCCATGATAGATGAGGATCAGGGGATCCTGAACTGCGGCTCTGAGGAATACTATATGGAGACCGTCAGGATATATCTGGATTCCGCACCGGACACACGGGAAAAGATCGAAAAATACTTTGAAAAAGGAAACCTTCAGGATTATACTACAAAGGTTCACGCGTTAAAGAGTTCATCCAGGATCATCGGGGTAAAGAGCCTTGGGGACCTGGCAGAGAAACTGGAAAAGGCAGGAAACGAAAAAGATATTTCCTTTATTTCCGAAAAGACACCGGAGCTTTTGAAGCTGTACAGGGAGCTCACGGACATTCTGGATGAGTCGGTAAGTGAGTATTACAGCCTTGAAGATGAGGATGACGGGGATAAAGAGGAGATCACTCCCGATAGGCTGAAGGAAGCATATTCTGCTATTCGGGAAACTGCCCAGATGTTTGACTATGACAGCATGTCAATGGTAATGGGAATGCTTGATAAGTACCGCATTCCGGACAGTGAAAAGGAAAAATACGAAACTCTTAAGAAAGCATTCAGGGATGCAGATTGGGATGAGATAAATAATGTTTTGGGATGATGAACAGAGCTTAGATGAACAGTTGAATATGCTGATACCTCCCAGGAAAAGTGTCCTTGTTATCAGCAAGGGTTCCACTTTCATGGTGGATGCTGTGTGTTCCAATCTCCGGTCGGCAGGGTTTACGGTGACTACAAGCCCTCCGAATATCAAGGAGCTGAAGCTTCACGTGGATGAGACAGACATGTATCTCTTCTATCTGGGAGACTATATAGATCAGGTGACGGATACCCTTGTGTACCTCAGGGATCTTATCATTGAGCATGAAAAGAGTCTGAACGTTATAGGAGATGACTCTGAGCTTGCCATGCTGGGACGGGTCATTTCAGAGGAGCATTGGGATAATGTCTTCCCCAGACCGCTTGATATTAAGCATATGGTGGAGATCATGAACAATGCCGCCGAAAAGAATACCGACGACTTTAAGAAGAAGAATATCCTCCTCGTGGATGATGATCCCGCATTCTTAAAGATGGTGAAGGAGTGGCTTTCCGAGAAATACAGGGTCACCATTGTGTCTTCCGGCATGCAGGCCATAACCTATATAGCAAAGAATACTCCGGATCTTATACTTCTGGATTATGAGATGCCGGTCACCACAGGGCCCCAGGTTCTGGAGATGATAAGGAGTGAAATGTCAACGTCCAATATACCGGTGATCTTCCTGACCGGTAAGGGTGATAAGCAGAGTATCACCAAGGTACTCAGATTAAAGCCTGACGGATATATACTAAAGACGGCAGGAAGGGAAAAGCTGGTAGAGCAGATAAGCCACTATTTCGAGACCAGAAAGGCTCTGCTGAAGTAGGGACCGGATTTATCCCTTAGTCAAATACATTTTTTTCATAAACTATGATAGCGGAAACGGGGGAGTCCCAGGCTTTTCTGAAGCCTGATACATCTCCCTTTTCTTTTATATCCTGATTTAATGTGCGCATGTCGACTATAAATTCAGAGCAGCATTCGTTTTCAGTGAAGGTGTGGCTGTCATCCGTATCCCTGTCCGCCTTCTGATCCCCCACGATACAGGGTATCTTGTAGCCGTTTTCCAGAATGAGGGTTACATACTGCCCGATATTTTTCGTGAATCTGGAGCCCAGCGCCACGAGATACCGTCCCCTCACAGTTCTGAAGCCCTTACGGGTCTTTGCCCGCTTCTGCAGTTCAAACTGCCTGGTCCCCTCGTGAAATATGGTCTTTCCGTCCTCCAGGATCCCCCGCTCATATGACTTGAATCCGTTGTACTGGGGGATTTTAAATATTTTTTTCCTCTCTGCCTCAGCAGAGACCGTAAGAGTCTGCAGCATGATAAGAGCGATGCAGAGAAGAAAGGCTGTCAGCTTTTTATGGATCATTTTCATGGTAAAGAGCATAACCCTCGTTTTTCTGACCGTCAATAGAAAAAGATGGCCGTAACTTGCATAGATCATGTGTTATTTAATATAATATGATACGAGCGCCCAAAATCCAAATGGCGTTTGAACTTGTTCAAAAGTCCAAATGGCGCTTGTATCATACTATGATGAGCGCTGACCGGGGCGCAGATGTTGATTATGGAGATCAATGGCTTAAATATAAATGTTAAGATCAGCGGAAATGGTGACGATACTG
>Ga0310691_10004035_pt1 | contig 16857 bp, 11 predicted proteins | sample 176DNAGHGlowgp2_FD_203887 | JGI IMG/M metagenome (GOLD analysis project Ga0310691, IMG submission 203887) | Sheep rumen microbial communities from Palmerston North, Manawatu-Wanganui, New Zealand - 1766 DNA GHGlow gp2 (v2) (version 2) | ecosystem: Host-associated > Mammals > Digestive system >...
TGACATCACCCTTGCGAACCATGGTTCCCTCCTCGGCCACGCGTTCCGTGACGATGCCGCCCTCCTCGGGCGAGAGTTGTACCACTTGTATGGGCACCACCTGTCCGCTGAGGCGTACATAATCTTTGAACTCGGTCTGCCTGACATCGGCAATGGTAAGGTCGGAGGCTGCGACACGAAGGGTTGAGGCGTGGTTGCCGAGCAGCAGCCAGAGGACGAGTGCCAGCAAGAAGATGCCAGTTGCTATCCACGGCCAATATCGCATCAAATGGGCAATGCCACGGGGCTGTTCTATCAGTTTATCCATAGTTTTGCGTTGATAAATGCACCGCAAAGGTAAGGCTTTTTTTGCCTTTGAGCCAAACGTTCAGCCCGATACTTCACACCAAAGGCTGGAAAACGTCTAATAATTTTACACTTAGAGGCTGCATAGAACAAGGATAAAGGTGTTCCTAAAGAAGCTTGAAGGTTAGAGCTGGAGAATAAGAAACTTGAATAAGGGAAAATAAAAAGAGAGGATTTTGCATCACAAAAGAAAAAATATATCTACCTTTGCACGCGAATACCACAACGGCACACTGTTCCGCCATCGGGACGCAATGAAAAAAACTCTTTTAAACTTATGGAAACAATGAAAGCATTACAGATTTCTGATACAAGGAAGCTCGATGTCATCGAACTTCCTTTGCCGCAGCCCGCAACAGGCGAGGTGTTGCTGCGCATCAACTATGTCGGCTTCTGCGGTTCCGACCTCAATACGTACCGCGGCCGCAATGCACTGGCGCTGAAGCCAGTCATCCCTGGTCATGAGATTAGTGCCACCGTAGAAAGGGTAGGCGAGGGCGTGCCTGCTGATCTGCAGGCAGGACAACTTGTCACCGTGGATCCATACACCGCTTGTGGCAACTGTCCAAGCTGTCGTCGTCGTCGCTTCAACGCCTGCCAGCACAACGAAACTCTCGGCGTGCAGCGTCATGGTGCCATGCGCGAGTTCATTTGCGTGCCTTGGCAGAAGGTTATCCCTGCTGAAGGCATTGCTGCTAAGGACATCGCACTCATCGAGCCAATGAGCGTTGGCTTCCATGCCGTGGATCGCGGTCAGGTTACGGACTCAGACACAGTTCTCGTCATCGGTTGCGGGATGATAGGTGTGGGCGCCATCGTGCGTGCTAGCCTGCGCGGAGCCACCGTCATAGCTATGGATCTCGATGATGAGAAACTCGCTCTTGCACGCGAACTGGGCGCTTCTGCAACAGTCAACAGCGGCACCGAGGATGTCCACGCCCGTCTGCAGGAACTGACTAACGGAGCTGGCCCCGATGTGGTCATTGAGGCTGTCGGCGCAACACCCACCTACAACTGCGCCGTCAACGAGGTCGCCTTCACCGGTCGTATTGTTTGCATCGGATATGCCCCGGGCGACGTGCCTCTTCCCACTCGCTTCTTTGTGCAGAAAGAACTCGACATCCGCGGCTCGCGTAACGCCCTGCCCGATGATTTCCGTGCCGTAATCCGCTATCTCCGCCGCGGCTCTTGCCCCACAGACCGTCTTATCTCCGGCATCGTTAAACCCGAGGCCGCAGCCGAGGCAATGGCCGCTTGGGATGCCGCCCCCGGCAAAGTCTTCAGAATCCTTGTCCAATTTTAATAAATAACAAAATTTATCTCACCCAGTCTCCCCTCCCTTACGGGAGGGGTTGGGGGTGGGTCTTTTTCTATGAAACCCCTCAACTCCACCACCGCACCCAAGGCTAAGCGTCCTGAGCGCATTATTCAGTTTGGCGAAGGCAACTTCCTTCGCGCGTTCGTAGATTGGATTGTCTGGAAGATGAACAACGCCTCTGTCTGGCCAGATACCTCCGGCTCCTCTGTCGTCATCGTTCAGCCCATCGCCCAGGGAATGGCAGCACGCCTGCAGGAGCAGGACTGCCTCTATCACGTAAACCTCCAGGGCCTTATCGATGGCCAGTCCGTGAACTCACTTGAACTCATTGACAGCGTCAGCCGCGCCCTCAATCCATACGAGGATTACGAGGCCTTCATCGCTCTGGCTGCACAACCCGACATTCGCTTCGTCATCTCCAACACCACGGAGGCTGGCATAGCCTTCGACCCCGCGTGCCGCCTGTCGGACACACCTCCCTCGTCCTATCCCGCCAAACTGACGCAGTTGCTCTACCACCGCTTCCGCGCGTTCAACGGAGATCCGGAGAAGGGCCTCATCATAATGCCGTGTGAGCTCATCTTCCAGAATGGTCACCATCTTGTCGATTGTATCCGCAAGTACATCGAACTGTGGAAAGAGGATCTCGCCGCCGACTACGATGCGTTCCGCGCGTGGTTCGAACAGTCTTGTTATGTCTGCGCCACTCTGGTCGATCGCATCGTTCCGGGCTTCCCGCGCAAGGACATCGATGCCATTCAGCAGAAGGTGGGCTACGCAGACCAGATGGTGGTGCAGGCTGAGGCCTTCCACCTCTGGGTCATAGAGACCGCGCCCAACCTTCCCATAGAGCAGCTCGCCCGTGAGTTCCCGGCCGACAAAGCCGGACTACATGTCATCTTCACTCACGACGAGTCTCCCTACCACGAGCGCAAGGTGACGCTCCTGAACGGTCCGCACACAGTGCTTTCGCCCGTGGCTTTCCTTGCCGGACTGAATATCGTGCGCGATGCCTGTCAGCATGAGGTTATCGGCCCCTTCATCCACCGTGTCATGTGTGATGAACTCCTGCCAACCCTCAATCTCCCTGAGGATGAGCTACGCCGCTTCGCCGACGATGTCATGGAGCGCTTCTGCAACCCCTTCGTAGATCATCAGCTCACGAGCATCATGCTCAATTCCTTCCCCAAATTCCAGACGCGCGACCTTCCAGGCCTGAAGACCTATCTTGAGCGCCGCGGTGAGCTGCCGCGCGGCATCGTTCTCGGTCTCGCTGCCATCTGCGTTTATTACCGTGGCGGTCAGCGTGCCGACGGCACTCCAATCCAGCCCAACGACGACCCGCGCATAATGCAGCTCCTCGCCGACCTCTGGGATGAAAATACGATAGATAAAAGCAAGATTAAGGTCATAGATCAAGTCGTTAAGAAGATTGATGGCTCCGACTGTATTGTTGATGTCACCAATCTCTCATCTCTCCTTTCCCGCCGCGTTGCAGAGGGAGTCCTCGGTGCCCAGGAGCTTATCTGGCACGAGCATGGCGACCTGAACACAATCCCTGGCCTCACCGACCTCCTTGCCAAGAGCATCAAGAGCATCCTCGACAAAGGCATGCTTGAGACCGTCAAGTGCCTTAAATAGCCTTCCGCGTTAGCATTACTCAACGAATTATCAAAGGCCAGCAGCGATTCACACTCGTATGCTGGCCTTCTTTTTCCCTTGACTCATTGAACTTTAGGCCTGAGTCCGTTGACCTTTCGACCTCGTCTCCTAGACCATTCCCCCTATACTCATCACTTAGTTCACACTTGTGACTTGATTAAGTCACGGCCGTCACCTGATTCTTTCCCCTGCATTAATCGACTCATGAACCAAGGCTCATCGACCTCCCGACCTCGTTAGATTGATTATAACACAGTTGTGTTTTAATTAACATACAGCTGTGTTACAATTAACACACATATGTGTTTTAATTAACACACAGCTGTGTTATAATCAATCCGTCAAGGTCGAGAGATCGACTGACGCAGGCCGAAGGGTCCGTGAATGCAGTCCGAACGGTCAGTGAAAGCAATCCGAAGGGTCGGCAAATGCTAATCGACAGTTTATAATTCAGCCTTTCAACCTAATCGTTGAGAGGCATTTTTCTGGCTGAATGTGAAATAATTTGCGGATTCTTTTGCACAAAGCCAATAAAACACTAATTTTGCGGCGAATTAAAACGTAGCGTTATGTCAGAAGGAGGCGAAAGATACATAAACCCATATACCGACTTCGGCTTCAAGAAGCTGTTCGGAACGGAGATGAACAAAGACTTGCTCATCAGTTTCCTCAATGCCTTGTTCAACAATAGCGAGAACGAGATTCAGGACATACAGTATCTTAATAGCGAGAACCTCGGTGAGGGCTATGGCGACCGGCGTTCAGTCTTCGACGTCTATTGCAGGACACAAGACGGCAGCCGTTTCATAGTTGAGATGCAAAAGGCCGAACAGGAATATTTCAAAGACCGCAGCGTCTATTATGCCACAACACCGATCCGCCAACAAGCTGTTAAGGGCAAATGGGACTATCACTTGGAGAACGTCTATACAATAGGCATTCTCAACTTCGTCTTCCCTGATGGTGAATATCCTGCAGACAGCTACCGCCACGAAATCAAGCTGAAGGACGTTGAGGACAACCACGTGTTCTACGACAAGCTGACATTCGTGTATCTTGAGATGCCGAAGTTCAACAAGACAGAAGACCAGCTGGAGACAATGTTTGATAAATGGATGTTTGTCCTGCAGAATCTCTATCGTCTTCTGGAACGTCCGAAGGCACTTCAGGACCGCATCTTCAAGAAGCTCTTCGATCAGGCCGAGATAGCCAGATACTCAGAGGCCGAACGTTGGGAGTATGAGGAGAGCAAGAAGGTGTTTTGGGACAACTACAGTGTGATGAAGACGGCCATCAAGAAGAGTCGTGCAGAAGGACGTGCAGAAGCCAACATTGAGAATGCTCGCAAGATGAAGGCCAAAGGTTTTGCTGTCTCAGATATTGCGGACATCACAGGCCTTAGTGCCGAAGATATAGAGAAGCTGTAACAGCGACCCTATTCCAGATTAAAGGCATTTCTGATAACAATTCATTGGCAGATAGTTCATGAAAGGATGAGGCTGCCGAAACAAAACAATATCTGCCCATAGCGATGGGCGTAACATAATAAACTTTTATTTGCTCAAATTCTCCGACGAATCACCACCTCGAAAGAAGATAACGAGCAATGTGAAGATTACAGAGTACTGTATCTTCAACCTACTACATTTGAAAGTTTGCGTTAAGCACAGACTTAGCCGTAATGTAGTAGGGGCTTGTGGTGAGCCTGTCGGAGATATGGCTAGAGTTCTGCGCTTCTTCTGTGTTAAGTGGTTAGTGCTTCTCTGTCATATTTGAGGTAATAAAGTATAAACCAATAAAACAAACTTGAGCAAATGAAAAAGATTTTCTTTACGTTGGTTGCTATTATGAGTGCAACCTTGAGTTTCGCACAGAACACAAGCTGTGCTAATTTATACCATGAAGGTAATGTTTCTACCTACTATGGTTCTGGAGCTTTAGTATCAGCCGTGGCTGCTGCCGTTGATGGTGATATCGTGACTCTATCTACCGGTAGCTTCAATGGAGCTACGATTGATAAGAACATTACTGTAAGAGGAGCTGGATGGGACAAGACGGATGCAGCAATTACATCTATCACGAGCCCGGCGTATTTCGAGGGCATACGTTTCTCACAGACATTGAAGCCTGCAGGCTCAGGCAAACTGGTATTTATGAAGTGTTATTTCTCGCAAGAAGTATCCAATGCGAACTGGACAGATGGTGCTATGAACTTCTATTCTTCACATTCCAATTACTATTTGACTTGTCGCTCTACATGCAAAGTGGCTTGTATCAATAGTATTATAAATCGGGTGAGTGTTTGGGATGAGAATACGTCATTTAATTGTATTAACTGCGTAGTGGTATTTCAGAGGATAGGTTTTCAATACGAAAGTACGAATTATGATTATAATTGGTATAGTTCAGAGAATAGCAATGCTAATAATAATAGTTATTATTATTCTACCCCTGGCAAAATGCATTATTCATCTTTCGAAAATTGTATACTTTACTGCTTAAGCGGATATTCCAATTACCTTTCTTCCGAAAAGATATTCCCCTCTACTGTAATCGCAACCAATAACCTTTCCAACTGCGCCATTTTCCAAAATCCAGACGACAACATGGTGCTTGACGAGGCTTTCACAGGTGTATTTACAAACGGTTGGGCTTCTCCTTTAACCGCTGAGGCACAGGCAAGCTATACAGGTTCGGACGGAACTCAGGTCGGTGTATATGGCGGAATGTTGCCGTTTACCAATATAACGAATGTACCGCAGATTACGAGCATGACCGTTGACCGCAAGGTGGCTGTCGGAAATACTCTTGGTGTGGATATCAAATTGAATGACGCAGAATAATAAACGGAGCATATTATGCGTAGGTTATCACTATTAATAATAAGTTGCAGCTTGTGCGCTTTGGCTCTTGGCCGCCCTCCTGTAGATTGGCCAGAGCTTCCTGACACCACGATAGACCGTGACCTGACAGGCTGCAAGTACCGTTATTGGTTCGACAGGGCAGATGCTAAAGCAGTAACAGGTACACTGACAGGCAATGTCCAACATTTTGACTTGCCAATAGATACCCTTGACGACTGGTTCCACACTATTCACCTTCAGGTACAAGACAAGAGTGGAAACTGGAGCGAGACCGTAACCCGCCATTTCGTCATAATGAGTCAGCTCACGGACAGTATAGACCGAGATTTGACTGGCGGCAAGATTCGCTATTGGTTCGACAAAGGAAGTAATGTTGCCAGAATGGAAGCCATAAGCGGCAACATCCAGCATCTCGACCTTCCAGTAGATACCCTTGATGACTGGTTCCACACTATTCACCTTCAGGTGGAGGATAAGAGCGGAAACTGGAGCGAGACCGTAACCCGTCACTTCGTTCTGATACCAGAGTATAAGCACGGGATACAGAGATATGAATACTGGATGAATGATAATTGGGAGGAACGCCATATTGTGGAGGTGGCCAACGGCCAGATGCCGATGCATCTGCAAGAGAATCTGCCCGTGGAGACACAGCCAATACGCTCACACAAATTCCATTTTGCCATTGAGGACGACAAGCCCGTAGTTCACCCGAAGAACGAATTGCATATAGTTTTCTTTGATGAGGCGAACCGCTATGCAACCGCTGCAGAGACTTACATAGATGATTTGGTTGGCGAGGAGGTAACAGATGCGAGCACGTTGAGTCCAGGTCTGAATCAGGCCCAGAAGAAGCTGGATAGCAATGAAATAAAATGGTACTCAATGCAACTGACGGCAGGCGACAGCCTTGCTTTCCAGACAAGCCGTGAGAGCATGATGAACCTCTTCTCTCCAACAGGCAAGGAGGTTTATGCGGCTTCAGACAGCACCTCTACCGAGTATGGTGGCATACGCGCAACAGAGAACGGCACATACTATTTTGCCCTGCATGATGTATCAACTGGTGTGGGCAATCTGCTGCTTAATTATCAGTTGCTCGACCATATTGATGTCAATGTAATGATGGGCGACGTGAACGGTGACAGTCTGGTGAATGTGGCAGACGTGGTTATGACCGTAAACCATATCCTTAGACGTCAGCCTGCGGGCTTCAACGCTTTGGCAGCAGACTTCGGTTCAGATGGTGAGATAGATGTCAGCGACCTCGTTGAGATTGTTCGCATAATAACAGGCGAGAGGGAATCCAGTCCTAACCATCTGCCTGCCAAAAGCCTGATAAATGATGATTATCTCACGGGATTCATCGATGGCAAGAAACTTTCACTTTGCCTGAACAATGAAACAGACTATACCGCAATGCAGATGTCTGTTTCCCTGCCAAGCGGCACACGAGTGAGTGACGTTCGAATCAGCGGAGACCGCACGGACGGCCACACTGTGGGTTATCAGCAGACGACAGACGGGCAACTTATAGTGCTGGCATATTCAGGTAGCAACCGTCTGCTTAAAGGCAAGGACGGTGTACTACTTGAGATAAAGACAGAGAGCGGTATAACTAACGCCACAATAGATGATATCGTGCTTGTGACTCCACGCAAGGGCAGCCGCCGCTTCGAGGGCTTCAGCATTGATATAGCTACAGGTTTACACTCTCTGGACGGAGGCAGCCATAATGCACCGCTTTACGATTTAAGCGGACGTCGCGTTAAAGGAACACCAACGAGCGGTATATATATTCGCAACGGACAGAAAATCAGAATCAGATGAAACGTATTATGATAATGCTTGCTATGCTGCTGGCTTTTGCTGGCAGCATACAGGCAGAACGTCTGGTCGTTAGTGACTTAGTTCTCAGTGGAGGCGAAAATCCCGTACTCCGTATTGGTCTGCATAATGACAATCTGAATTTGACAGCATGGCAGATGATTCTTACACTTCCAGAAGGGGTAAGATTGGTTTCAGACGGAACTGGCAGTTACACGTCATCACTCTCGTCACGCCACGCCAGTAGTCACCAGATAGAGATAAAAGAGCATGAAGCGAACAGATATATTCTGGTGTGCACCTCTGTCGTTAATGATGTCATCAGCGGAACAGAAGGTGAGCTTATTGCTATTCCTCTGGCCATAGATGTCCCATTGGACAATGGAGTTCTCGAAGGACATATAGACGAGGCCTTGATTGTTGACAGCATGACTAACGGCGCCACGAATCTCGAAAGTGTGTCATTTCAGATAATGAATGCGATTTATGCTTCTGCAAAGACTAATTTAATTATTGAATCTGGACATACGGCAGAGTTTACTATAAACCTGAACAATGGTAATGTGAATGTTGCAGCCTGGCAGTGCCAATTAAATTTGCCTGAGGGAATTTCCATAGACACAATTGCCTCTGGACAGTATGCTGCTTATCTTTCAGAACGCCATACGACGGATCGACATTTGCTAACTGTTTATCAGAAGGATGATGGTGTTTATTCGCTTGTCTGCTATTCAACAGACAATTCTACGTTGAGTGGCTCTGAAGGCCCAATAGTTACGATATCTCTCAAAGCTGATTATAGCGCAAGTGGACAAGAATTCATTGGCCTTATCTCTGACATTGTTGTAGCAGATACTGCTTCGAAGACAAACTTACTTGAAGATATAGACTTTGATATTGTTGTGGCAGATGAGCCAATCGTAACAATCACAATAGACAGCGTGAGCCGCGAATATGGAGAACAGAATCCAGAGTTTACGTATTCTGTGTCTGGCACTTCGCTTCGAGGTGAACCTCTCATTGTTACAGAAGCCACAAACAAGTCTGATGTGGGAACCTATATCATTACTGCACAGCAGGGAACGGTGGAGAATAAATACATGGACGTAGTGGATGCTACTATAACCATCGTGAAAGCTCCGTTATCTATCTTTTTAGAGGGAGTATATACCCGCTATGAGGATGAACCCAATCCCGATTTTACCCTTGGATATCAAGGCTTGAAGTTGGATGATGATGATACTAATATTTTCACAATTAAGCCAAGCATCACAACTGAAGCCACAGAACAGTCCTCTCCAGGGGTGTATCCTGTGGAAGTAAATGGAGGAGAAGCGAAGAACTACACACTAAGCTATTCAGGCAGCACACTTACCATCCTGCCACGTTATTTCGACATATCACTGAGTGTCGGCAAAGGTGGGAAAGCGGGATTCGGAGGTCAATATGCTGACAGCATCTCCATTTCAGCACGTAAAGACTCTGTCTTGCACCTCTCAGTTTTACCAAACGAGGGTTATCACATTAGTCGTGTGACACTTGGTCAGCAAGACATTACGGCTCTCTTAAGCGAAGAAAACGGATATTTTGTTAAGGACATATCGGCAACCGAATCCACCCATATAGATGTGAACTTTGCCCCTAACCGCTATACATTAATATATATTGTTGATGGTGAGGTTGTGCAGCGCGACAGCGTAACTTACAATGCACCGATAACTCCTCTTGCTGAACCTAATAAGGAAGGTTATACATTCAGCGGATGGAGCGAGATTCCAGCAACGATGCCTGCTCATGATGTAACGGTGATAGGCACATTTGTTGATTCGCCATTTAAAATCAATAATCTTGTGTTCAACTATGATAAAGAGAAAGGTGGATACGAATTAGCAGGCACAGAGGAACCAGAAGCGAAGGAAGTAACTATTCCACAAGAGATAAAAGGTAAGCCAGTGGTAAATGTACCAGAAGGGACATTTGCAGGCAACACGCAAATGCAAGTATTGATTTGGGATAGCGAAGCTCCCGTTGATGCAGCCTGCTTCGGAATACCAGAGGAACACGGCAATCTATTAGTGTTTGTGTCTGGTGATGTTGAAGTAACATACCAAGGCAACGTAATACGCAACGGAGTTGCGAAGAGTATAACTCTCTACGACGGCCGTCCGTTCAGCAACCCGCAAGCTTTTATAGCTGAATATATCAGCATTACTAAGGATTTTAGCAAAGAAACGATTATTGGCAGTACAAGCGGTTGGGAAACATTTGTTGTACCGTTTGAAGTGGATAGTATTACCACAGAAGATGGACAATTGATTGCTCCGTTTGGAGCAGATGCAAATACAGACAAGCACTTCTGGCTTGCGAAGATGGATGCAAACGTTGGTTTCACAAAAGACAGTCTCATTCGCGCAAACGTGCCTTACATTATCTCTATGCCGAATAGTGAAAGATACATTGAAGAGTACCGAATAAATGGGAAGGTAACGTTCCATGGCAGAAATGTAGTCGTTCAGCCTACGGCAAATGCCACATCGAACGCAGGACCGCTGTTCGGTCTTGTGCCGACCTATCAGGAGGTGGCTGCAGCCGACAGCGTCTTTGTGCTGAATGATGAGCCATACGAGGCTGACGGCATTACGTGGCCTGCTGGTTCTGTGTTCGTTCGCAGCAGCCGTGCAGCCCGCCCGTTCGAGGCTTACACCTACGCCAACGCATCTAATGGCGGAAATGTGAAGGGATATATCAGAATTGACGAATTAGCTAATGGAATCCAAAGACCCACCCCCGACCCCTCCCGTAATGGAGGGGAGGCTGGCGCGATGTATGATCTGAGCGGCAGGAAAATCTCTGTGTCCTCTGTCCACTCTGCGTCCTCTGTGCTCCCGAAGGGAGTATATATCATGGATGGCCAAAAGGTTCTGGTGAAGTAATAAGCTACGGACTTTATGGACTTAGAGGACTATGGCAGCCTAAGTCAAGTCCTTTAAGTCCATAATGTCCGTAGAGAGTATCTGAGGGGTATAGACAATCGTTTTTCCCCACAATCTCTTTACGTTAATGGTTTTGGGAGTCGATGAAGAGGAGCTCGCGCTCAAGCATCTCGAGGCGGGGCATCGGGAAGCCGGCGGCGCGGGCTTCGGCAATGGGGTGTGTGTAGATGTAGTGGATTTCCATCGGGCGGTGGAAATCAAAGTCGAGGCGCATAGAGGGAGAGTAGGGGACCATGTCGTCTGTCATCTGCATCATCTTCTGGGCGAAACTCTCGTCGATAGTGCTGATGCCAAGGGCGTTGGCGGCTCCAATCACTTCCATCATCTGGTCATATATAAGCTGGCGTGTGGCGGGGTTGCGCAGGAGGCTGTCGGTCTGCGTCTGCAGGGCAACAGTCATCCCGTTGAACGGCATATTCCACACGGCTTTGCGCCAACGGGCCTCAGCGTAATCGACTTCGTGGGCATCTATGCCGGCTGAGCAGAAGTCGCTGAGAACGGTCTGGAAAAGTTCGCTGTCGGCACATGAGTAGTTGCCCAGATTGATGCTGCCGTAGCATTGGTGGCGGATATGGCCCGGCTCTGTCTTGGCAGAGCAGATGAAAGCGAGACCGGCTGCGAGGGCAAGTCCGGGAAACCACTTCTGGACGTCGGCTTCGAGTCCTATGCCGTTTTGGATTAGGATTACAAGCATGCCCGGGTGGAGCAGCGGCGGCAGGAGGGTGCGCAGCAGGTGTTGGTTGGTGGATTTCAGTCCCACGAGCACGACGTCTGCCTTCGGCATTTCGCTTGTGGAGGAATAAGCATGAACCTGTGGCAGGGAGAAGTCTCCGTCGCAGGAGCTGACACGGAGCCCTTCGCGGCACACATGTTCATAATCGCTGTGAAGAAGAAAATGAACTTCTTGTCCAGCGCGTGCCAGTTTTGCTCCGTAGTAGCCTCCGATGGCGCCTGTGCCTATGACGGCGTATGTAAGTTGTTTCATCTTTTTGTTTATTGCCCGTTAATGAACGACGCAACCATCTGCCTGAACTCGGGCTCTTCGTCGCACATGAAGCGCACTTCGATGGGGAGGACATAGACGTGACGGCGCACCATCGTAGAGAGTTTGTCTTTGACGAGCTGCAGGCGGGCTGCATCTTTCTCCGTGGTGACTATAAGGCGTTTGCTGCCCTGCAGAGATGTGAATATGCGTTCTATCTTTTCCACATCGCTGCTGGTGAACTCGTGATGGTCGGCAAAGAAGAGCGGGATAATGTGGCGTGTACGCTTCTGGATGTCCATCATCATCTGCTCAGGCGAAGCGATGCCAGTAAGGAGGATGACGTGAGTCTCGGATGTGATGTCTTCGCTTTTTGTCATCACTTCATGTGTGCTGCTCTTGGCGCCGACTACGGTCCTCTCCTCGACTTTCGTGAACAGCGGACGAAGTGCGCCGTAGTGCAGCTGGCTGAAGAACAGGCGCTGGAAGGGTTTCAAGTGGAGGCTCTTGCGCACCACGCGGAACTCTATGGGTGTCATCTTCTCCGGACATTTGCTGACGATGACGATGTGTGCGCGGTCCTTGCCAGAGACCTGTTCGCGCAGGCGGCCGGCCGGCAGCAGGCTATCGTCGGTGATGAGGCGGTGGTAGTCTGTGAGAAGAATGTTGAGTCCGGCCTTGACGTAGCGGTGCTGATAGGCGTCGTCAAGGATTATTATAGGTGAGTCTGCGCTGTCGGTGGTCTTAGCCTTACGTAGGATTTCGTTGATCCCGTGACGACGGTTGGCATCAACTGCAATGATTGCGCCCGGGAATTTCTGCTTCATCTGCCAAGGCTCGTCACCTATTTGCCGCATGGAAGTGTCGGCGGCTGCCATCACGAAACCGCGTGACGAACGCTTATAGCCCCGGCTCAGGACTGCCAGCGGACGGGTGGGGAAGAGGTCTCCGAGCATACGCAGAAGCATCTCTGTGTGCGGTGTCTTGCCTGTGCCTCCGGCTGTGATGTTGCCCACACAGATTACGGGCGTAGGGAACGCAGTTTCCTTCAACACCTTCGAGTCGAAAAGGAAATTACGCACCCAAACGCCAGCTCCATAAAGCCAGCTTAGCGGACGCAACCACTCGTTGATATTTATCAGATCACCTTCCAAGGCTCAAAATTATGAATTATGAATTAAGAACTATGAACTATGAATTATGAATTAAGAATTCTTCAAAGGATTCCACCCCTGGGCTTTAAGCTCCATCTCAGTACCGTCGCGGCAAACGAGCCATTGGCCTGCTTCTGCACGGGTTATGTAGCCTATGGTCTTGACTCCGGGAACGGCTTGTATGGCATCGTTCTGCGAGAGCGGTACGGTGAAGAGCAGCTCGTAGTCTTCGCCTCCGTTCATGGCGCAGGTCGTCACGTTCAGGTTCATCTCCTCGGCTGCGGCGGCTGTCTGGTAATCGAGCGGGATGCGCTCTTCATAAACGCGGCAGCCTACGTTGCTCTGTTTGCAGATGTGCATAAGCTCGCTGCTCAGTCCGTCACTTATATCCATCATTGCTGTCGGAACGATGTCGGCAGCAGCCAAGGCTTCTATGATGTCCTTGCGGGCTTCGGGCTTCAGTTGGCGCTCCAACAGATACTCACGTCCGGTGAAGTCGGGTGTGGCTATAGTTGAGAGTTGAGCGTTGAGCGTTGATAGCTTTTGGCTGTCGCCGCTTTCCTTTGCCTCGGCAATTTTCTGCTGAAGCTCCCGGGACTGCTCATAATAGATGCCCTTCTCGCGCTCAAGCAGCTGAAGACCCATATAGGCAGCTCCGAGGTCGCCGGTGACGCAGATGATGTCGTTTTCTTTTGCTCCGTTGCGATATACCACTTTGTCACGGGCTGCATCTCCGATTACGGTTATGGAAATGGTGAGTCCGGTCATGCTTGCGGAGGTGTCTCCACCGACGATGTCGCACTGGCAACTGTCGCAGGCCAGACGCAGTCCGGCATAGATTTCTTCGAGATCCTCCACCGAGAAGCGCTTGGATACACCAAGGCTGACGGTCATCTGTCGCGGACGTCCGTTCATGGCATATATGTCGCTGAGATTCACCATCGCAGCCTTGTAGCCGAGATGCTTCAGAGGCACATACTGAAGGTCGAAATGTACGCCTTCGAGCAACAGGTCAGTGGTCATCAGAACCACGCGCTCGCCGCCATAGTCCATTACGGCGCAGTCGTCCCCGACGCCCTTCACCGTCTCGCGGTTCTTTATTTTTATGTCTTCTGTGAGGTGGCGAATAAGCCCGAACTCACCCAGTTCTGCTATTTCCATATGCGCTCTGCCATTTCCTTGATGATCTCTGCCAGAAGGGGCTGCACCGCATCTGCGGCTCGCTGCACTTCCTCGTGGCTCACCTCTTCTATCTTGCCCTCAACGCCAAGGTCGGTGATGACGGATACTCCGAATACACGAATACCGCAATGGTGTGCCACAATGACCTCTGGCACTGTACTCATGCCGACAGCGTCTGCTCCAAGGATGCGGAACATACGGTACTCGGCCGGCGTCTCGAAAGTAGGACCTTGAGTGCCGAGATATACACCGTGCTGCACCTTTATACCGCGCTCTGCCGCTATGGCATCTGCCATCTCGATAAGTTCGCGGTCATATACAGCGTGCATGTCCGGGAAGCGGGGACCTGTAGGATAATTGGGCCCGTTCAGGGGGTGTTCGGGGAAGAAGTTGATATGGTCTGTGATAATCATCATGTCGCCGATGGCGAAGGTTGGATTGGTGCCGCCGGCTGCATTGGACACGAACAGCGTCTTGATCCCCAGTTCGTACATCACGCGTACGGGGAAAGTCACAATCCGCATCGGGTAGCCTTCGTAAAAGTGGAAACGGCCTTGCATAGCCACAACGTCGGCGTTGCCAAGCTTGCCGAAGAGCAGACGTCCGCTGTGTCCTTCCACAGTAGAGATGGGGAAATTAGGTATGTCCTTGTATGCAATAGCCCTCTCAACTTTTATCTCATCAGCCAGTCGGCCAAGGCCGGTACCTAACACGATGGCAATCTCGGGGCGATTGGGTATCTCCTTGCGAATCCAGGAAGCGCACTCCTGAATCTTCGCATACATGTCAATTTTATTATCCATATCTTATATGTTTTTGCGTTTTACGGCCACAAAGATAGAAATTAAAACTTCAACACTCAAAAAAACACGAATAATTTTGCACTTTATGCTAACTTGTGCTACCTTTGCACGACTTTAACCCCTAAAAATGCGATATAATGGTTCAATTATATGACGTGTTGTTGTGTTCTGCCACAATGCATATACTGATGACGGCTGTGATGGCCCTCTTTGCACGCCATAAGGTTGAATATCTCTCTTTGGCTTGGATTTTGGGCATATTTGGCTTCTCCATTATATTCATTCTCCCTTTTGCAAATGATATTCAGATTACGCATCTGGGAATAATGCATCCAATGATGCTTATCCCGCTGCTGGCCATAGTGTTCCTTCAGTCTATATACCCGCTAAGTATCTCTATGCCGGGATATCTGCAATGGAATCGCATGTGGGGGTATGCTGTTCCCGTAATTGTGGTAATTGCACTCTATGTCATTGCAATGGTGCTGGGAATGAGCCCGGTGATCCTGCGCACCTGGAGCGATTTCAGAGCACACTTGGTCTCGTTTGATGTGTTTTTCCGCATTGTAATCCTTCTCCTGAGCATATACTATGTCATAAACATTTTCCGTCTGCCAAAGGAGTTGCTGCGTCTGCCCGATATTCCTAACTACATTATCGGTTACACCACGGCACTCGGACTCAGTTCTGTCCTTTACATCTGGGTGACGGTGCATTTCAACATAGGACTGTTCGAATTGTGGATTGCAACCTTCACGCTCGTGAACTTATATATAGGTATGCGTGTGTTGGAGACGATAGCACTCAACTTGCCCAAACCCGAAATAAAGAATGTCGAGTCGCAGCCAGAGGAGATGGATATTCAGGAGACCGAACTTGCCGACTTCAACGAAGCGAACAGAAAACGCTTCGAGCGAGTGGAATTCTGGATGCAACATAACCCCCAGAGATGGAAGGACTATACTTTCGGACGCGACCAGTTGTGCGCTGAGACCTCCATCAACCGTCACCTGCTGCTTCAGTCGTTGAGGAGTCAGGGGTATAACAATGTTCACGAGTATATCAATACCTACAGGATTTACGAACTGGTCCGTCTTATCGATCAGGGGCAGCTTGTCAGTTTGAGAGATTGTATAGATGCAGGATTCGGTACAATCAAAACTGCCCGTACGACCTACGAAAAGATAATTGGTGGCAATTTAGACGAATATCTCGCCTCTCGCACACGTCGTTAGCATATATATTATAATAATATGTTCGCGCGCGAGGGCGAAGCGCATTTCCTCTAAATAAAAAATTAATTGCATTTTTCTTCCAAAATATTTGGTGGAACCAAAAAATCGCCGTACCTTTGCACCCGCAAACGAGAAAGGGACACCCCTGCAACGCAGGGGCTAAAACTTACGCTCGCTTCGCAGAGCAAAAATCGATCTTTGAAATACTGACAAGAGACAAATAGTAGTACAGGAAATCAAGTGACGAACCGTCATTTCTTCCAGACTGCAAAGTCTGGACAGGAATAACAAAAGTCAGCTGGGACCGCTCGGAATCAACAAACAAAATTTTGATTATAGCTCACTCCCTTTTCGGGTTGTGAACTGAAGATATTCTACGATGAAGAGTTTGATCCTGGCTCAGGATGAACGCTAGCTACAGGCTTAACACATGCAAGTCGAGGGGCATCAGGATTCTAGCTTGCTAGGATTGCTGGCGACCGGCGCACGGGT
>Ga0310691_10004036_pt1 | contig 16856 bp, 10 predicted proteins | sample 176DNAGHGlowgp2_FD_203887 | JGI IMG/M metagenome (GOLD analysis project Ga0310691, IMG submission 203887) | Sheep rumen microbial communities from Palmerston North, Manawatu-Wanganui, New Zealand - 1766 DNA GHGlow gp2 (v2) (version 2) | ecosystem: Host-associated > Mammals > Digestive system >...
AGATAAAACATGAACGTACGATTACCCGCCCCATGCGTACAAATTCACGTCCCATTGGTGTTGGAGAACCCATCAACTGGGATGAAGTGTATGATTGATGCAAAAGTTGATACAGGTTCTTTTGCTACCGTTATATCCTCAGCAACGATGCTCAAGTTAGGATTAGAACCATTTGTTGAGGATTGGGTATAATTAGCCAATGGTGAACCTGCGCTTAGCGAAGTATGTATGTGTCGTTTGCATTTGTCAGAAGCTGAAGAGATGATTGATATTCCAATCTACGTGATGAATAGCGACAATGAACAGGCTTTATTAGGGATGGATGTCCTATCTTTAGGAGATTTTTCAGCATCTCATCAGATTGATGGTAAAGGTCGTTTATGGATGGAATTCCAATTTAATATTTTAGATCCGAGTTTTTCTCTGTAAATACAATATATTACATATCCTAATGGTAATCGGGAGCCCGAAGGTTCCCGATTACTTTTTTCTTGAATTGTTTGGTAGTATTTTATGATACATGAGGAAAAGTATGTGTGACATTAGAAGCTACTTATGTGGCTTCTTTTGACTACCTTTGCAGTCGAAAACTATCATTTAATTACTAATATGTACAAGAAACTATTATTGAGTGTTGCTGTTGTGGCAGCTTGCATGCCGACTAAGGCGCAAACATCAATGGCTACCGACTACAAAGGAAGTGGTAATAACAACCCTATCAGTGCCAACGTATTCTGTGCTGATCCTACGGCATTGGAATACAACGGTCGTCTGTATGTCTACGGCTCTAACGACCATCAGGAATTTTTGGCCAAGAATAAGAAAGGTGAGAATACCTATGGTAATATCAAGTCTATTGTCGTTTTTTCGACGGACGACATGGTGAACTGGACCTTCCATGGTACCATCGATACTAAGAAGATTTGTTCTGGGTGGGTGACCAATCCTTGGTATCAGGGCTATGGTGTCTCTTGGGCGCCGTCAGTAACGTGGCGTCACAATAATGAAACGGATAAGGACGAGTTCTTTCTCTATTTCTGTAACAGCAGTCATGGCATTGGTGTGCTGAAGGCTGAATCACCTCTTGGCCCATGGAAATCACCCAATAACAAGCTGATGATTCATAGAGACACGCCAGGTGCAACCCCTTGTTCTGCAGTCTTTGACCCAGGTGTAACCGTAGACGAGAATGGGGTAGGTTGGATTAGCTTTGGCGGACTCGATCCTGTGGATGGTGGCAACAGCTTTAATCCTAAAAATGCGCGTATTGTCAAGTTAAAGCCCAACATGACTGAGGTTGATGGACAACCAGTTAGAATTGCAGCCCCCTATCATTTTGAGGCTAATGAGTTGAATGTTATTGGTGGCAAGTATGTCTACACTTATTGCTCTAACTGGGCAGAACGTAAGGCTGATGAGTGGAACTCTTACAAGAGCGAGCACAATATCAACGTCAGTGCACCTGGTGGTGGTACTATGTGCTATATGGTCAGCGACAATCCCTTAGACCCCAACTCTTGGGAGTTTAAAGGTTATTATGGTCCTGGTGTAGCAGGCAATAACCACTCTCATTTGCAGAAGTTCCAGGGTCGCTACTATCATATCTATCATAATCACGGTAGTGTCTTGCTGGATGCAATGAAAAAGGATGGTGCTGTGGATGCCAGTGCAGGTGACTATCGCTCTATCTGTGTGAATAGAGCAACGGTGAACGAGTCGACAGCGACTGTTAGCCTTGTAACGTTGAATCAGGAGGGTGTTACACAGATAAAGAATGTGAACCCCTACGAACTCCAGCAGATGGAGACTATGGCAACCTGCGCTGGTGTAAACTATGAAGATATTACCAATATCAAGAAGAATACCAAAATTAGTACGTTGGGCAATGACGCTTCAGAGAATATGCAAGTGAAGATGAAGGCCGGTTCATGGATTAATGTAAGCAAGGTAGACTTTGGTACTAAGGGTGCTGACAGATTTGTGCTGCGCGCTAAGGGTACGGGAAAGATGGAATTGCGTACTAGCAAGACTCCCAAGGCTACAATACTCACCATTGACATCTCGTCTACTGACATGGAAGACCATGTTATTGAAATTCCTGCTGACAAGTTATCAAAGTTTAAGAATGTCAAGAATAACTTGTATTTCGTTGTTACTGAGGCAGAGAATCTCTATGTAGATTCTTGGCAGTTCCTCGAAACAGGTTCCACGGGAATCCTGAAATTGTCAAATAGTCAATTGTCAAATAGTCAATTGTACGACTTGTCGGGTAGAAAATTGTCAAATGCCCACCAATATCGTGGTATCGTCATTCAGCAATATACAGATGCAAATGGTGTAAAGCATAGTCGAAAGGTGTTTTCTGGCAAAGAATAATCATCGTTGATTGAATGGCACAGATGAAAAGCGACAAGGAACTTAAACCTTTGGCCCTATGGCTGGGCGCCCTACTGGTGGGCGCCTTTGCCATGTTATATTTTGAGTCAGATTTGCTGTGGAAGGTGCAACAGCACAACGTGTTCCTGAATACTGCGTTGTTCTTCAAACAGCTGATGGTGGTGCCTGGTGGTATGCTGTCGTATCTGGGTTCTTTCATGACTCAGCACTTCTATTATCCTTGGGTCGGCGTCGTTCTGCTTTGTGGCTTGTGGCTGCTGTTGGTGTGGCTCACGAAACGGGCATTTTGCATTCCGCAGAGATGGATGGCACTGCCATTGGTTCCAGTGGCTATCCTGCTGTTGGGCAATATGGACTTGGGCTATTGGGCCTACGTTATCAAGTTGCGTGGCTTCTTCTTTGTGCCCACGCTGGGTGTAATAGGAGCGGTATCCTTGTTTTGGATGTATCGTTTGTTGCCTGAGAATCTGTGGATGCGTATAGCATTTATCGTTCTGGTAACGCTGGTAGGATACCCGCTGATGGGTGTCTATGGCTTGGCAGCAGTAGTATTGATGACGATATGGTCGTGGCGTCAGTGGCTTCTGCCTCTTGTCTCGCTGCTGAGCATAGTTGCCATTCCACTAATGTATTATCGTTTCGTCTACTATGAAACCAATCTCGCAGACATTTACAGGACGGCACTACCAGTTTTTGCCATTAGCGATTACTATCCGCAATATGACTATCCTTATTATGTGTTGGCAGTATACCTCTTGTTGTTGACGATTGTTTGCCGCCGTGGGTGGGAAACCTTGAGGCAGTCGGTAGCTGACTGGATATTACAAGGGGTGCTGATGGTGGTTGCCGTGGGTTCAGTTTATCATTTCTGGTATAAGGATGCTAACTTCCACCATGAGCTACGCATGCAGCGCTGTGTAGAGCAAGCAGATTGGGATGGTGTCGTAAAAGAGGGCACTAAACAAGATGGCGAGCCGACAAGAGCTATAGTGATGATGCATAATCTGGCACTTAGTAGGTTGGGACGCCAGTGCGATGAAATGTATAGTTTTCCAAAGGGTTCTAAAAAAGCCAATACACCATTGCCTATTTATATGTATCATGTGGCAGGGCGAATGATGCTCTATCAATATGGTATGATGAACGAATGTCACCGTATCTGCATGGAGGATGGTGTGGAGTATGGCTGGAACGTGGAACTGCTGAAGTATATGGCGCGCTGTGCCATCTTCTGTAACGAGAAACAGGCTGCCAGGAAATTTCTGGATATTCTAAGGGAAACCTCCTACTATGGGGCGTGGGCCGACCATATGGAAGCACTGATGAACGACCCGAAACAGTTGACAGCCGATGCAGAGACGGGACCTGTCGCTCGTATGCAACATTATACGGATAAGCTGGACGCTGTAGAGGGCAAGGTCGAAAATTGCATCATGACCACGTTAGCAAACCATGATGCTGACGATATCTATTTCCAGGAGCAGGCTGTGCTGGGGGCGATGTGGACAAGAAATCCTGATCTCTTCTGGCCTCGTTTTGACCACTATGTACAGTTGAACGGTGAAGACAAGATGCCGCCACGCATTTTCCAGGAGGCTGCATGGCTGTTTGCCAATATGCAAGGTCAAGAAGGTCTGGACGAGTGGTCTCTTGAACCTGGCGTACAAGAGAACTTCGCAGTCTTTATGCGTCAACTCCAGCAGTTCAGCAAAACGCATGATCCAAGTATCAGACAGTTCCTCTATCAGAACCTGGGGCATACTTACTATTTTGAATACTTTTTCCTAAGAGACATCACTTACTATTGATATGAAGAAGCTGCTTTTAGTCACTATTGTAGTAACAATACTGGTGGCCTGTGGACGTCAGATTCCCGATAATTACTGGGATAAGAACGAGTTTCCCAATATCTATCCGGACTATACCAATGTTACGGTACCTATTAATGTAGCACCGCTGACCTTTGAGATTGACGGCAAAGCAGACGATGTGGTAGCGCGCCTGTCAGTGGGTGAGGACGAACTCGTCTGTGGAGGCACAAAGATACAGCCTGATGCCGATGACTGGCACAGACTGGCTGAGGCTGCTAAGGGTAGTGCTATCGATGTGGAGGTGTATGTGAATAATGGGGAAAGTTGGACACGCTTTAAACCGTTTAAGATATATGTCTCGCCCGATTCCATCGACCCATATATCAGTTATCGCCTTATTTCGCCTTCGTATGTTACATATGAAGAATTGACGATTAATCAGCGCTGTCTAGAAAACTACGACGAAAGTGTTATCTATGACAACATGCTCTGTTCGGAGAACGCAAATGGTCAGTGTATTAATTGTCACAACTACCAGCAGTATAATCCGGACAGAATGCAGTTCCACGCCCGTCAGAATATGGGGGGTACGGTCATTGCCTACGATGGAAAGATTCAAAAGATTAATATGCGTAATGACTCTATCTTGTCGGCAGGTGTCTATCCCACCTGGCATCCTTGGCTTCCACTCATTGTCTATTCCACCAATATGACCGGTCAGATATTCCACAGTGTCAATCCCAACAAGATAGAGGTGTTTGACTCAGAGAGTGACCTTATCGCCTATAACGTGGACAAAAACGAGGTGATGAATATCGAAAACGACCCAGCGGAGATGGAGTGCTTCCCCTTTTGGGCACCCGATGGCAAAACCCTCTACTACTGTAGCGCCCACTTTGAATATAGTGACTCCGTTGCTGATAAGGGTTTAGAGTTTATTACCCGTACCCAGGAGGCTAAATACAACCTTTATAAGAAGCGCTTTAACCCTGAGACAATGCAGTTTGGACCACGTGAATTGGTGTTTGCTGCTGATTCCATCGGAAAGAGTGCTACTCTCCCGCGTATTTCGCCTAATGGGCGTTACTTGATGTTTACGCTCGCCAAGTATGGGGTCTTCCACATCTGGCATCATGATGCAGACCTTTGGCTTCTTGACCTTCAGACAGGGAAGGTGCGTAACATGGAGGAGATTAACTCACCCGATACGGAGAGCTATCATTCTTGGTCAAGCAATGGTAAGTGGGTGGTGTTTAGCAGTCGCCGTTATGATGGCAACTACACACGTCCTTTTATTGCTCATATTGATAAGAATGGAAAGGGGACAAAGCCATTTGAGTTGCCTTGCGCTGATCCTGACAATCATCGTCAGTTCTTGAAGTGTTACAACGTTCCGGAGTTTATGCGAGGTCCCGTTACAATAACTCCACAACGATTTGCTGATATCCTCAAAGAGGATGCGAAGAGTGTGAAATACGTTAGCAAGTTTTAATAAAATAGCCCCAAAGGTTTTTAACAGACCTTTGGGGCTAATTGTCAGTATTGGTTCTTTAACTCTATCTACATCATGACTTTTCGGGAGTATCCATTGGCGCTACGCTCTATACATAGACCGCGTGGAACGGTTAGCGGTCGACCTTGGAGGTCGTAATAGCTCTTGGGACTGTCTTCGCCATTCTCTACAGGTAGTTCCTCAATGGCTGTGCTACCATTGTCAATCATGAAAATGTAGGTGCTCAGACTGCGGGCAGGAAGTTCCACAAGAAATTCGTTAGTAGGCGTTTCTACAGGAATTTCTGTTATCTGGCATAGGTTCTCAGCCTCATTGCCCGTTGACTGCATCAGGGTTGCACTCTTCACTTTGTATGGCAACGTGATTTTAACATCACGGGTGTTAGGCATGGTGTCGATAGCCATGACGATGAGTGAGTCGCCCTTGATGTATGCAGAATATTCATAGGGATCTCCTTCTCCTTCAGTCTTGTCATGTGATGTAACCAAACGGGTAGAACCTGTGACGTGCTTAGCAAAGTGAGAAATCACAAAAGCACGAGGTAGCAGTTCGTCTTTCTTGTTTGCTGTACCATACTTGGTCTCTCCAGTGCCAGCAAAAGCCCAGTGTGCGCGCAGGTACCAATAGATATATCCTGTGCAACCTGCCAGCATACACTCGTTGAGTTCTTCAGCGAAGATCAGGTTTTCGTGCCAAGTAGGCAGACGGTCACCAATGTTGTCGGTAACGGAGTGCTCAGTCATCCATACCTCTTTACCGTATTTGGCGGGAAGAACTGCTGCAGGTTTCATGTACCGAAGGGGGGCATGACCATAGAGGTGGCCGGCAATGATATCAACCTGCTCACGGCATGTCGGGTCTTGCATGAGTGGGTCGGTATAGTTCTGGGTAAAGCCCAATGGCTCACCACTAATAAGACGTACACCCTTGAATTTCTCGCGGTCAAGCATGTAGGCATAATTCTTGACCAGGTTGACTAAGTCCTGCGGGTCATAGAGACAGCCAGAGTAGTTTACCCACCAGTCAGGCTCGTTCTGAATGGAAACGGCATCAACGTTAACTTCATGTCTCTGCATCCAGTCCAAGAAAGTGTTGAGCCATGGGAAGAACTTGTCATAGCAATCCTCACGTAGCTTGCCTCTCTTGTTTTGTGGGTCGTTATCATCCTTGTCGTTCACCTTTCCACCTTGAGCAGTACCATTTGTCTTGTACTCTCCGGGAGGTGACCAAGGAGTTCCAAAGACAATGCCACCACGGTTCTTGACGGTTTTAGCTGAAGGCAGTGAACCATTCCAGTCGTAGTCACCCCAGTTGTCGCCGGTAAAGCTTGGTGAGATTTCCATGCGCAGGATGTTCAAGCCGATTTTTGATTTAGGGCCATAGAGTCTACTCACACAGAGATTATCTGTGCCAAATGGTTTCATGGCGCCATCACAGCAAGCACCGCCAAAACCTGAGATGGTTTGCTTGCGGGTTGTGGTAACTTTCAATGCAGTACGAGGTTTCGCCGCCTGAACAGCAGCGACACCCAATAGCACGATTAAAGAAAGTAGAATTTTTTTCATCGTTGTGATAATATAAGTTAGTATAATTATTGGTGTTAATATGACACGTTTTCTCGGTGCAAAGATAATAAAAAAATAAAGTAGAACAAAATACTTGAATGGTTTTCTTGCGGTAAAAGGGGTCATTGATACACTAAAGAAAGAAAATGCAACAATTGACAGATAACATTAGGCGTTTTTTATTAACTTTGCAACGTTCAGATTCTTAAGTCTGCCCACGCCCCCTGCACGACTGCACACAACAGGGCGAGGATATGTTCCTGGGTCATTGATATGCCAGGAAAATTATTCTCTTAGCATAATTTTATTTGCATAATTCAGAATTATTCCTTATCTTTGCAGCGGAATACTGAACTTACAACGCTATATGGCTATGAATATCAATCCTTTTGTGCTCAGCCCAGCGATACCTGATGAGCTGTTTTGTGACCGCCAGAAAGAGTCTGCATTACTGATAAAAAGTGTCAGTAATCAAGAAAACGTGGTACTGATTTCTCCTCGAAGGGTCGGAAAAACAGGGTTGATATATCACTGCTTTAACCAGCTGGATATTCGCGACAACTTTATTACCATCTCTATCGACATACTCCATACGACTTCTTTTCAGGAGTTTATTAAAGAATTGGGAACAGCAGTCTTCAATACCATAGCCAAGCGAAGTGAGTATTTGACAAAGCTTTTTATCACTACGCTCCGTTCACTAAGTGGTAGTTTTGGCATTGATCCTGTAACCTTTATGCCAACATTCGACTTAAAGTTGGGCCAAATAAACATGCCTGAATATACGCTGGACGAGATTTTTACCTATCTGGAGAAAGCAGACAAGCCTTGTATTGTGGCCATTGACGAGTTTCAGCAAATCACCAGATACCAAGACAGTAATATTGAGGCTCTGTTAAGAGGACGAATACAGAAACTGGTTAATACTCATTTTATCTTCGCTGGTTCAGAGCGTCGAATGATGAACGAGATGTTTTTCTCGGACAAACGCCCTTTCTTTCAAAGTGCCACTCTACTCCAATTAGAACCTATTGACCTGACTGTCTATACGGATTTTGCCGTTCAACAGTTTGTGGCCGCTAATAAGAGTATTGAACCTGAGGCTATTGAGTGGGCATACAACACGTTCGATGGTGTGACGATGTATATACACAAATTATTGCACGACACTTTTGCAGACACCTTGCCAGGATCCACCTGCACCCTCACAGTGATGAAACAGGCAGCAGAGCAACTACTGCAGCAAAACTCCAAGAGGCTACAGGAACTATTAGCCTACGTGACCGAGCAACAGAAAGAATTGTTATATGCCATTGCAGCGGACCGTTATGTGCAGCGCATCACCTCTTCTGACTTTGTCAAGCGCCACCATCTCAAGTCTGCCAGTGCCGTACAGTCTGCCGTCAAAAGACTTCTGGACTTTGACCTCATCACAGAACAGCACAAGTCGTTCTCTATTTCCGACCCCCTACTGCGAATCTGGATAAATCGCTAATTCCTGGTTGTCGCCGCCAGGAGTCGATAGCGGTCTTACTGACCGTCTTCAAAAAAAACTCCAAAGCGCTATGCCTTGGAGTGATTTTTTGTGGAAATTGCAAATTCTGCAACGTTTTTGCAAATTCTGCAACAGATACCAGGTACCTGTTGCAGGGTAGTACATCGAACTGCACCGTGCTCGCCATCTGTTCGGCAGGCGCTTACGAGCAGTCGTTTGCCGACGCGTGGAGTAACAAGTTGGGCGTGTGGATGTGCGACCGCTTCAGTCGCAACCTCATCGGCCATGCTACAGAATACCCCAACGGCACCTATCGCGACTTGTATCTGTACTGCGCGCGGAATACGTTGGGCTCACACGTAGGCATCTACAACTATACCAACTTCGCCAACCTCTATGTGACAGGTCCGAAGGACTTTTTTGTCAAGAGATAAAAGGTCAATAGAGACAAGTTATCTTGCAGTAACGTACTTGTGCAGCGTGGCGCGAACGGCACCCTTGCCGGCATAGAGCTCCTTGACCATGCCCTCTATCTGTTCGCCAAAACCTGCCTCATAGAGGTCGAGACCGAAGATGTCCTTGCGGCTGTAGAGCTGTTTGAGCGGACTCCAGTCTTGGTCGGCCTTGCCAATCTCCAGTGGAGCGACGATGGCCTGCAGTTCTGCCAGCATGGGGTCGGGAGAGGGCTCGAAGGTGGTGAGGTCGTCCTTCAGTCCCTTCAAGTAGCGAGCATAGCCTGCCAGCGTGAGCGGAATTAGTACGAGGTTCGACTTGTCGAGACCACGAGCGATGTACTTCTTGAGTGTTTCACCAAAGCGGATGGGTAGCTTCTGCGAGGTGTCGCAGGCGATGCGCTGGGGAGCGTCGGGCATAAAGGGGTTGGGCAGGCGCTTATTGAGCACGGCACCAATGAATTCGTAGGGATTCAGTACCCCGGGGTCGACAACCACTGGCATAGCCTCCATATAACCAATCTTTTGGATGAAGGCACGCAGGTCTTCGTCCTTCATCTCGGCAGAAATCAGTGTATAGTCCAGCATGCAGCCATAGATAGACATGGCGGTATGCAGCGGGTTCAGACAGGTGGTGACCTTCATGGTTTCTACCTTGTCGACCGTCTCGCGGGTGGTATAGAGGGCACCGCCGAGGTCCAGTGGCGGACGCCCATTGGTGTAGTGGTCCTCGATGACCAGATACTGCACCTCTTCGGCATTGACAAAGGGAGCTGTGAAGGTGTGCTTCTCGGTCTCGATGTAGTTGTTGTCCTCGAAACCGTCGGCAGCCAGCAGTTCCTTGACCTTCTCATGAGGGCGTGGCGTAATCTTGTCAATCATCGACCAGGGGAAGGTAATCTTCGTCTCATCTTTCAGGTAGTCGAGGAAGGCTGCAGGTACCAGACCGTCGTTGACCCAGCGCTCGGCATAGGCAAAGACACCAGCCTTCACCTTGTCGCCATTGTGTGAGCAGTTGTCCATAGACTGTACGGTGAGTGGCAGCTGGCCTGCCTTGAAGCGCTCATAGAGCAGGGCGCACACCTTGCCCATGGCAAAGAGAGGCTTCAAACCACGTGAAAGGTCAGCATCGTTGTAGGTATAGCCCTTCTCGGTGATGGTAAACGATATCATCTGGAGGGAAGGATTCTTGAAGATTTCCACCAGTCGGTTCCAGTCGGGAAACTGCGGGTCGGCCTTTAGCGCTTCCGTGACGGAGGCTATCACCTTTTTCTCGATAGAGCCGTCAGAGCAGAGGTTCACGCAGAGCGACAGGTTGTCGTAGGGAGCATAAGCCTTGTCGATGACCTCGAAGTCGAAGGTCTCAGCCACAATGACGCCACGGTCGTACTTGCCCGTGTTCAGTGCATCGTTGAGGATGGCTGCCGGGAAGGCACGGAAGATGTTGCCGCCGCCGAAGTGTACCCATGTGGGCTCTTTGGCAGTCTTCTCACGGATAGCCTTGATATCATACTGAGGGAGCTGGTAGCCTTTTGCTTCCCATTCGGCAGCCTTTAGCTGGCTGTTTAAGATGTCTTTAAGTTTCATAGTTTGTCGCAATTATAAGTTAGTTGTTAGATATCGTTATTGAATAAGCTGCAAAGCACGCTTGACCATGTCGTTCTGTTCGTTCATAATGGCGAAGTACTCGTTCATGGACCATAGGTCACGGGCAACAAGCGCCTTCAGCTGCATCGTCAGGGTGGGTAGGGTGCGCTGCAACTCAGCATCGTCCTTTGGTTCAATCTTCTGTTTCTTGGCTTCCGCCAGGATGCTGTCTATGAGTTTCTGTGGTATCTCATAATGCTCGCGGAAATCAGCAAAGGTGGGGTACTGTTTATGCAGTTGCTTGCGATGGTTGTCCACGTAGCGCAGGTTCTGATTGAAGAGGATGGACTTGGCGGCTATTTCCCGATGGAATCGCGTAAATCTGGTGGTGTCCAGGGGTACAAACTCGTCGGGCATAATGCCTCCGCCGCCATATACCACGCGGTGCTCGCGGAGTGTGTAATATTTCAGCGAGTCACTGAAATGGACACTGTCGGCAGACATCAGTTCACCACTCTTCAGACGGTTGTTGACATCCATGGCGTAGTCCAGCTTCTTGCCTTTCTCGTAGGGTTTCTGGATGCAACGGCCCGAAGGTGTGTAGTAGTGGGCAATGGTCAGTCGTATCATAGAACCGTCGGGCAGGTCGATAGGACGCTGTACCAAGCCCTTTCCAAAGGTGCGACGCCCAACAATGATGCCACGGTCGTAGTCTTGAATGGCGCCCGAGACAATCTCTGCCGCTGAGGCGGTGTAGCTGTCTACCAGCACGATGACCTTGCCTTGCGTGAAGAGTCCGCCACCATGGGCATTGTATTCACTGCGCTTGACCCTGCGCCCTTCTGTATAGACGATGAGACTGCCACTTTCCAGCAGTTCGTTGGCCACCTCTACGGCAGCCTGAAGGTAGCCACCACCATTCTCTTGCAGGTCGAGGACGAGGGTCTGCATGCCTTCTGAGAGGAGTTTTTGCAGACTCTCATGGAACTCGTGAGGGGTCGTCATGCCGAAACTGCCTATGCGGATATAGCCCACACCGGGGCGTATCATATAGGTGGCATCGATGGAGTTAACGGGAATCTTGTCGCGCGTAATGGTGAAGGTGAGGTGTTCGCTGAATCCTGGACGGACAATGCCTAACAGCACCTTCGTGCCTTTAGGACCGCGCAGGCGCTTCATAATCTCCTCCTTCGACATCTTGACACCTGCGATGGCGGTGTCGTTGACAGTTACAATGCGGTCGCCTGCCAGAATGCCCATCTTCTCGGAAGGACCGCCGCTGACGGTCTGGATGACGAGCAAGGTGTCTTCCACCATATTGAATTGTACACCGATACCTTCGAAGTTGCCTTGCAGGGGCTCGTTCATGTCCTTTACTTCTTTGGGCGTAGAATAGGTGGAGTGGGGGTCCAGCTTCTCCAACATGCCACGGATGCCGTCTTCGACCAGTTTCTGCTCGTCGACAGAGTCTACATACAAGCTGTTGATGGCCATCTCTGCTATCTGCAGTTTGCGCAACTGAGACTCGTTGCTGGAGTTTATTCTGATTTGGGCAGAAGTGTTCAGAGCAAGCAGCCATAAGGTGACTGCATACCATACTCGTTTATTCATAGTCGTAATCTTCCGGTTTGTCTTCCTCGATGACGAGGTTGTCGATAATGAAGTTCTGGCGTTCCATGGTGTTCTTGCCCATATAGTATTCCAAGAGCTTCTGTACTTGGTCGTTCTTGTGGAGCGTCACCTGTTCCAGACGCATGTCGGGACCAATGAAGCCGGCAAACTCCTCAGGACTAATCTCACCGAGACCTTTGAATCGTGTAATCTCAGGGTCGGGACCCAGGTCCTGGATAGCTTTCTGACGCTCTTCCTCACTGTAGCAGTAGCGCGTGACGAAATCGCTTTTAGCTTTTGGCGATTGGCTATTAGCCTTCTTGGCATCTTCATCAGCCAGCACCTGCTTGTTCTTGATCTTGGTACGCTTGTTACGGACACGGAACAGGGGCGTCTGCAGCACATATACGTGGCCCTTCTTGATGAGTTCGGGGAAGAACTGCAGGAAGAAGGTGATAATCAGCAGACGGATGTGCATGCCGTCGACATCGGCATCCGTCGCTACTATTACCTTATTATAACGTAGCGTGTCGAGACCTTCCTCAATATCGAGGGCAGCCTGTAAGAGGTTGAACTCCTCGTTCTCGTAAACGACCTTCTTGGTCAGTCCAAAGGAGTTGAGGGGTTTTCCGCGCAAGGAGAAGACCGCCTGCGTATTGACATCACGGCTCTTGGTGATGGAACCGCTGGCTGAGTCGCCCTCGGTGATGAAGATGCACGACTCTTCCTTGTGTTCGTTCTTGACATCCGAGAAGTGGATGCGACAGTCGCGCAACTTGCGGTTGTGCAGATTGGCCTTCTTGGCGCGGTCGCGCGCCAGTTTGGTGACACCCGCCATCGCCTTGCGCTCACGCTCACTCTCCTTGACCTTGTTTTCGATGACTTCAGCGACATCCTGGTGAATATGCAGGTAGTTGTCGACCTGTTGCTTGATGAAGTCGCCGACATATTTGTTGATGGTCTCACCATCGGGTGCCATTTGTGTAGAGCCTAACTTGATTTTTGTCTGACTTTCGAAGACTGGCTCTTCCACATTGATGGCGATGGCAGCGACAATACCCGTACGGATGTCTCCATATTCGTATTTGCCGAAGAACTCCTTGATGGTCTTGGCGATATGCTCCTTGAAAGCACTCTGGTGGGTGCCGCCCTGTGTGGTGTGCTGGCCATTGACAAAGCTGTAGTACTCTTCGCCATACTGGTTAGCATGGGTAAAGGCTATCTCGATATCGTCACCTTGTAAATGGATGATGGGATAGAGTGGGTCATTGGTCATGCGGTCTTTCAGCAGGTCCTGCAAACCATGGCGCGACAGGATGCGACGACCGTTGTACATGATGGCCAGTCCGATGTTCAGATAGGTGTAGTTGCGCAGCATGTTCTCCACAATGTCGTCGTGGAATGTGTAATCCTTGAACAGCGTGTTGTCCGGCTCGAAATAGATATAGGTGCCGTTCTCGTCCTGGGTATCCTCGGTAGCATCGCTCTGCAGAATGCCGCGCTCAAAGGTGGCACGGCGCACTTTGCCGTCGCGATAGCTGGCTACCTCGAAGTGGGTGCTCAGTGCATTGACGGCCTTCACACCGACACCATTCAGACCTACCGACTTCTTGAAAGCTTTGGAGTCGTATTTACCACCCGTGTTCAGCACACTGACAGCCTCGATGAGCTTGCCCTGTGGAATGCCACGGCCATAGTCGCGTACAGAGACCCGTAGGTTGTCGTCAATGGTAATCTCCAGGCGGTCGCCTGCCTTCATTTTGAACTCGTCGATGGAGTTGTCGATGACCTCTTTCAATAGCACATAGATACCGTCTTCTGGCAGTGAACCGTCACCCAGTCGTCCGATGTACATACCAGGACGGGTGCGCACATGCTCCATATCCGAGAGGTGTCGGATGTTGTCGTCCGTATACTGAACTTGTTCTTCTTGGATTGTGTTTTCGTCGCTCATAAGATTTTCTTGTAACATCTTCTACGTTTATGTTGTATATGCTCCAGATACTGCCACTGGCTCTGTACCTTCTCGTTGGTCTCCATCTCCACATTCGTCTCGCCCCATTTGAAACCGTACTTCTGGTAGATAGGAATAAGGTCGTAGAAGAGGAGGGCATTGGCTCCTTTCTGTTGGTATTCCGGCAGGATGCCGATGAGCATCAGGTCGAGACACTCAGCCTTATGGAACTTCAAGGCACGGAGACAATGCCACCAGCCGAAGGGCCACAGACGTCCGTTCTTGCACTTCTGCAGGGCGCGCGTCATATTGGTGATAGAGATACCCACGCCGATGATGTCGTGGTTAGGCGTGTTCCAGTCTTCAATGAGACAGAGCATATTCATGTCGAGCATGGGGAAGTACATCTTCAAGTACTCGTCAATCTGGCGTTCCGTCATCTGTGAGTAACCATAGAGGTGACCAAATGACTTGTTGACGACATCCAGTACTTTGCGGCCATACTGTTCCTTGCCAAAGACTTGACTGCGCTTGGGATGCATCGGGTGCAAATTATATCGTTTCATCACCATCTCAGCTACCTTGCGGAACTTCTCGGGCATACCTTCCTTAGGAACGATGAGTTTGTATTCCACATAGTCGTTGTCCTTGGCCCATCCGCCCATCTGCTCCATGTGCTGAGGATAGTAAGGATAGTTGTAGATGGTGGCCATGGTGCCCAACTGGTCGAAACCTTCAATCAGCATACCTTCCGGGTCCATGTCCGTGAAACCCAGTGGACCGATCATCTCCGTCATACCTTTCTCACGCCCCCACTGCTCGACGGCATTAAACAACGCCTGGGACACTTCTATGTCGTCAATGAAGTCTACCCAGCCGAAACGTACGCTCTTGCGGTCCCACCGTTCATTGGCGCGATGGTTGATGATGGCGGCAATACGACCGACAACCTTGCCTTCGCGGTAGGCCAGGAAATAGTCTGCTTCGCAAAACTCAAAGGCAGCATTTTTCTCCTTACTAAAGGTGTGCAGCTCGTCGCTGTACAGGTTGGGAGCGTCGTATTCGTTCCCCTTGTACAAGTCGTAATGAAATTGGATGAAGGCATCAAGTTCCTTCTTGTTGGTGACTTTCCGAATCTCTACAGTTGGCATCTTCAATACAGTTTTATTATCATGCAAAGGTAACGAAAAAGCCTGAGAGTGCCAAAATATTTAACCAATTTTACGGCAAATGTACAAGCAATGGGCTCCGTCGGCCTTTGTCGTAGCAAAGATGTAGGTGTCGCCGCCATCTTTCAAATGCAGCTTTTTGCGCAGCTGGTCAACTGACATGGGAAAGTTGCGAATGGTGATATTAGCCTGATGGATATCTGCCAGACTCTCTTTTATTTCGCGTTTGTTTGTCGATGAAATGGCAAGAATCTCGAATCGGCGACCAGGGAAATGGTCGATATCGTTAGCGGAAAGGAAGAGATGCGAGTTGGCAGAAACCTGTCGTACGGGGAAACACTGCTCCAATGCTGTAAAGCAGCCAGCCTTCATGATGCTGGCATTGGGCTCGTAGAGGTATGAGGGATGAGGAATGATGGATGATGGCTGATGGGTGATGGCTGATGGCTGATGGATGAGAGATGAGGGAACCTCGAAGATGTTGTCGTTGTTGACACATACCAGCCGTAAAGGAGCTGTCCCGGATTCGAGGACTAACAGCAGTTCCTTACACTCGTTGTCGACGCTGACGATATGCACCTGGCTGACCTGTTGCAGGTCGTCGACGGCTTTGCGCCAGTCGAGCATAGGAGACAGCTTTATCACGATGAAATGGGCTTTTTTGCATAACACCGGCATTAAATCAATGATGTTCGGCGTACAGTCTCTGATGTCGTATGTACGTCCTCCGTGTTCGTTGCGACGGGTTGGGTCGAGGTAGACGACATCAGCTTCTTCCATCTCTGCCACAAACGATTCTGTGTCGCAGCAGCAAACTTGGCAGTCGTACCCTAACGTCTTGAAATTCTCCGTTGAAATGGCGCAGAGTTGCTCGTTTCGCTCTACATAGATGCGCTCCTTGTAACCTTGCGACATCCAGTAGAAGTCAACGCCTAAGCCACCCGTCAGGTCTACATATCTGTGACCTCCCGACAGCAGCGAGGCCTTGTAACGCGCTGTCTGTTCGCTGGAGCATTGTTCCATATTCAGGTGTGGAGGATAGATGATATGGTCTACTGCCGCCCAGGACGGTAGTTTCTTGCGCGCCGTCTGTCTACCGGCAATCTGTTGCAGCGCTACCGTCATGTCTACCTCCAGGCTCTTCGTTCCCAGCAGCGCTACCTTCCGCACGTCATCATCGGCGTGAGCACGGATAAACTCCCATGTTTGATCGTTGATGGCTGTCATGGGGAATTACCATTTGTCGCGTGTCTGAATGTCGTCTCCCCAACGGTGGTCTTTAGGGAAGGGTTGGCCCCCCCA
>Ga0310691_10004037_pt1 | contig 16852 bp, 16 predicted proteins | sample 176DNAGHGlowgp2_FD_203887 | JGI IMG/M metagenome (GOLD analysis project Ga0310691, IMG submission 203887) | Sheep rumen microbial communities from Palmerston North, Manawatu-Wanganui, New Zealand - 1766 DNA GHGlow gp2 (v2) (version 2) | ecosystem: Host-associated > Mammals > Digestive system >...
AAGTGCTTGATATTCTGGTTTAGCTTTTATACACCAAATTCTTGCCCAGTTAATGAAATATTCTTCATAATTTGCGTTAGGAGTATCTTTCATAATATTTAATGTAACAGCCATACCACCATTATCAGCAATGTTTTCGCTGACAATTAAATTACCATTTACTTTTCCCCATGGAAGTTCAATTCCGTCGAATTGTTTAATCATTGCTTTAGTACTTTGTTTGAATTTTTTGTGGTCTTCTTTTGTCCACCAGTTATTTAAATTACCATTTTCATCACAGTTTGCACCATTGTTATCGAATGCATGAGAAATTTCATGTCCAATAACTGCACCAATTCCACCAAGATTTTCACTTCTAGATTGTTTTATTGAATAAAATGGAGGTTGTAAAATTGCAGCTGGGAAAGTAATATCGTTACAAGTTGGATTATAACATGCGTTAACTAAATGACCTGGCATTGCCCATTTTCCACGATCAGGAACTTCTTTAAAATGAGCATAACTATCTTCTATTCTTGCTTTTGTAATAGCTATAGCGATATTTAATACCGAGTCATTTGGATCAAAGACGAATTTGTCATAAATTTCATCAACTTTGTCTGGATAACCCATCTTAATAACCATTTTGTTAAGTTTTAAAATAGCTTTTTCTTGAGTTTCTTTGCTCAAGACAGGACTATTAGCAACTCTTTCTTTATATTTAGCGATGATTTCTTTAACCATTTCGATGATATCTTTTTTAGCTTCTTCGCCAAAATATTTTTCACCATAATATAAACCAACTGGTTCAGAGAATAATGCTGATGACATTTGATATGCAAATTTAGTTACATCTGTCATTTTTGCAATTCCTGAAAGTGCTCTTCTATAGCTTCCACCGATTTCACGTAAATCTTCACTTAAGAATTTTGTTAAATCGACTAATTCTCTTACATAAGCCCAGTGTTTATAAAGTAAGAAGTTTTCTTCGCTAAATAATGTAGCAAATCCTTGTAAGAATCTTGGTTCAGCAACAATAATAGTTTCTGGAACTTCACCAATTAAATCTAAAAGGAGTTTTTTGAATTTTACTGGTTTTAATAACGAACAGACTTTTCTAACTTTTGTAGGATTATAAGCTTTTGTATATTCACTCCATTCCTCACTACTCTTTACAAGTGTTGCGATGATTTCATCGAATTTTAATGTATCTTGTAAATATTCTGCTTGTTCTTCTGGAGTAAGTTTAGTTTTTGCTAATACAGCTTGTGCCATATTTGACCATAAACCAATTAATGCTGCCTTTTGACCAGCCATTTCTTCTTTATAATATGTAGTATCAGGTAAAATTGTGTCAGGACCTTGGACACTAATACAATGTTTACTTGTATCCTTCATATCAGCATCACAATATACTCTAAAAGGTAAAGAGAAATTGCATAAAACCAAATCTTTTAAATTACGATTAAATTGAGAAATATTATTAATCTTTTGGAATTTAGATAAATATTTTAAAGCAGGTTTAATGCCTTCTTTGTTTCTTCTTTTAACGTTATTGATTGCTCTATAAACATCGATTGCTCTTTTTAAATAATTGTTAGGAAATGAATTTGATTCGTCCATTTCTTTGAAATCTTTCATTAAGTTTTCTTCAACTTCGATTGCAAGATTTGCAAAACCTCCGGTTGTTGGTTTGTCATCTGGAATAACAGCTGTTTCAATCCATTCACCATTAACATAATTAAATAAATCGTCTTGTATTCTTACTTTTGGCATGATTTTTCCTCCGTCACTATGTTTTTAATTTTAACATATATAAAATTTTTAACGATAATAAAGATAATTTTTTCAAAATTATTTAAATTTATTTTTATTGCTACGTTATAATAAACTCGAGGTTATAAATTATGATTTATGAAACTTATCCTTTTTTAAATAAGAAAATATCTCGTTTCATTTTAGGTTGTTCATCTCATTACATGAGAAAAGGCCATAGCAATAATGAATTTCTTGATTCAATTTATGAATTAGGTATTAACACTTTTGATACTGCTCGTAGTTATGGTAATAGCGAAGAAATTATTGGCAATTGGCTAAAAACAAAAAATAGAGAAGATATCGTAATTATCTCTAAATGTTGCTTACCTGCTCTAGGTTTTATTGATCGCCTTAGTCCTAAAAATATTCGAAAAGATGTTGAAACATCTATTTCAAAACTTGGAACTTATATTGATATTTTATATCTTCATAGAGATAACTTAAAAAGACCAGTTGGTCCATTAATGGAAGAATTAAATAAACTAATTAAAGAAGGAAAAGTTAAAGCATTAGGCGTTTCAAATTGGAGAGCTGATAGAATTGATGAAGCAAATAAATATGCTAAAGAGTACGGTTTAGAAGGCTTTTCAGTAAATTCTCCAGCATATTCACTTGCTGATATGGTTTTTGATTCATGGAAAGGCGGAGCTGGTTGTGTATCTTTACAAGGCGAAAAAATGGATGGTGACAGAAAATATTGCTTAGAAAATAATATTCCAGTTTTCCCATATTCTTCTTTAGGAAGAGGTTTCTTTGCAGGTAGATTTCTTCATGATGATCCAGAATTTAAAAAGAACCTCGACCCTAATGCAAGAAAGCAATATTACTACGATATAAATTTAGCTAGACTTGAAAGAGCTGAAAAAATGGCTAAAGAAAAAGGTTGCACAGTTGCTCAAATAAACTTTGCTTACCTTTTAAATCAAAAAATTAAAGTTCATCCAGTTGTTGCTGCTAGCACCGCAAAGCGAATGAAGGAAAATATAGATTCATTAAATTTAAAACTTACTGAAGAAGAAATTAAATATCTTCAAGGATTCTAAAATAAAAATGTCATCGGTTAAGATGACATTTTTTCATTATCCAATTTTGTTAAATTATTTTAATAATTTTCTAAATAAAGCAACGACTTGTTCGTGAGTAGCTTCTCTTGGGTTTCCTGGATAACATGCATCGTTAAGAGCATCTTTTGCAAGATTATCAAGATCTTCTTCTCTAATTTCTTCACAAACTAGTGGGATGCCAACATCTTGTGAAAGTTGTTTGACAGCATTAATTGCTGCATCTCTATATTCTTCTTGAGACATTTCATCAACGCCTTTAACTCCGAATACTCTAGCGATTTCTCTATATTTTTCACCAGTGAAATCTCTATTAAATTCCATTGAGATAGGAAGTAACATAGCGCATGCTTTCCCATGTGGGACATCATAATAAGCACTTAATGTGTGTGCCATTGCGTGGTCAATACCTAAACCAACATTTGAGAAACCCATACCTGCGATATATTGAGCAAGAGCCATATTTTCGCCACCTTTATCAACACCAGCAACTGAATCTCTTAAATTTTTAGCGATTAATTCAATTGCTTTGATGTGAAACATATCACTCATTTCCCAAGCAGCACGTGTTGTATAACCTTCAATTGCGTGAGTTAAAGCATCCATACCAGTGAAAGCTTTTAAACTCTTTGGCATACTTGCCATCATGTCTGGATCAACAATTGCGATAATTGGCATATCGTGAACGTCTACACAGACAAATTTTCTCTTCTTTTCAACATCTGTAATGACGTAGTTAATAGTAACTTCTGCTGCTGTACCAGCTGTTGTTGCAACAGCAATAATTGGTAAACATGGGTGTTTTGTTGGAGCAACACCTTCTAAACTTCTAACATCAGCAAATTCTGGGTTTGTGATAATAATACCGATAGCTTTTGCTGTATCCATTGATGAACCACCACCAATAGCAACGATACAATCAGCTTTTGCTTCTTTTGCAGCTTTAACACCAGCTAAAACGTTTTCAATTGTTGGGTTTGGTTTAATATCGCTGAAAAGTGTGTAATTAATTTTTGCTGCATCAAGTAAATCTGTAACTTTTGCAGAAACTCCAAATTTGACAAGTGAAGCATCACTACAAACTAAAACATTTTTGAAACCTCTTGCTTGAATTTCAGGAACGATGTTTAAAATAGCACCATGTCCATGATATGAAGTTTCATTTAACATAAATCTGTTAGACATATAAATACTCCTTTAATATTTTAATTTTACCAATTTAAAAAACGTAAAAATATAAATTTAATACTAAATTTAAATTTGTGATTTAAATATGATTAATTTTCATAATTATGTCCAAATTTAGTCAAATTAGAGCAACAATACAGATATAAATTCACATCCAATCAAAATAAAACAATATTTTGAATTATATATTTTATTCTCTTGATAAATAAATTATTTAAATCAAATTTAAATATAAGAATAAATACGGAGGAAATAATTATGGCATCTGAACACAATTCCTATTTTGATGGTGGCTTATTGCAACTCATAGGTTGGAACATTTTAGGGATTTTATTAACGTTAATTACTTTAGGAATTGGTTTTCCATGGGCTATTTGTATGAAATACAGATGGTAGCAAAAACATACTGTTATTGAAGGCAGACGTTTAGGTTTTGATGGAACTGGTGGCCAACTTTTTGGTAACTACATTAAATGGATCCTTTTAACAATTATTACACTTGGCATTTACGCATTCTGGCTTGGCATAAAACTTAAAAAGTGGATTGTCAAACATACTTATTTTGAAAATTAATTATTAAAAAAATCAAATTGAATCAGCCTACATTAAAGTAGGCTTTTAATATCGAGATTTTATCTTTTTCAGCAAAAAAATGTATTCTTTCTTGATTACCATTGATGGGTATGTTATATTTTGTCAGTGCTTCGCCTCAATAGTTAAGTGGTATAACCCATCAATGGTAATGATGTATTCGTAGTTCGATTCTGCGTTGAGGCACCATAATCGTATACATACTTTGATACAAAGGTTTACGATAAAAAAGCACGAGAAATGGGGAGAAATCCTCATTTTTTGTTTATTTTGCGTAGTTTCCATGTTTGCTAGTTCGATTCTGAATGCGAAAATAAGTAATTCTTTTGTACCTATGGTGAACCGCCTCAGGACCTATGGATACCCCACCTCATACCTATAGGAACCTCATATCAATTTCTAAGTCAGATAAAATAATACAAGTTAACAAATATTGAAACTAGTTTAATCCCTGTCTATAAGAAAAGCGTTTTTTGTAGTCATATGTGATATTTGTTTGATATAATATCAAATCGAATAATTTAAAATGCTTGGAGATTAGTTATGAATAAATTTGCGAAAGTATTCTTATTTCCAATTCTTGCTCTAGCTTTATCTGGATGTTCCTTCTTTGAATTTATCAATAACGAACAATATAATGTCGATTTGGGCGATGGTAATACCTATGTCAAGTGGAATCTTGTAGAGAATAGCAATGAATATCGTCCTGTTGAATCAGCCTATTTTGAATTCTCTAAAGAAAACTTTAGATATTATGAAGATGGCATCCTTAAAAAAGAAGGCAAAAGCAGTATTAAATATTTTGGCTTAGAAAATGCGATAAGCCAACTGACAATTGTTATTAATACCACGAACACAAATCTTGATGATGGCCGTATCTATTGTTTTACGGAAGACGCCAAAGACGATCTTCATCAATTTACGATGATGTCAATGGGTTATGAAATTAAACCCTTAAGAACTGGTGGTGTTCCAGTGAGAGATTATCATTTATCTGAAATGCCATTTGCTTTCGGTACTTATGTTAAGGAAGAAAGTGAGAGATACACATATCAGCATGAAAGACTACTTACCAAATATAATGGTTCTTTTGTCGATGAAAATGATAACAAATTTTATTTGTTGACCAACCTCTATGCAAACGATAGTGGCTCTACAGTTACATATAGGACAACCTATTTCCGTTATGAAAATAATTTAAATCACACTTTCATTGAAGGAACTTTACGCCAAAGTGGTTATGATGATTGGAAACTTGGTTATTATCGTACAACCGCTTTACTTTATATCATGCACGGAGAAAGCGAACCCGCAAAAGAAAAAGGTGTTTATGCCGCTCCTGATTATCATTTACTTGATTTTACGTTTGATCAAACTGAAACTGTCATTACCTTCACAAGCGGGGAATATTTCGATGACAATAATAAGGAATGCGACTATGATCCTTCTAATTTCGTTCCTGGATCATATACAAAAGTGCAATGATTTTTATCATTGATTGCACTTGCAATTTTGCCGCTTGCAGTACGCATTGTATTCAAATTGGACAAGGAACTCATTTTGTAGGTTAAAGGTTGATACTTGCTATCAATCTTTTTTGTTTGATTTCATCAATCTTTTTTGTTTGTTGTATTATTTCTTAACAGTTGTTTGATGAAATTTATGATATGGATGATTATTTACAATAAAAAATGTCATTATTGCATTTAAATATGGTTAACTTTGCAATTAAATGTATTGATTCTTTGCCCCCCTTAGAGTGATTGATGTAATAAAGGAGAGACGAATCAATTATGGATATAGAAAGATATTTGGATTACAGAAAAAGAGTTCAACGTTATGTGCTTTCTATGACAATATTTAAAAGCCATTATTTAAATGGGGCTTTGAGCGAAGAACTTTATGAAATAATCGAATTAGTGTTGACAAATAAATATAACTTGCACCGTAGGAGCGCTATTAGACATACTTTTCAGCTTAATCAATACAAAAAAGATTTTTATAAGTAATTGCAAACTTTAAAAATCAATATGGAGTAATTTATTTTTGAAACAAGGCATTGATCATTGATTTAACAGCGTCTTTTTCTTTATCATTTAATGCTCTGTATTTATTGAGCAATTCTAGTTCTACTTTAGAAACATGTGCCCTTCTGTTATCGCTTTCAAAAAATTCAGCAAGCGAAATACCAAAAGCTTCACATATTTTTTCAAGCGTATCGACTGTTGGGCATGTTCCTCTAGCAAACATATTCGATAAAGTTGACTGAGTTAAACCAGCTTCATAAGCGAGTTTATATGTTGACCAGCCTCTTTCTTCCTGTAATTTTTTAACTTTTTCTAATACGTTCATGTGAGCATTTTAATACACAAATGCGTTGCACATAAAACCCATCTGAAATATAATTAATATACATTTGGGTTGGAAAAAGAAACGTAAATGGGTATTAAGGAAAATTGCAAATTAAACATCAAATTAAATTACAAGAATAGAATCGATGGCATTTTGCTTTTAAAAAACATTAATGACAATTCTATAAAGTGTTTGTTTTTTGATCCTCAATATAGAGGTATTTTAGACAAACTTTCCTATGGAAATGAAGGCGTTTCAAGAGGAAAAGGACGTAGTTCATTAACTCAAATGGATGAAAAAACAATTCAAAAATTTATTAAAGAAATAAATAGATGCCTAACTCCTAGCGGATATTTGTTTTTATGGGTAGATAAATTTCATTTAGTCGAAGGTGTTAATCCATGGTTTAAAAATACTGACCTTAGATGTGTGGATATGATTGTTTGGGATAAGACAAAAATAGGTATGGGCTATAGAACAAGAAGAAAATCGGAATATTTAGTAATAGTTCAAAAGCTCCCACTTAAAGCAAAAAGCACTTGGACTAATCACGCTATTCCTGATGTTTGGTCAGAAAAGGCTGTTAAAAATCACCCTCATTCAAAACCAATAGATCTACAAAGTGAATTAATTAAATCAGTAACAAATAAAGGCGATATAGTTGTTGATCCTGCTTCTGGCGGATATTCGGTGTTTGAGGCATGTAAACTAACTGGACGCACTTTTCTTGGTGGCGATATTGAATTTGGAGAGGATTAAATATGGCTAAAATATGCAACGCTAAAGTTAATACCTCAAGTGGTGGATATAATCGTGTTTTTGACAACGATGAAATGGGTAGATTGATAGCGAAAGTCCAATCAACTGTAATTTCTAATGGAAATGAGTTAGAAAAAATCATCCTCTCTAAAACTCAAAATATTACGGATTTAGATGTCTATATAGAAGCGGTTACCAACGGGGAAATTCCTAATGGAACTTATGTTTGCACAAAAAGGATTCTGAAAAAAAGTTCGTATAAACTTGATGGCAATGAACCTGATTTGCTTGTTTTCGTCGTTCAACAAAGAAGAGTTTGTAAGATTATCGAATTGAAAGATGGAGATTCTTTTGACACGAAAAAGGCTTGGGGAGAGCAAGAACATCTTGAAAGATTTAATTTACACATTGGCGCTAAAATACCATTCGTTTCAGATTATTATGTTTGTTGTTTTAATCAAACAAGTAAAGAAGAAATAGTAAAAGGTTTCAAAAATGCGTTTGAAATAGAACATGTGATGACTGGAAGAGAACTTTGTGAAATATTAGGCATATCTTATGATGAAATAATTGAAGAACGCAAAAAGGATGCAAAAGCAAATATGGAATATTTTTATCAACAGCTTATGGCTATCCCTGCTATCAAAGAAATGTTTGAAGATGATATTAACAAAATTGATTAACAAATATTCATGTATCGATATGATGCGTGTATTCTACACTAAGTGCGGGGTGGACCGGAACAACTATAAATAAGGTGTTCAAAAAATAAAACTAAACAAGAGATGGTCTCGTTTTCTTTTTAAATAAATAGGATGGTTTTTCTTGGCAGATACATATTGGCCAAATGATAATATAAGTGTCAAGAGGGAAACCTAATGATAGACAATGAGTGTTCACAATGTCACTTAATACATTGTATGATACAAAAGATCTTCACGATGTGATCTAAATAACATCGTTTGAGACAAAAGACCTTCGCAATGTGGCCCAAACAACATTGCTTTTTTTGACAAAAGAGGACATTAAATGATTAAGAATTCTATGAATTTTGCAAAAAGAGAGATATATGATTTAATTTGTTCTCTTGGTGGTCAATAGAACGATTCTAAAGAAAGACCGATAGTGTGTATCTTTGAATCTAATGAACATAAAGGTCTTTATTATGCAGTTCCTGTTGGTAATTATGAACATCGCGATAATAATGCAAAAGAAAGAATTCAAAGATATTTAGATTTGCCAGAAGATAGAATCGAATCTTGTTTTTATCACATTGGCAATACCACTGTGAAATCAATTTTCTTTTTATCAGATGTTGTTCCAATAATCGATAAATACATTGATAGGGAATACAAAAACTATTATTCAAATAAAATTCATGAAATTAAGAATAAAGAGCTTATTGCGGAATTGGAAAGAAAACTTAAACGAATATTAGCTTGAGAAAAAGGGAAACCGAATTATTTTAGACAGCATATCACCGACGCTAAAAACGAGCTTATAAAAGAATTTGACAAAATATGATTGATGATTACTGTGTAACACTAAATATTAAAAAGAACATATGTTCAAAAAAACTCAAATGTTCAAAATTTGACCTGTCAGTGTTCAAAAATTCTGCCTTACTGTTTAATTGTGTCAAAATGGAGCAAGAGGCACCAATTAACATGTTAAGATTGATATTCGCTTCAATCTTTTTTAATTTCCCTATTGCAATTAAAAAGAGCTTAAGTTAATATAATTTTGCAGTTAGGAAACTAAGCTGTATACCTATGCAACCGAATTAACGTTTAAACGACATTTGATGTCGTCGGACATAGGGCTTTTTTATTTTATGGAACTTTATATTTACTCAGATGAATCGGGTGTATTCGATTATAAACATAACAACTACTTCATATTTGCAGGTCTCATCTGCTTTGGAAAAGTAGAAAAAAACATTATCACTAGAAAATATATTCATGTTGAAAACACTTTAAGACAAAAACCACAATATAGTAAAGGCGTTGAACTAAAAGCAGCACGAATTACTAATCAAGAAAAAAGTAAAATTTTTAGATCTTTAAATCAGGTTTTTAAATTTTGTGTTGCAATTAAGCAAAAAGAAATTGAAAAGAAAATTTTTGAAAACAAAAAACATAAACAACGTTATTTAGACTATGCTTATAAAATCGTTTTAAAGAAATGTTTCGAACAAATGATTTCAAAAAAGCTACTAAATCCAAATATAATTGGAAAAATTATTGTAAATGTTGATGAACACAAAACTGCAACTGATGGCAAATATGAGCTTAGAGAGAACCTATTAAATGAATTTAAATATGGTACTTTTAACTTCGCATGGGACACATTTTTCCAACCAATTTTTGCTAAACTTAAAGATGTCGAATTAAATTTTTGTGACTCTAAAACCGTAACACTTATTAGAGCTGCAGATATAATTGCAAATCATTGTTATCATTCAGCATTATCTAACAAAGGTGATGTCATCCCTAAATCAAATTTATTCATTTATAATCTTCCTAGCAATTCAATTACGGCATATGGATTTGAATATTTCGAAAATAAAAAATTCAATTAAAACTAGATGCACAAAAAGAGCTATTAAAAGCTCTACTCTCATTAATTAATCATTCAAAAATTAATTTAGGAATCGAAATCTCTCTTTAAGTTTGATTTAGAAGATTTTAAACTTCCATGTTTTTAGATTTCTTAAATTTGTTTTTACTATTTTGATTTCTCCTTCTAATCTCTTCTAAGCCATAACGCAAAATGTTTTTTGCAGCATTAATATCTCTATCTTCTTTATAGCCACATTCACAAACCATCATTTTCATATCTCGATAATCTTTCATTTCTCTATGAATAACGCCACACTCAGAACAAATTTGACTCGAAGGGAATAAACGAGGAGTTTTAATAAAATACTTTCCATATTTTTGACACTTATTTTTAACATAATCAAAAAATCTTCCAAAAGATGCTTTGCTAATTTCATAGCGTTTGACATTTCCCTTATATATGTCTTCGATTTCTAAATCTTCAAAAACAATTAGATCATACTTTAAAGCAAGTGCTTCAGATACAAGATTGAATTCATGATTCCTTATATTAGTAATTCGTTCATAAGTTCTTGCTAATTTATTAGTCACTTTTTGATAGTTTTTAGATTTTAAATAATCTTTATTCTTTTCTTCAAGATGTTCGATAGTTTTCTTATAAAATTCAACTTGTTTAAATAACCTATCAACCTTAACGTTTTGAAATTTATATTCTTCTACCGCTCCATCTGTATTATAAAGAACAAGACCATTTCTAAATCCTACGTCTATCCCACAACCTTTACCCGTTTTCCTAGCTTTAATTTCTTCAACAAAAGAGACTGCTGTTAAATAATACTTATCTCTATTTTTAGTAATAGTATAAAAAGATACTCCTGATAATGTTTCAACCTTTGGTCTAATTTTAATTTTTTCCGTATTTTTAAAATAAAGATGATTTAACATAACGTAGCACGAAGGATCATCAATTTTTATAGTTGTTTTATTTAAACGATATCTTTTTAATCCTTTCTTTCGGGGATATTTAAAAGCGTTCATCATATTATCAGAGGCAAATTTAATGTGGCATCTGTAATAATACTTTTTAAAGTCAAAATCCAAACTTAAAATCTTTTCTTTAGTCGATTTTAAAACATCTAAAATGTCTTGTTCTACTAATGGTAATAATGATTCATCCCTCTTTTTTGCTATAGCCAATTTTAAAGCGTTAAAATAATGCCTATAGAATTTAAATTCTCGATCTAGCAAGCATTTTTGTTCTTTTGTGGGGTATAACCTAAAATTTCTTGTTGTTAATAATTTTTTCATAATCAAAATCCAGAATCGTGTATTTTCATACTTAGTTTATTCAACCTTGAGGCGCCGATTGAGCCCAAAAAACTTCCTTTCACTAATACAAGTGTTGCCAACCTCGATTTCTTCCGGAAAAAATAAAAATTTTCCCAAAAAAATGGGAAAATCTTAATACTATCTTAATATTTAACTTATTTATAGCTCACTTGCGATGAGATCGTAAACAAATGCTTTTTCAATTTTGATTTTGACTAAATCGCCAACTTGATGAACTTTATCTGTTTTTAAAATCACATTTCCATCAATATCATCTGGAGCATTATAATCGCATCTAACACTGTAATCATTATTATTTATTTTGTGGATAAAAGCGTTAAATTCTTTTCCGACTAATGCTTTGTTTTGCTCATATGAAATCCTTGCTTGAATTTGCATAATTTCTTCTTTACGTCTTATTTTTTCTTCTTCAGGAATATGATTTGGAAATTTAGCTGATTTGGTCTCTTCTTCTTTACTGTAAGTAAAAACACCTAAATGATTAAATTTATATTTATTAATAAATTCTTTAAGTTCGTTGAAATCATCTAGTGTTTCACCAGGGAAACCAACAATAAGCGTTGTTCTTAATATTACATCAGGAATTTCTTTTTTAATTTTATTTAAAACCTCTTCTGTAGAAGCTTTCGTATCTCTTCTATTCATAAGTTTTAATATGCGATCTGAGCAATGTTGAACAGGGATATCAAAATATCTACTCATCTTTTTATGTGTTTTAACAAATTCAATCAATTCATCAGTAATTCCATCAGGATAAAGATAAAGCATTCTTATTTTTTCTAATCCTTCAATAGGTTCAATTCTTTTTAATAAGTGAACTAGATTTATATTTTCATCTTTTAAATCTTTTCCATAACTTGTTGGATCTTGCCCTATAAGAACAATTTCTTTTCCACCTTCAGCGACCACTTTTTTAGCATAAGCTACAATATCATCTTCAGGAAGAGAAACAAATCTACCTCTAATAAAAGGAATAGTGCAAAAAGAACAGAAATTATCACATCCTTCAGAAATCTTAATATATGAAAAATAATTAGATTCTGAAGGGATTCTATCAAAAATATCAAATTTTGGAGCAACTTTTTCGCCACTAAATAAAGCTTGAATCATTTGTGGTAAATATTTATATTCGTCCTTAAATCTAACCCATAAATCAACATGTGGGAAAGCAGGATCATCAAGTTCTTTATAAAATCTTTCAACGAAACATCCAACAACAACTAAAATCTTATTATACTCAGCAGCTTCATAAATCGTATCAATTGCTTCTCTAACTGCAGGCTCAATAAAACCACACGTGTTGATGATAATTGCATCACTATCTTCTAAATTATCGACAATTTTAAAATCTGGTTCTTTAAAAAGAGCTAATATTGCTTCACTATCAACTTGATTTTTAACGCATCCTAAAGATATTAATGCTATTTTTTTCATCTTTTATATTTAATGTTTAGTTCCTTAATTGTTGGAACAACTTTTTCAAAATTATCAAAATTTGTAAGTCTAAATTTCCAGTTTAATCCACCAGAAATACCAGGAGTATTCATTCTATATTCTGTAGGTAATTTTAAGTAATCTTGAACTGGAATTATTGCGTAATCATCGATAGAACTAAAAACATAATTGATAAGCTTTTCATACATACTTCTGCCACTTACTTTTAATGTTTTAAGTTTGATTTTTAGCGCTTCTTTAGTCTCGTCATCTAAACTCTTTAACCAACCCATTAATGTGTCATTATCATGAGTTCCTGTATAAATAATTTGATTCTCTTTTTGCTCTGCAGCAGGATCTAAAAGAGTAAATTGAATAACATTCATTCCTGGAAGATTAAATTTATCTCTTAGTTTATGAACAGATGGGAACAAATCGCCTAAATCTTCTGCTAAGATTTTTAAATTTGGCATTTCAACTTTTAATTTAGAGAAAAATTCATTTCCATATCCAATTTCCCATACTCCATCAACAGCAGTTTCACATGCAGGATTAATTGACCAATATGTATCGAAAGCTCTAAAATGGTCGATTCTTATACAATCATATAATAATGAAGCATTTTTGATTCGTGACATCCAAAAAGTAAATCCATCACTTAACATGTAGTCCCAATCATAGATAGGATTTCCCCATCTTTGACCAGTTTCTGAAAAATAATCAGGTGGACAACCTGCGATTCTATATGGTTTATCATCATCATCGAGTAAAAATTCGTCTTGATTTGCCCAAACATCACTACTGTTTCCACCAAGATAAAATGGAATATCACCCATCAATTCAACTTTTTTTGAATTTGCATATTTTTTAAGTTTAGCAAATTGCTTAAATGCAATATATTGACACCATTTTATAAAATTAATTTCATTTTCGTCTTCAGAAAAATCAATTACATGATTATATGCTTCATTTTTTTCTTCGTTTGACCAATTCCACCAATCTGTATAATTATTTTTAACCAATAAAACACAAAACTTAGCATAATTATCAAGCCATTCATGTTCATTAACAAATTTATTAAAATCAGCCTTTGATAAATCGTTTTGATTTTTAAAAGCTTCTCTTAACTTTTTATTCTTATATTCTCTAACTTCGCCATATTCAACATATTTGCTTTTAGCATTGAATGAAGGCAAACTTTTTATTAATCCAGCTTCATGCAATTCCTCAAGATCAATATAAATTTCATCGATAGCATTCCCACATTTTGATGAATATGGACTATCACCACTTCCAATAGGATTAATAGGTAAAAGTTGCCAAATTTTAATTCCTGCTTCAGAAATTAAATCAACAAATTTAAGGGCATATTTACCAAAATCCCCTATTCCATAATTACTTGGCAATGACGAAATTGCCATTAAAATTCCATTAGTTCTCATACGCACAAAATTATGACAAAAAAAGTTTATATATTCAATATAAACTTAAACATTAAAAACAGTTTCTTAAGTTAATATTAATGTATAAAAATCAGAAATTTGAATTAATTATTTCGTTTCCAAACGTGATAGATATCACGCTTTTAATATAGTAATCATTCTTATTGACAGTTGAATAGTTGTTCAACTATAATATTTAAAGAGGAATAAATTATGAACTGCGATACACCTGCAACCAACCTTGAACTTGTTAAAAAAGTTAAACAACAAATGATTGAAGAAAGTGAAATCTATGAAATTAGCGATTTCTTTAAAATATTTGGAGATTCAACTAGACTCCAAATTTTATGGGTTTTAGATAATAATTCTTTGACTGTCGGCGACATTTGTAATGTATTAAATATTTCAAAAAGTGCATGCTCACATCAATTAAATATTCTTAGAACCAATAAGCTCGTTAAATATCAAAAGATTGGCAAAAACGTAATTTATTCACTCGATGATGATCACGTTTCAACAATTATTGAAACAGCTAGAGAACATTTAAAGGAGAAATAAAATGAAGCAAATATACAAAGTAACAGGAATAGATTGCGCTAATTGTGCAAATACTTTAGAAAGCAAAATTCAAAAAATTCATTGCGTCACTTATGCTCAAATTGACTTTATTGCTGAAAGATTAACTATTGAAGCAACCGAGGATGCCTTAATCAAAGTAAAAGAGATTTGTTTAAATTTTGAAGATGGAGTCACATTAAAGAGGATTAAGTAAATGAAGCTTAACAAGAGATTTGATTTCTTTAGAATTCTTATTTCTGCACTTGTTACAATTGCACTTGTTTTTGTGCAGATTTTTTATAGTGATGTAAAGGTAGGAGATACTACTCTTAAGTATGCAATTATATTGCCTATAACTCTTGTTTTTTATATTTTAATTTCTTTTGATTTATATGTTAAATCTTGCAAAAACCTTGCAAAACGTGACTTTTTTAATGAAGTTACATTAACATTAATCGCTTCTATTGCTGCTTTAGCTGTTGGTGAATTTGTAGAGGGATTAGCAGTTACAGTGTTCTTCCAAATAGGTGAAAAGTTTGAAAAATATGCCGTTAATAAATCTAGAGATTCAATAAAAGCTATTATAGATTTAAGACCTGATACAATTACTTTATATAATAATAAAGAAGAAAAAATCTCAGATCCTTTTGATGCTCAAGTAGGTGATTTATTCATTGTAAAAAATGGTGAAAGGGTTGCTTTAGATGGAGTAATAGTTGAAGGAAATTCATCTTTAGATACATCTTCTATGACTGGTGAATCTACACCTAAAAAATGTAGTGTTGGTGATGAAATAATATCTGGAGTAATTAACATCGGTTCACCAATTATAATTAAAGCAACAAAAGAATTTTATAATTCAACAATGTCTCAAATGCTTGATTTAGTTGAGAGCGCTTCTTCTAACAAAGCAAAAGCAGAAAAATTTATAACTAAATTTGCAAAAATATATACCCCTATTGTTATCGCACTAGCATTTTTAGTCGCTATTTTTGTTCCTTTAATAATAGATTATTCAAATTCTGAAATTTGGATGAGATACATACAAGTAGGAGCTTCAATGTTAGTAATTTCGTGCCCTTGTGCTATCGTTTTATCGATACCTATGGCATATTTTGTCAGTTTAGGCATTGCTAGTAAAAATAATGTTTTAGTTAAAGGTGGTAATTATCTAGACAATTTTAGAAAAATTGAAACTGTTGTTATGGATAAAACCGGAACTATCACAAAAGGAAATTTTGAAATTTCTTCAATTGATCCCGCTGAAGGTTTTTCGAAAGATGATTTGCTTTTCTTAGTTCAAAATGCTGAATATTATTCATCGCATCCAATTGCATTAGCAATTCTAAAGGATAAATCTTTAATCAACCCTTCTTTATTAAATGATTATAAAGAGATCTCTGGCAAAGGAATTTATACGCTATTTAAGAACAAAGAATTATTAGCAGGAAATGCAAAATTGCTTGATGATTATCGCATTAATTGCAACCAAGTTGATTCTCCTTTTACAATTATTTATTGTGCATATGATAAAAAGTTTGTTGGAACAATAACTATTAGAGATAAGATAAAAGATACGTCTATTATAGCAATTGAAAATTTCTATAAAAATGGTGTTAAAAATACTTATATGCTTACTGGAGACAACGAAAGAATAGCTAAGTCAATTTCTGAAGAAGCGAAAATTAAAAATTATAAAGCTAATCTTTTACCACTTCAAAAAGTTGATTATCTTAATGAGATAATTACAAAAACTGCG
>Ga0310691_10004038_pt1 | contig 16849 bp, 10 predicted proteins | sample 176DNAGHGlowgp2_FD_203887 | JGI IMG/M metagenome (GOLD analysis project Ga0310691, IMG submission 203887) | Sheep rumen microbial communities from Palmerston North, Manawatu-Wanganui, New Zealand - 1766 DNA GHGlow gp2 (v2) (version 2) | ecosystem: Host-associated > Mammals > Digestive system >...
AGTGAAAAAGGATGATCAAAACACGTCCGGTGGAACGGAGACAGCAACCGTTTCATCAACAACAGAGCCGGGGGAAGAAGCTGATACGACGTCGGGCGTAACGCCCGGTACGGAATCAGCGGATATTTCCAATGAAGCGGCCTTTGGCAAGAGCAGCGGCACGTATCTGCTTTCCCATTCCACAGTGACACAGGATGGAAATACAGTTGAGCGATATTATTCATACGATCCCGGACAGAAGCAGATGACGGCAGAAGATTCACCGGCATATCTCATGTATTCCGCACCGGTAAACCCCAATGAGGTTATTATGCCGTATTATTCCGGCTATTATACAGGCTATCATCCGGCGGCATTTACGTACCTTTCCGGCGGGTTGAAGCATCCTTCCGATCAGACGCAGTTTGTTGCTTTCCATAACCAGGATACCGGTGAGGTCATCTATGATGATCTTTACACAGATCAGGAGTTTTTTAGCGGGAACGGCATTATCGAGACCTATGATGAAGAAGGAAGACCTCTTTTCAGCGGTTTAGTTACCCTTGATGAAGAGGAAAGGGATCTGGGGCTGACAGTATTAGAGTTCTTTCAATATGATGCGGGGGGAAAGATTTCCGCCGCCGGAGGTCTGAATCAGTGTTTCCGCTACGCTTTTACGGAAACAGGTGATGGATACGGCATAGATGTATATACACAATCGGCTGGCAGCGGGGGCGAAAGCTATACACTGAACTACCACGGGAATCAAAAAACGCTGAATATGGCAGATAAGGGTTCGGCTCCGGGACATATTGATGTGCATATGGCCGGCGGCAGAGTCATGTCAGCAGAAGGCACTCTTTATGATATCAGTTCAGGCGGCGGACAGTTTACCGATACCTTCTCTATCCGTTTTACCTACAGTGATACCGGAATGACGGTTGAGGAAACCCGGCAGAGATCGGGAACCGACTATGACGGCAGCACTGTGAACAGCAGTTATTCCGCAACCCGGGAGTACATTCTTCTGGGAACGGACAGCACTGCGGGGTATGATACGAAGGATCCTTCCTCTGAAGAGCAGAAACCGGAAGAGAAAAACGGAACAGAAGGGAAGGAACTGGAACAGAACGAAACCGGTGAGATCCAGCCCGGAGATATGCATCCTGTTGATATATCGGGTGTGCCGAGCAGTGATCTTTTAACCGAGTTTTTGACCTGGTTTGATGTGTACAGTTACCGGAACAGCTATGACTGCAAAAATCCGGGTGCTTCGGAGAATATCCTTTCCAGTGTTCTGGGATTGGGCTCCTGTATCAACTGGGAAAGATATCCGGTGGATCATAGCGGATATGAAAGCTCTCATGATCCGGAGGGAAGATATGCGCAGTCACAGACGGCAGATGAAAATGGTGTCAAATGGATCATGTCGAATATCCTTCATGTTTCCGATGGGGATTATGAAAACATGAAGGAAGACTATCTGCGTACACATGAAGCATATCTGAAGGATGGATATTATTATTGGCGATTTGAGGGATATGGCTGGGAAAATGCAACGCCGCAGATCAAAGAAGTACAGACCGACGGAAGGTATTATACGATCAGATACAGCATGCTTTCTCCAGAGGGAGACGGAGAGTACGGGAACTATACGGCTGTTATGGAGCTGAAGGAAATTGACGGTGTGAAGTATTGGTCGATCTACTCCCTGAAATCCGAATAAAAGGTTGAACAAAAAAAGAACAAAAGATAATAAAAGAAAACAGAACAGGAGAATGGTGAAGATGGACTACAGGACAGCCTGCCGGATGGCACTGGCGGGAGAACAGGATGGCTTTCGGTTCCTTTATGAAAGTACGGCACAGCCGGTCTATGAGCTGCTCCTCCGGGAGCTGAAGGATCAGCCGCAGGCGGATCAGATGATCGGAAGAGTGTATGATGAGGCGTGGGCGAAGCTTGGCAATCTGGAAAATCCGGATGAATTTCCGGGATGGGTTTACGGGATAGCTGAAGGTATGCTCCGGAGAGAAAAGGGCGGCGTTCCTGTTCCTCCTTCGGGAATGGGAGAAGGCGCGGTATCAGGCGGGGCATCAGGTAGTCCGACCCTTGTTTCTTCAGGAGCGGCATCGCCCAATGCGGCGCATTCGGCATCCCCGGCTTCTGTGGAAGGAGTGTCGCCCAATGCGGCGCATATGAATGCCAGCGGCGCGGGAAGAGGGCTTCAGCAGATGAGCGCAGCTTCAGCAGGCGGAAAAAGCGTGGCAGGCGCTGCCGGTGCGAAAACGGCAACAGCGGCTGCAGGTGCGGGTGTAAAGACAGCTTTCCTTTCCACAGTGGCCGGTAAGGTTGTTCTTGGCGTAGGTATCGCTGTAACGGCAGCGGCACTGGGTGTAGGCGGTTTTGTTTTGGCGAAGAAGATCAATGAAAAGAAGGAGGAACCGACAACCGCTGTTACCGAGCAGAGTTCCGCTGTGATCGAAATCGAAGAAACAGTAACAGAGGCAGTCACTGAGGCGGAGACCGAGGCGACAACAGAGGAAGTGACAACCGAAACGGCCAAGGTGGATGCACATGCCCTGTATGAGGCATATCTCAGGGATACACTCGTTCCTGAGAGGGGAATACATGCGGCAGAACAGGATCAGACCGGTTGGGGACGGCAAAATGATGGCGAGGGGCCGTCCGGTTCTCCGTGGTTTAACGGAACCGGTATTTATACTGTGGATTTTGATGATTATGACGGCGATGGAGAGGAGGAAATGCTGGTCATCAGCGGAAAGACCGGTGCTGCCGTAAACAATTATACGACTGTCAGCTATATTATCCAGGCAGAGCTTTATAACGAGGCAGATGGAAAGGTTGTGCTGGATAGCGCAAGAGATATTACCACAGGCTATGACGGCTATGAGGGCGGTGGATTTCCAAGAATCCTGACCAAGATCAGGCATAATGACTGTTTTTATCTGGTCTGCTTCTCCAGAGAGGATTCATACAAGACAGATGCCAGTTCCGACAACAATTATACGATCTACCAGACAAAGGGCGGGATCAAACCCCTGTGTTCACTTTCTTTCAAGGTGGCTCTCGGTTATGGATACTATCTCACGGTAAGCGACGGCAGGAAGGATCCGGATAACCCGGTAAATTCAGAGATTCGTCATGATGCAAGCGAAGATCCCTCTCTGCAAAGTAAAGCGGAAGATAGTCAGTTTGGTGTTCTGTTCCAGGAAGCTGCTTCGGAATATTTTGCAGAATGGAATATCCAGCTGGACGAAAAGGGTTATGTCTCAAACGGAACCGTACTTGTAGATATGGAGCTTGACATGGCTGCCCAAAAGTATACGATGACGGATGCTTACGGCTTCCATACCAAGGACTGGGGCAGTTCAGGAGATCAGGGGACGGAAAAGAAGGAGGGTACAAATGAAGCCGGAAATGCAGCCCTTCCGTTTACCGGATCGCTGGAGTTTGCTTTTGCCAGCGGAGCAGGTGCCTGGGGAACAGGCCTTACGCTTGAGTCTAACGGTCATTTTACCGGAAGCTTTCATGATTCTGATTATGATTCGGTCAGTGTGGCCGAATTTGAAGGGCAGTTCACAAATATCACGAAGGTGGATGAATTTACCTACCGGATGGAGCTGGATCATTACGATCTGGAAGATCCCATTGGAAAGGAATGGGATACCGACGAGGGCTTTCATATGGTCGGCGCAGATGCCTATGGAATAGAAACAGGCAAGGTTTTTTATCTGTATCTGCCGGGTAAGCCGATATCCGAGCTTTCCGAAGCATTTCTTAACTGGAGCAATGGTTCTGTCGGGGATGTAAATGATGGGGGTAAGCTGAAGGTATACGGGCTTTACAATGAGGAACCGCAGTACGGCTTTTTCACTTATCCGAAGTAAACAGATTTTAATCAGAAACGCCTGCACCGGGGCACCCGGTCTCTGCACTGTACTGTCTGCAGGGGCTGGGTGCCCCGGTGCAGGCGTTTTTGGTATAATGGGATTTTTTTACGGAGCAGAATAGTAATCCGATTTCCGCGCTTTTTTTACCATGGCGTCATACTGCCGGTACATGTATTGCACCTGGTTTTCCAGAAGGTAGTAGTGCATGCAGTAAGGAATCAGCAGGACGAAGAGCATGACGATCAGCGGCAGGATCACAATCTTTTCGGAAACCACCAGTGTCAGAATGGAGATCACTGTACATACGGCAACCAGAAAGAAGACGATGAGGTGCACCAGACGCTCATGGGCAAAGAAAAAAATCTGATCCTTATGCCGGCGGATCTCCTCATCCCAGTCCCGTTCCTCTTCAGAGGAAAGGAGAGTATCAATATATTTTGTATAAGCAAGAATTCTTTTTTTCATCTTTTTACGCCTTTCTTATGTTGCAGATCACAGCCCTCCGGGCGGCAGCTGCCCTCAATCTTTGAGCGGATGTAAAGGGCCACATCCGGCTGATCGGTGATAATGGCATCCGCTCCCATGCGGATATATTTGCTGATCCGGCTCAGCTTATTGACGGTCCAGGGCATGACCGGAACATGATGCCGGTGCATCCGGTGGAGAAATTCGCGTGTCACCAGCGTGTAGTGGGGAGAAATAAAATCGCACTTGCAGGCCCGTACACGGCGAAGGGGGAAGTATTCATTGAAGTGTCCCCGCGGTCCGAAATCGCGCCGGCCCAGAAGAAGACCGGTAGTCACCTCGGGCCAAAGCTTTTTGATCCGGTAAGGGACGATATCGAAAAAGGATTTTATGGTGAAATCCGCCGGCGTACAGAAATGCCGCAGAGTGCGGATGATCCTTTCCTCGAATCCGCTTTCCTTCAGCTCGATATCCATGCGGATCTTTCCACGGCAGAGCTTTACTACCTCCAAAAAGGTGGGAATGTGGTAGCCATCCCTGCGGGCGCAGGCCTCCATCTCCCCGTAGGTCAGCTCGGAAAGCGGGCGGCCGTTAAATTCTTTATCATGAAAAACAATAAGCGCGCCATCCTTTGTTCGGCGGACATCAAATTCCGCCATATCCGCCTGCAGGCGGATCGCCAGAAGAAAGGACTCGATGGAGTTTTCTCTGGATGCCAGATGAGATGCGCCTCTATGGGCAATGATCATGGTTCTGTGATTTGACATTTTGCTTCCTTTCTGCTGCCCGAAGGAATTGGCAGCTTTAAATAAATGTTAGCAGATGCAGAGCCGGAATTCAACAGATTCATCCATTTTTCGCTGTTGATGCATGACGGGAATATGTTATAATACCACCGGAGGATAAAAAGGTGAAAGAAACAGAACGGCTAAAACAGGTAGTGGAAAGGCTGCGGGCTGAGGATGGATGCCCCTGGGACAGGGCGCAGACCCATGAAAGCCTGAAAACAACCTGTATGGAGGAAGCCCTTCAATTGATTGAGAAGGCCCGGAGGCGGAAGGGATTTATAGAAGAATCTCCTCGGGTTATTTCTGAGGAGTGAAGTGCCGGCCGGAAGGAATAAAGAATTAAAGGAAGAAATAAAGGGATAAAAACAGAGAGGAAAATGATGAAACAGAATAGTACGGAGTATCTGCGGACCAATTTACATACCCATACCTGGCGGTGCATGCATGCTACGGGAACGGAGAAGGAATTTGTTGAGAAAGCCATTGAAAGCGGAATAAAGCTGCTGGGCTTTTCCGACCATTCCCCCATGCCCTTTCCCAATGACCATGTATCCGGCTTTCGTATGCGTCCTGACCAGCTGGAGGATTACTGCAGGACTGTAGAAGGTCTGAAAAAGGAATATGCTGCGGATATTGAGATCCATATCGGGCTGGAGGCAGAGTACTATCCGAAATGCTTTGACGCCCTGCTGGAGCTGCTGCACGGATATCCCATCGAATATCTTCTTCTGGGACAGCATTGTACGATGAATGAATATGACGGGGCTGTCAGCGGTTATCCGACAGAGGATCGGAGTATTCTTGACCAGTATGTGAAACAGGTTGTTGCGGGAATGGAGACCGGCAGATTTCTTTACCTGGCACACCCGGATATCATATATTATGTTGGAGATGAGAATATCCTGCTGGAGGCTTACCGGGAGATCTGCAGGAAAGCTCTTTCGATGGAAATCCCGCTGGAGATCAATATGCTGGGGATCCATCTGGAGAGGACCTATCCGGAAGAGCGTTTCTGGAAGGTAGCAGGAGAGGTAGGAAATGATGTGGTGATCGGCGTCGATTGTCATCATGTGAATACCATGTATCTGCCGGAAGCTTACCAAAGAGCCATGCGGCTGGTAAAGAACTGCAGGCTGAAGCTGATGGACGCGGCAGAGCTGACGGGACGGTTTTTCGCCGGGTGAGAGGGCGCTTTGCGCATATAAGCTGAGAAGCAAAGCTGATCGTATAAGCATAAGGCGCCTGCCGGGCATTGACGAAGACTGTTTGAGCATAAGGCGCCTGCCGGGCGGTGATGATGAATGTATGAGTATAAGGCGCCTGCCGGGCAGTTTCGATGAGTGTATGAGTATAAGGCATCTGCTGAGCAGATGCGATGAATAAAAAAAATTTGGAGTAAAAATGGCAGAGAATAATAGAAACAATAACAATGATCATCAGGATGATTACGAGCGGTACTGCTATATGTGCCGCCGGCCGGAATCCCAGACAGGAAAGCTGATCTCCTTTACGGATACGGTATTTATTTGTCCGGACTGTCTGGAAAAAACCTTCCAGCAGATTCAGACCAGTCCCATCATGGACTTCTCCCGGATGCCGGGAATTGATAATTTTAATATGTTTATGCCCATGGGCGATATTCCCGAATCCCAGAAGCTGAAGAAGCGGAAAAAGAAGGAAAAGGCTGAGGGGGAGGGCGAAGAGGAGAAAAAGCTGACTCTCAGGGATATCCCTTCCCCCAGAGAGATGAAGCATGCCCTTGACCGGGATGTGGTGGGACAGGAGCATGCCAAGAAGGTGCTTTCCGTGGCGGTGTATAACCACTACAAGCGTGTGCTCAGCCTGGAGGAAAATGCGCAGGAGTATGCTGACCTTCCCGGCGTCGAGATTGAAAAGTCAAATGTGCTGATGCTGGGTCCCACGGGAAGCGGAAAAACCTATCTCGTTAAGACAATCGCCAAGCTTCTGAATGTGCCGCTTGTGATCACGGATGCTACATCCCTGACAGAGGCCGGTTATATCGGCGATGATGTGGAAAGTGTTCTTTCCAAGCTCCTTGCCGCTTCCGGAAATGATGTGGAAAAGGCAGAGCATGGAATTGTATTTATTGACGAAATTGATAAGCTGGCGAAGAAACAGGAGCAGCGCAGCCGGGATGTCAGCGGTGAGGCTGTTCAGCAGGGACTGCTGAAGCTTCTGGAGGGAGCTGAGGTGGAGGTCCCGGTCGGTTCCGGCTCAAAGAACGCCATGACGCCGACGACAATGATGGATACCACCAATATCCTGTTTATCTGCGGCGGCGCTTTTCCGCGTCTGGAGGAGATCATCCGGACTCGGCTGACGAAGCAGAGCTCCATGGGCTTCGGCGCGGCTCTCCGGGATGCCTTTGACGACGATAAGAACATCCTGACCAGAGTTAAAACAGAGGATCTTCGGGAATTCGGCATGATCCCCGAGTTTCTCGGCAGGCTTCCGGTAGTGGTTGCCCTGCAGGCTCTCGATCGGGATATGTATATACGGATCCTGAAGGAGCCGCGGAATTCCATTGTCAAGCAGTATCAGAAGCTTTTCCGGCTGGATGAGGTGAATCTGATCTTTGAGGATTCTGCTTATGAGGCCATTGCGGAAAGGGCTGCAGAGGAGGAAACGGGAGCAAGAGCGCTCCGGTCCATCATGGAAGAGTTTATGCTGGATATCATGTATCAGGTGCCGAAGGATGATCATATCGGAAGTGTGGTCATCACCGGTGATTATATCCGCGGAAAGGGTGCGCCGGAGATCCACTTCCGCGGGGAGTAAAGGTAATTTACGGGAGGATTGGTGATGAGGGATAAGCTTGTCAGAGAGAAGAGTGTAAGAGAAGGGAAAGAGCAGGAAAAGGGAAAGCAGGCAGGAAAAATGCCGGGCAGAAAAAAGTCTGTAGGCAGGAGGTTTCTTGCGCTGTCTATGGCGGCAGCCCTTCTTCTGACTCCGGCAGGTTACGGAAAAGGACCCGGTTTCGCAGCGAGTGCCGATGAAACCGCGATAGAAGAAGAAATGCCGGCAGAATCTGTAGAAGAAAGCATCATCATGGCAGGAAGCGAGCCGGAAGGATTATCGGGCATCCAGATCGGAAGCGAACAGGATGCCATGAGAACAGACGGACTGCCTGTTTATACAAACGACAAATATGGCTATACCGAACAGATCTATACGGCAGAGGAAGTAGGAAACTGCCGGGTGATCAGCGGTCTTGCCATTAAGGTTGCAGCGCCTTCTTCAAATAAGACGATCGAGGTTTATCTGGCAGATACCGAACAGACGGAGTTTACAGATAAATCCAGCCTGATCCAGCTTTCAAGGGCGCAGCTGGTTTACAGCGGAGAGGCTCCCTTTTCGGAGATCGGATGGAGAGATATCGTTTTTGCGGAGAGCTATGTGCATGATCCTGAAAAAAATCTGGTGGTGATCTTCATCAATACCACAGGGGAGTATGAAAATGGTCTGACGACTTATGCTAATGTGACGGAGGATAGTAAGGGCATATATGCCAATGCAGACGGTTTTGGTCTTATGCAGCCGGATCCGGAAGCCGGTTATTCGGTCAATACGCGTACCTTCAGGAGTCTTATCCGCTTATATCCTGCGGCTGAGACGCCGGAGGAAGTGGAACTCATATTTCATAAAAATGACGGCACCGACGAAACGGTTAGCCAGTCCTGCCTTATGGGACTGAAGAATATGCTGGATCCGCTCTCCTTTGAACGGCCGGGTTATGATTTCCGGGAGTGGAATACGGAACCGGATGGAAGCGGCACATCATATTCGGATGAAGAGTTCCTGAAGGTTGACGGCGAGCTTCATCTTTACGCCCGGTGGAAACGCATGGTGGAGATCGGCACACCGGATCCCGGCTCCGGTTCAGAGTATCTTCCGTTAATCTCTAATTATACCTATGGCTTTTCCGAACAGATCTATACAGCAGAGGAGATCGGAGATCTGAGCTGTATGGACCGGATGGCCTTTTATGTGATCAGTCCGGTTCAGGAAAGAAACATCCAGATCTATCTGCGGGATACAGACCGGTATGAGTTTATTTCTTCCGATGACGGAGTGGAGGGCGCAATCGAACTGGATGATGCGCTCCTTGTATATGAGGGGACAGCGCCATTTGACCGGAAGGGCTGGCGGGAGATCGCATTTGACCGCATATATCAGCATGATCCATCCAGAAATCTGGCTGTGATCGTGAAGAACAGCACGCCCTATGTATCCGGACTTTCCTGTGGAAAAATGACGGGCGATAAACTGTCGTCAATCTATATTTATGATGACCACACTGAATATATGCCGGACAGCAATACAACGTACACCTGCATTGGAGACAGGAATGTGATCCGCCTATATCAGCCGGAAGAGGACGGGCTGGAAAAGCATACCCTGACGCTGATGAAAAACGATGGTTCGAACGAAAAACAGGAGCAGGTTTTTTATGCCGGAGCTGCTGTACAGGTGAAACCGAATTCCTTTTCCCGGGATGGATTTTTCTTTGGCGGCTGGAACACGGAAGCGGATGGCTCGGGAACGGTTTATGAAGATGAAGCGGCTTTTTCCTTTGAGGAGGATACAGTTTTATATGCCCATTGGATTTATGGAAAGGCCTTTGACGCAGATGTTTCAATGGCAAGCGATATTTTTCCCATGGACAGCTATTACAAGTACGGCTTTACCGAGCAGATCTACACGGCGGAAGAGGTGGGAAATCTGACCGGACTTTCCGGTATCCGCTTCTATGTAAAGAAACCGGTTGAAAACAGAAAAATCGAGCTGTATCTGGCGGATGTGGATTATACATCCTTTTCTGAGGAGCATCCTCCCGTGATCATTCTGAATGCGACGAAGGTATTTGAAGGAGATGCGCCGTTTGGGGATAGAGGATGGCAGGAGATTCCGTTTGATACATATTATCAGCATGATCCGAAAAAAAATCTGGTTGTGATCTGCATCAACAATACCGGAAGCTTTGAGAAAGGCCTGCAGGTATCGGTCATGGACGGAGTGGAAAACTGCTCTGTTAAAGGCACATCGGACAGGGAAAGGATCGTACCGCCGGACAGACTGAAGGATTCCACCTACAGCATAAAGAATAATCTGATCTTCGTGGGATACGTGGACTGGCCCTTTACCGATGTGGTGAAAAAGCCGGGTAACTGGGTATATGATGGCGTGAAATATGTATTTGATCATGAAATCATGAGCGGTAATCCGGATTCCAATGGAGATGGATTTACCATCTTCCGGCCAAAGGATCAGGTATCCAGAAATGAGTTTGCTGTCATGCTGTACAGGCTGGCCGGTTCGCCCAAGGTAGAGGAGATGGAATCTCCGTTTACGGATGTGGCGATCAAGGATAACGGGAGCAAGCCTTACTATTACGACGCTGTTCTCTGGGCATATTCCCGGGGGATCGTATCGGGAATATCGGAAACCGCCTATGGAGGAAAACAGCAGATCAGCCGTCAGGATATTGCAGTGATGCTGCGCAGATTTTCGAAATACAAGGAACAGGATGTGTCTGAAAAGGCGGATCTCAGCAGATTCACGGATGCAGGCCGTATATCCGGATACGCAAGGGATGCTATGGCCTGGGCTGTAAATATCGGTATCATTTCCGGTAAGAATGTAGGGGGAAGGCTCTGTCTTGCGCCAAAAGAGAGCGCAACACGACAGGAGATCGCTTCGGTTATGATGCGGTATCATCAGTTTATTTCGGAAAAATAGGAGTCCGCGGAGAATGGGGCGCTGACTGTGTTACGAAATTGTTACAAAAACTTGACAAAGGCGGGGCGTGGTTCTATAATCGTACTTACCCTGAAAAAACGGAGGAAATCCATTAATTTATGGAGGATGTAAACCGTAAAAATGTGAATCGGATCAAACGCATGATCGTCGGCACAGCCCTGTTCTTTATGGTCGTTCCGATGCTTCTTTGCGTATTCTTTTTTATCCGGCTGGCACGCCTGGAAAAGAAGGTCGACCGGTTGGCATCGGACCGGACCGGAACTTCTTCAGAGGCTGCTCCCGCTGAGGGGGAGGATGAGGCGCTGCTTCCGGAGGAACCGGGCGAGGCGCTGGAAAAGGAAATGAATGAAAAGAACCGTCTGACCCTGGGACAGAAGAGTATAGAGGGAACGGCCACAGATGCAGCTGCTGCGGATGCTCCGGCTAAAGAGCAGAGTGCAGCGGAGGATAAGGCTTCAGAACTGCAGCAGGAATCCGACTTAAACAGCGCAGGCGTGAAAAAAAACGGAAAAACCGTATATCTGACCTTTGATGACGGTCCATCGGTTTATACAGATGAGATTCTGGATATCCTGAAGGAAAAGAAGGTGAAGGCAACCTTCTTCGTTGTTCTTCCCGATGATACATGGTCTGCCCAGATGAAAAGGATCGCGGACGAGGGTCATACGATCGGCGTACATTCCATGAGCCATGTTTACAGCAAGGTCTACGCTACACTGGACAGCTTTAAGGCGGATGTAAAGGGAACACACGATCTGATCCGGCAGATCACCGGCGTGGATACCCATTATTACCGTTTCCCGGGCGGAAGCTCCAACGAAGTTTCCAAGGTGCCCATCGATGAATGTATTGCCTGGCTGGATGGCGCAGGCTACACCTATTTTGACTGGAATGCCATGAACGGGGACGCCACGGATGTGGACTATACACCCGAACAGCTGAGAGATAACGTACTGTATTATGTTCGCGCCGCAGAAGGAGACTCCATGGTGCTGATGCATGATCTGGGAGCGCATTACGCAACCGTGCAGGCGTTGCCCGAGCTTCTGGATATTCTGCTGGCAGAAGGCTATACCATTGCGCCCATAGATGACAAGACGCCTACGTTCCACCAGCATGAGATCTCTCAGATGGGAGAATAGATAGAGAATGATATGACTTACCTTGAATGTATTCATAGAATAGAAGAGAAAAACGCTCTGGGCAGCCGCCCCGGGCTTTCCACGATCAGGGAAATGCTGAAGCGGCTGGGAAATCCCGAAAGGGGGATCCCGGCTGTGCAGATTGCCGGTACCAATGGCAAGGGAAGCATTTTGGCCTATACGGAAAGCATCCTGACGGAAGCCGGAGTAAAGACCGGCCGGTATGTATCGCCGGCTGTTTTTGATTATAGAGAAAAGTTTCTTGTAGGCGGAACGCCGGTATCCGTGGAGTGCGCGGCTGATGCGCTGGGGAGAGCGCTTACCGTTTCGGATGAAATGGTAAGGGACGGCCTTCCGGAACCCACAGCCTTTGAAACGGAGACGGCAGCGGCATTTTTGATCTTCCGGATGGCGGACTGCAGGGTTCTTCTTGTGGAATGCGGCATGGGAGGCGCGCTTGATGCCACCAACGTATTTGATGAGAATAAGCTAAGCGTGCTGGCCAGTGTCAGTCTGGATCATCTGGGCATCCTGGGAAATACGGCAGCGGAGATCGCGGATACCAAGCTTGGTATTACGAGACCGGGCGAGACGCTGATCGTTTTTCCTGAACAGGAGGATGCGGTTACGGAGGTGATCCGTAAATGGGTCCGGAAAAACAATCTTACCCTTATCACCCCCGATCCGGTTTATTTACGGATAATCCGGGAAACGGCGGAGGAAAGCTGCTTTCTTTATCTCGGCAATCCATACACGCTGCAGCTGCCGGGAAGACATCAGATCCTGAATGCCATTACGGCCATAGAAATCTGTCTTCATCTGGACAGCATCGGACTCGATATTCCGACAGAGAAAAACCTGGCGGATGGTCTGGCAAATACACGCTGGCCGGGAAGGTGGACAGTGCTCAAAAGAAATCCTTATCTGATACTGGACGGTGCGCATAACGAAAAGGCCTGGCTTGTACTGGCCGACAATATCCGGAGATTGTTCCCTGAAAAAAAAATCTATTTTCTGACGGGCGTGTTCCGGGATAAGGAATATAATAAAATGACGGAAATCCTTTCCCCGCTGATCTGCGAGGCTGCGGTGATCACGACTCCGGGTCCAAGGGGGCTGCCGGCAGAGCAGCTGGCGGAATGCTTCCGGGAAAAGGGCGTTCCGGCCGCTTCCTTCCGGGAGTATAAAGATGCACTGCATGCACTGGAAAGAAAGGCGGGGGCAGAGGATGTGATCCTTGTTTCAGGATCCCTTTCCTTTCTGGGAGAAATACTGAGGCTGAGCGGATATGGAGAGAGTAAGTAAAATACTGAATGATAGCATATTTCAGGAAAGCTTGAAACGGATCGGAGAGCTGGAAAAGGACCGGCGCTTCTGCTGCCATGGCATGGATCATCTGGAGAGTGTGGCTAGGATTGCCTGGATCCTGACGCTGGAGGAAAAAAAAGGTCTGAAAAAGGATGTGGTTTACGGAGCCGCCCTTCTTCATGATATCGGCCGGTGCAGGCCGGACAGCGCCGGACAGCCGCACAGGGTGGAAAGCGCGGCGATGGCGGAAGATATCCTATTTCGTGCCGGCTATACAGATGAAGAAAGAATGGCTATCCGCGAGGCAATCCTTTCCCATGGCGGAGCTTCGAAGCCTGCGGAGGCTGATCGGGAGGACGAAGAAGGAAGGGGTATGAGGGCTGTGCTTTCGGATGTGTTATACCGCGCGGACAAGCTTTCCCGTGACTGCTTTGCCTGTTCGGTTTACGATGAGTGCTACTGGGAAGAGGAAAGAAAGAATAAAACGATAATTGTGTAAACGGCAGGACGGCCCGGTGGAATATCGACAGCGGTCATTTTTAATAAACGATAACAGGAGAAATATGGATTATTTATCAATAGACAATCTCGAGGTATATGCCTACCATGGCGTATACGAAGCGGAAAAGGAAGAGGGACAGCGTTTTCTCATCTCCGCAAGGCTGTATCTTGACCTTAGCCGGGCTTCCCGTGAGGATGAGCTTTCGGAAACGGTATCCTATGCGGATGCAGCTGTTTTTATGGAAAAAAGGGTGAGGGAAACCTGCCGTGACCTTATTGAGGCGGTGGCGGATGATCTGGCAGACGGTCTTCTTCTCCATTTTTCCATGCTGAAAAGGGTGTCGGTTACGGTAAGTAAGCCAGAGGCGCCCATCCCCGTAAAATTCGGCTGTGTAAGCGTTACTGTGGAGAAAACGAGAGAGATCGCATATCTCAGCATCGGTTCGAATATGGGCGACCGGCAGGAGTATCTGAATATGGCGGTTTCGCGGCTTTCTGAGGATCCAAAGATCGAAGTCACAAAGGTTTCCGCCTTTTTGGAAACCGAACCTGTCGGGCCGGTAGAACAGCCGGATTTTCTGAATGCGGCAGTGGAGCTTACCACAATCTACTCTCCGGAGGAGCTGCTGGATGCTCTCCACGGGATCGAAAACGAGGCAGACCGCAGGCGTACGGTGCACTGGGGCCCCAGGACGCTGGATCTGGATATTCTGCTTTTCGGTGACAGGATCATTTCCCGGCCGGACCTGACTATTCCGCATCCGGAAATGACAAACCGGAGCTTTGTGCTTCTGCCGATGTGCGAGATCGCTCCGCTGGTCATGCATCCGGTTTATAAACGAAATATGTCACAGCTTCTGGGCTCGCTGGAAAAGCGGGCGAGGGAGCCGAAGCTTTATGATATTTCTGCATTTGCAGCAGAGGATGAGCTGAAAACAGAGGGTGTTCTGGTAGCCTACGCCGGCGTTCCGGGGGCTTATGCCCAGGAGGCAGCGGAAAGGCGCTTCGGCTATTCGGCGAAACTGATCAATCTGCCCACCTTTGATGATGTGGCCGAAGCAGTCAGGGACGGAAGGGCGGATTACGGCGTACTGCCCATAGAAAACAGTTCTGCCGGCTTTGTCAGCGGAAATCTCGATCTGATACTGGAAACGGGCGTGACGATCGTAAACGAGGTGATCCTGGATATCGACCATGCACTTCTGGGGGTTCCGGGTGCAGCGGTTCAGGATATCCGGAAGGTATTTTCCCATCAGCAGGGGCTGATGCAGTGCAGGGATTTTATCCGGCAGCATGGCCTTACCGGGGAGCAGGTATCCAACACGGCCCTGGCGGCGGAAATGGTTAAGGAATCGGGCGACCGGACCTGCGGCGCCATTGCCAGTATCCGGGCGGCGGAGATTTACGGTCTTACGGTCCTTGAGCGGCATATAAATTTCTCTCACGACAATGCCACAAGATTTTTTGTGATCTCCGGGAAGAAGGAATATCTGGCCGATGCGGATAAGGTATGGATCAGCTTCCATGCCTCCCACCGGGTTGGTTCTCTGTATGAGATCATGGGGATCATCAACCGGTACGGCCTTAATATGACCAGTATTGAATCCCGTCCTTCAAAACGGAAAAAGTGGGAATATTCCTTCTATGTCAGCTTCGAAGGAAGGCTTACGGACAGAAGAGTCAGAAAGGCTCTGGGGGCCATCCGGGATGAGGCGGATTCCCTCTTTGTTCTGGGAACCATTTAAGAAGTATACAGCCTGCTGAACGGCTTCATTAAATTTACATAACATATTTGACTGATTTGTGTTATAATGAAAAGGATTTTTATATTCGAGGTGTTTGATCATGAGAAAGAGAAACGGAAAAAAGAGACTGTCTGTTCTGATGGCAGCGGCGATGATGCTGTCAACACTCGGACTTGCCTCTATGGGAGGGGCGTCTGCGGATGACCGTATCCCGGAGGATGATCCGGGGTATTTCCGGTATGAGGAAGCCCAGGAAAAGTATGAAGAGGATGAAGCGGCCAGAGCCGCCTATGAGGAAGAGCTTGCCAGGCAGGCGGATATGCCGGATTCGGAGGATCCGGAGGATCCCGAGGCTCCCGGCGTGGAGCGTGACGATCCGGAGGCTCCTGTGGCTACAGATGGAGATGCGCCCATCGTCACGATACCGGACGAAACGGATTTGCATCTGATCGGTCTTGCGGATATCCACGGCAACGGACTGATCCATACGAATTCGCTCTATGGGAAATCCACTCTGCGTTACGGTGTGGATATTTCCCAGTGGAATGGTACGATCGACTGGAAGACAGCCAAGGCTAACGGTGTGGAGTTTGCCTTTATCCGCGTGGGCTACCGTGGTTACGGTTCCAGCGGAAGCATCGGCTCCGATGATATGGCGATCGTAAATATGGCCAATGCCAAGGCGGCAGGCGTAAAGATCGGTGTATATTTCTTCTCGCAGGCCATTACGCCCAGCGAGGCAGAGGTTGAGGCAAGATTTACCCTGAGCATGATCTCCGGTTATGCATTGGATCTTCCCGTTGTTATGGACTATGAGTATGCCGGCAGTCCCGGACGTCTCAGAGGCGCAAATCTGTCCCAGAGACAGGCAACAGACTGTATGGAGGCCTTTGCCAAGGTGGTGGAAGCTTCCGGTTATACGCCTATGATCTACGCCAGCGAAACCTTCCTGGAGGATCAGCTGTATGATTATGAACTGGCTGCCCAGTACCCGGTATGGCTTGCGCATTATACCACCTGTACGGATTACAAGGGACAGTACAACTTCTGGCAGCATACAGACAGGGCCACCGTGGCAGGTATGTCCGGTGCGGTGGACGGAAATGTGTGGTATGACAGAGGAGAAAAATACAATAACGGTGCGTATAATGCTTACGGCAGAACAAGGACCGTAGCTTATCAGACCCATTTGGCCAAGTCGGGATGGGAGACCACCTGGAAGTCCAACA
>Ga0310691_10004039_pt1 | contig 16842 bp, 18 predicted proteins | sample 176DNAGHGlowgp2_FD_203887 | JGI IMG/M metagenome (GOLD analysis project Ga0310691, IMG submission 203887) | Sheep rumen microbial communities from Palmerston North, Manawatu-Wanganui, New Zealand - 1766 DNA GHGlow gp2 (v2) (version 2) | ecosystem: Host-associated > Mammals > Digestive system >...
TTCCATAAGTATGAGAACTGCTAGCCGTTGAACCGCCAGTATTTCCATTGCCATTATAATTAACGGTATAAGTATTAGCTACCCAATGTAAATAGAAAGTCTTATTACCAGTTACGGTATAACTAACTTCAAAATCTTTACTTTTAGCACCGCTAGCAGATTCAGCCCAACCATCAGCGTGATAACCGGTCTTTATAGCAGTACCAACAGTACCTAAAATTGTATTAGCTCCAGATGCTACTATTTGAGACGTAGGGTTTGGGGAACCTGAATCTGCGCCATTGGCATTATAACTAACAGTATAGTTAGTCGTTACTGTAGGTAGAGTAATAGAAGCATCAGCATAAGGTTCAAAATCAGGATTATTAGCACCAGAACCAGTGCTACCTTTTGCCACAGCACTATTATAATTTGAGAAGAAATAAGCTCTCATAGATACTGTCTGCCCTTGGTTATAGCCGTTAACTTTGCCATAACCATTATAGCTCATTCCCTCTAAACTCATGGCAATGGGATCAGTATCTAATACATAGGTACTACCATTTCAAAAAGCAAATCTAACATAAGCTCTAGCACTAGTATAAGATGTATTTGCAGCTGAACCTTTACACCAGAAAGAATAGTTGTACCAACCTCCTCCAACATCATAGGCTGAAGGGCTATAACATTGTAAATTATATCCTGCAGTTGACATTTAATCACCTACCTTATATTTGATACCAAATGTCTCCAGCACTAGGATTTGATGGAGCAGTTGAACTAATTGCAACTCTTGGGCCTGTAGTTAAAGTTGTAGACGAATTCCACTTAGCTAAATATGTATTTGAATAAGAGCTACTTGCGGTACCAGAACCTGTTACTGCATTGACATCTTTAACTGTTAAATTATTTATCTTGGTGACATTTCCAGTTATTGACATTGTAGTAGTACCAGCTGCACTACTAAAGATACCAGGATCTGGGTACTCTAATGATGTACCAGAGCTATTATAAGTTGGAACTTTCAGATCTCCGGCACTATAAGTAATACCATTAACTACAGTTGTTGTACCATAAGTTACAGTAAATCCATCCACTACTGCAACTTTATTTGCTTTTACCTGAACACCCTGGTTAGTAGCGCCACCATTAACATTAAGTACACCGTTTACAGTTGTTACAGTTAATGTCTTACCAGATGGAACTGTTATATTATTAATATACACAGTAGATGTCGGAATGCTTACACTTAGTCCAGAAGCTGCGGCCAAAGCTGTAGCTCCAGAAGACTTGGTTACAAACCCATTAACTGCTGCTGCATAAAGAACTGAAGCTCTAGTAGCAGCTAATGATCCGCCGGTTGATACAGATACACCCGAGTTATTAGTTGATTCAAGTGTTACGTTACCACCAGTATTTGTAGCAGATCCCGAAGCAGTAATACCACCGCCATTAAAAGTTGGATTAGCTGTAAGCAGATCCCAGTTTGAATCAGTTACCACAGTTCCATCAACTGAAACTGAGGTTCCAGCTACCACTACTTTATCTCCAGCAGCAGTACCATTAATATATGTAGTTCCAGTCTTGCCTGTTCTATATAATGAACCAGCTCCAGCTGAAACATTTAATCTACCAGTCAGAGTATCAACGGTAAGTGTTTTTCCTGAAGGAACAGTTATATCATCGACATAATAGGTAGTTGAAGATAAAGCTGTTGCAGTACCGGTGTCTTGAGCCATAGCTACTTCGCCACCGGATTTGCTAACCCAACCACTAATTCGTCCATAATACTGAACTGAAGTCCTATTTGGTGTAGCAGACCCGCCAGCACTTATACTAATACCCGAATTGTTTTTAGTAGTTGATAAAGATGCGTTTGTTCCAGAAGCTGAACCAGTTCCAGATACAGATAAATTAGCTCCATAAAGTACTGGGTCAGCTGTAACTAATCCAGATGGTTCAAAGACTGTTTGATCATCAACATGAACGTATCCAGCATAAGCTCCAGTATTGATATAAGTATGACCAATAGTATCATAATCTGTAGTAGTTACTACCATTGAGCCGCCGTTATTATAGACAGCTAAATCGCCTTTATTATCAATTTCTATTGAGTGATCTGCTGGTAGTGTTATTGACTCTATATAATAGGTAGTTGATGTCAGAGCTGTTGATGTACCATTCGCACTAGCTAAAGCCACAGTGTTATCAGACTTACTTACCCAGCCAGCCACAGCTCCATTATAGAGAACAGACCCCCTAGCTGGAGTAGCATTACCAGCAGCAGTTATAACTATACCAGTATTTGTATCAGTACTTAAACTAACATTAGTACCTGTAGCCGCAGCAGCACCTGAAACAGATAAAGCTCCGCCATCAAAAGCTGGGTTAACAGTTTGAGCAGTAACAGTTATACTACCTATACCTGAGAAACCATCAGGAGCCTGATAATTCTGAACTTGAGATGTTTGAATAACATCTAGATCAGTATTATTTAAATCAGACGGTACAGCCACAGTAACAGTGCCTAAGCCATCATAACCTGAATCATAAGTTATAGAACCATTAGAAGTTACTGATTTATCTTGTAATACTGGTTCAGCAGTGATAGTTAGATCACTTGCCATTAATTTACCAGCTGTATCTAAAGGCGCTGTATAATTAGCGGTTGAACCGTTATATTGTACTTTTATATTTGCCATTTTATAATTTCCTTTATAAGTAAAGGGAGAAGAGTTTTCCTCCCCTTTATATTATACAATTAAGATAATTGGAATACTTCAATAATAACAGGTGTACCATTAGTTGCTTCAGTTGTAGCATAGCCATTCTGATTTACATTAGCAGAAGGTGTGATAACAAGATATTTGTTATCTAAATATGTGCTAATACTTGTGGCTGTTCCTGTTGCAGCACTTGATAATGTTGTAGAAGCCTGTTTAGTAGCTGTTGGTAAGTTTGCTGTTACTGTACCACCTGAAGTATATCCAGCAGGAATTGTATATGTACCACCTTGTGATGTAATTGTACTGCCTGTAGCACCATTGTTAGGCATAGTACCTGTTATCCCAGTACCATTAACCCATGCAGTCTTTGTTTCAAGGATATCTGCTGCTGTAGCATTACCAGATGTTTGACTTGCTAATGAAGCTGCTGAAATTACAGAAGATACATCAGTAAATTTACCTTGTGGAATTGTATATGATTGTCCAGCCTGTAATTCTCTTGTAACATTACCAAGGTTAGGCATTGTACCGACCAATACATTACCTTCATCATCGTAAGCCTTATATCCTAATTGGATATGCTCATCTGAAGCTTCATCAACACCAGCCGGGAAGTCAGGAATTAAGTCACCAAGATCAAAGTCTATATCTGCGACTGTTCCACTTGGATAATAACCTTCAGGAACTGTAGCATGAATCGTAACAACCTTATCTTCGGGATCATATCCTTGTGTACCTGTAACATCATTTGCACTTCTTACCGGCATTGTACCTTGAACAGAAGCAATAGCATCGTCATCGGCTGAATAAGTACCAATTGCCCCAACACCAACCTTGAGTGTTGTCCCAGACTTAACATCTGCTGCCATTGATGATAAGTTATTTGTTACAGCAGCTACATCAACTTGTGATAAACCATCATATCCAGTATCAGGGGTAACTGTTTTTGATGCTGTACCTGGTTGTACATATTTAGCAGTAGGTTGAATATCACCTTCTCCTGAGCCTTGTTCCGGAGTAAGTACCAGGTTACTTGTCATTAATTTTCCAGCGGTATCTAATGTAGTTGCCGCATTGTACTCTTTTGTAACTGTACCATATTTAACTGTTACTTTTGCCATTTATTTTTTCTCCTTATTTAACCTACAAATCTGGCTCTAATCTTCACTAGAATCTAGCTCTGTGGGTTCTAACTCATAAATATTAACCTCAGTCCAAGTTGGTTGATTATTTCTCATCACTAAGATAATATCACCATCTTGTAAATAACCTTGAGCACCATTAAACTTAGGAACTACACCATCGTATTCTTGTGATACTAATGGGACATTAACAGCATTAGATACTTTTTCAAGTTCTGTGCCATTTACCTTAACTGATTTTATAGCATCATTATCGATGTTATCAAGTCTATTTTCTATAGAACTTACCTTTTCATATAAATCGCTAAGATCTATTCTGGTAGAACCAATTAGTTCAAAGTTTCCTTCAGAGCCTTCACCGAGATATATAAATTCTTCATAGTAGTTATCACCAACTTCTGAAGAATCCATTCTAACTAGATATATAACTCCAGGTTCGCCTTCTTCTGGAAGTTCTTCTACTATTTCATATTTTATTTGAACAATCTTTCCAAGCTTATCTAAAAGATCATCGATCCTTCTATCAAGCTCATCATCAGCATTTTCTCTGTTGATTTCTTCGTTATTTAGTCTTTCATGTTCAAGTAATAATATAGTCTCTAAGTCAAATGCATCTGTTTCAGAAGTTTCAAATAAGCCATGAATGTTATCTAATCTATCAGTAATAGCTTCTCTAGCCTTCTTTTCGGCAGCATCCTGGCCATATAAAGCATCTAAATGTTCTGCTACAGTAAGATCTTGTTTATTGTCTTCTTCACCAGCTTCAACCATAAGGTCATCAGCTCTCTCAATGTTGACAGCACCTTCAGAGTCTTTTTCAAGAAGTTCACCAGCAACCTTTACTGCCTTAATGGATTCACCATCAAGCTGATTGATTGCTTCTTCTAAATCTTGATCTGTCTGAGATCTTTCAGCAGCTTCATCTTCAATAGCTTTATGTAGATCATCTACAGCTTCTTTTATAGATTTTCTTTCTTCTTCAGAACCTTCACCTACTCTAACTGTAGCATCAGAAAGATCAATGTCTGTTGGGATTGTGACTACGTTTTCTCTATAAACATCATCGCCTAAAGCTGGAACCTTTATTTTATAGACTATCTGAAGAACTTCTGTTGGATCTTCAAGTGGCGGTGTTTCAAGCTGCCAAACTAATTCTAATTCTTTAGCTTCTTCAGTTCTTTCAACTTCAAGAACACCATTAGCCTTAAGTGTATCTGAAATAAAGAATCCATCTTGATCTATTTCTCCAATAACTGTGGCATTCTTTAAGCCAGTAGCCATAGAGATAACTTCGTTGCCTAAAGTGAGTTTAAATCCATAACCATCTATATTTAAGAAGTCATGTTCATTTAAGCATCTAGCACCAAAGTCATATTCAATAATACCCTTATCTAATTCTTTAGTATATTTGCAATGATTAGAGATGGCCTGAATTACATGATGTACGCCCTCACCAACTACTACAAAACCTTCACTAGATTTTTCATAGCCTATATCCTGATCTTCAGGCTGAGGTTTATCATAAATATCTTCTGGTTTAAAGCTTTCACCATTATATTCAATGCTCTTGACTACATTATCTTCGAGTTCGTCTAACGCACCACCAAGTTCATAGCCAAGCTCATCTAGTTGATCTTCAATTAAATCAACTGCTTCTTGAACGGTAAGAATATCGCTGCCAAACTCTACGGTATCAACATCTTTTAAATGTTCTTCAACTTCTAAAAGTTTCTCAGTAATACCTTTTACTACATCTTCAATAGCAAAAGTTTCAGAACTTTCAGAGCCATAGTCACCAAAGTTATCAAGCCTATTGTCTATACCATTTAATCTATCTTCGGCTTCATCAAGTCTTGATAATGTGTCAGCAACAAAGTCTTCAAGTTTAATGGGTTCAGAAGAACCAATCACGTTAGCTAATCTTTCTTCGATTTCACTTAATCTATCTTCATGTCCATCGACCTGGGATTGAAGTGTATCGCTTAAAGATCTAATATGGAACTTTATGATTCCTATGAGTTCCCTTAAACCTACTTGGCCTAAGTATTTGTGGTCGTATTTTTCTTCGCATTCAGCTTCATCATAAGCTAAATCGTCAATAAAGTATTTATTTTCCATACTTCCACCTACCATTTTATTTCATTATTTCTTGAAGCTATAATACTAATGAGAATAGCATCACTATCTGTTATTGTTTCGTTGTTGTTGATATTTGCAGCAAAGAAGTTTAATCCCTTAAGATCATCTTCTGGGTTTTCACTATGAACAGAAGTTAACATTAAGTCAGCATCTTCCATTGTGATAACACCGTCAAGGTTAGCATCACCCTTAAGGACTACATAAACATCATTTATGCCTTCTGGAACTTCAAAGCTGTGGCTTCCATCTGGGTTAGTAATTGCACCAATAGCAACCATATCATCAACATCTTCATATCCAACTTTGCAGATAACCTGACTATAAATTGTAAGAACTCTGCCTTCAACTTTATACTCATTTTCACCAATAATAGAAGTTGGAACGATGTGAACATTTAGCTTGCTTTCAGGATCTTCTTCACTTGATTCTTCTTCACCGTACCATAATGTATGTACATCTAAAGCAGTTAAGAAGTCAAGTTTATTAACCTTGTCCCAATCAAGTTTAACTAGTCTTTGATCAATTTCATCGAATTGTTCATCTAGTTCGCTTCCTAAGCTTTCAAACCTATTATCAACATAATTTGTGAGGTCAGCTATTTCGCCATCGAATTCACTGCCCATAACTTCAAATCTATTATTAACATACTCTGTAAGGTCAGCGAGATTTCCATCAAACTCACTACCCATCATTTCCATTTCGTTATAAATAGATTCTTCTAAATTATCTATTCTTTCTGTAATCACCTTATTTTGTACAGGATTTTCAGATTCTCTAGATAATTCGTCATCAATTGCGATTGGCCCGCCGTTTCCTACTCCGATAACTGGGGCCATTCTTTTACCATCTAAGTATAAACCCATTAATTATTCCCCCTGTAGTCCTGGCCACGTTCTAAATATAATCTTAGGCATATTATTAGATAACTTCTCAATCTCCAATCTGGCATCACTTAATCCTTCTTGGAGAGTAATCACTGAGCTAGTAACATCGCCTAATTCATCAAGGATAAGCTTAACTATTTCTCCAACCGTAGTTACCGTAGATGATTGTTCGTCTTCAATGACGATTTTAGAATTGGTAACGTCAAGATCATTAGTATTAATGTTAACATTACCAAGGTCATCAACAGGTAGAGGTTTACCGTTAATGGAGATAGAACTTATATTACCTGTGTCAGGATTGTCATAGATAACAATAACATTATCTCCAATTGTGATAACAGTACCCTCAGAGGTTCTCTCAGCACTAATAGAGTCATTGTCTACTTTGGAAGCTAATGCTTCAACTAAACCTGTAATAGACTCAATAGGGTGTTGATCTGGAGCATTCCTGTGAGTTAGATTTCTATGATCTTTAGGATTTGTAGAAGGATCAATAGGACCTACTCCCCTCTGAGTGGGAGATACTAATTCAGCTCAATCTTCATCTTCATATACAGTGTCTTTTAAACCATGACCACTATATTTTTTATTTACATAAGACATTCATTAAGCCTCCATATCTTATTTTACGATACATTATTATATTTAATTTAGCATTATAAACAATAAAAAATGAGGCAACAGTGTCGCCTCATAAAAAATATAAATGAGCAAAAATTAATCAATTATGACTCCATTTTCATCTACTTCGTAGTCTTCTTTGACTAAATTAGTTTCTTCTCCGCCTCTAAGTCTTTTTACTACCATCTCTCTAAGTTCAGCTGCCTTATCTGGATGTGAATCATAATAAGCTGAAAGATTTGATTTTCCTTGGAACCTTTCACCATCAGGCGTTTCATACCATGAACCCATCTTTTTACAGATGTCATATTCTATAGCAAGATCAAGAACCTCACTTGAAGCATCGAATCCTTTACCAAATATAAGTGGTAATTCCACTACCTTCATAGGCGGAGCTATCTTATTTTTGGTAATTTTTACTTTAACATTATTTCCTATTACTACATCTTTTTCTTTTATTGCTGTTGTCTTTCTAAGCTCAATTCTCTGAGAAGAAAAGTACTTTAATGCTCTACCACCAGAAGTTGTTTCAGATGGACCCATTGAGAAGCCAGTTGATACCTTATCTCTAAGCTGGTTAATAAATATAACAGCACACTTATTTTGGTTGAGAGTAGCAGTAATCTTTCTAAGTGCCTTACTCATAAGTCTAGCAACAAGACCGATTGTCACATCAGACATCTCACCATTAAGTTCTGCCTGTGGAGCTAGAGCTGCTACTGAATCAAGTATAATGAGATTTACTTCACCTGTCTGGGCTAATTGATCAACTATCTCCAATGCTTCTTCAGCAGATTGCGGTTGAGCAAAAATAAGATCATCAGTATTTACACCAAGCTTATGAGCATAATCTACGTCGAGCGCCTGCTCAGTATCAATATAAGCAACTATGCCACCATCTTTTTGGCATTGAGCTGCAAAGTGAAGACAAAGTGTAGATTTACCTGATGATTCAACACCATAGAGTTCTGTGACTCTGCCATAACCAATTCCACCACCAAGTGCCTGGTCAATAAGAAGTGAACCTGATGAAAGAAGATTTTCTTTTATTGGTTCCATTTCACCAAGAACTGTAACGGAATTCTTACCAAATTGTTTATTTAATTTATCAAATGCTGCTTGTAAATTTTTACTTTTCTCCACGCAATTTCCTCACTTTCTCATCTATAACTGGTTTACTATCTAACATCTTATTGAGCCAATCATTACTATAATTAAAAGTGATTGACTTATCTGTAAACCCTACTTTATTTATTTTATCTACATAATGCTTCAGTGTTTCAAACTCTTGTTCATAACAATGAAAACTATTTGCCCTTAAAGTAAATGTCCCTAAACCTATATTTAAGTCTATAGAAATAAGTGATTGTAAAGCTATCAACCCGAAGCAATTCATAAAGTTTGCTCTTGTAGCATCATTACTTCTAAATAATACACAACAATCTAGTTTCCCATTTCTAATAAAATACTGGATATGTTGTAGACAAGCTGGATCATTTGAAAAGCAATCAGAACTATTATCTCTAATATCTATAACTGCTCGTCTAGAATAAGGATTTCTTTTTAGTTCTTCTATTACAAATTTAACCTGGTTAATGCTATATTCATCTTTAGAATAATCTTGGTTATCAACATAATAATTAGTTATCCTATCATGATATGTATAATCCCATCCCTTTCCTATATTGAAGTCCATTATACCATATAGTAATTCTTGTCTATATTGCTCTAATGATTCAGGTGAACATATAGCACATCTACTTATCATTGGTTCTGACAGCGGCTGGTTTACTATCATTGTCATTGAAGCTTCTAATTGTTTACAACCCCAATCAGGACACTCAACTACCTCACCACATTCATAAAGTTCCTTAAGTGCTTTATGATATGTTTCAGCCAGGGAATACCCTCTAACTATTAGTTCTTTCACTCGTTAGCTCCTTTATAAGTCTATCAATATACCACTTTGCCTTACGAACATCTTCAACACCATTCTTATCCTTGTATCTCCATAAATATTTTATGCAATTTGCTACACAAGCTGCTTCGATTCCTGTTTTATCAACTGTTGCAGCTTTTATAGCATCAATACATTCTATATCACCTTGCGTATAATGAGAAGGGTGATTTACGTTATCTTTATTCGTATTTATATTCCCCATCGTCTAGTAATATATACCCCTTTCCTGTATTTTGTGTTTTGTAATAATGAATCTTACCTTCTTCAAGACAATAACAAGCAATCTTTATTAGTGATGTAAATTGAACACCAAATAAAGTCTTCTCAAACTCTTCTAGTTCTTCTTTTGTGTTTGCCTGGTATATCTGAAAGTGTCCGATTAAGCAGTTTCCACTATCCATTTCTCGCCTATCTTTGTTGTTCTATAAATATAAGCAGGAGCGTCTTCATAAGATATAGTTATTTCTATATATCCTGGAAACTCAATTGAAAACAACCACTGTTCATACTTTACATATTCTTCAAAACTATTAACTGTAATTTTTATCATAATATATTATCTCCCTTGAGATAATATACATTAATCTAAGTAATTACGACCAAATCTTCTTATAAACTTTTTTATGCCTTTATCTAGATCTCCATCAGCATAAGTATCTATCCAGATTTTTTCTGCCTGTTGTTTGATCTTATCATCTAAAGCTTTATTAAAATGGACTCCAGCGTTAGATAAATTATGGTGTGGACCACAAAGCCAGATCCAGCATCCATCTTCTTCAGATACTTTTCTGTTAGCTGTCCCATAAAATATATGATGTCTATGTAGGCCTTCAGTGGTTCCGCATACATAACAACATTTTCTATCCTGAATTATTGATTTACTATATTCTTCCATAATTATAAAAAAGAGTGGCCGTTTGGGTAGCCACCCTTAAACTAATTTCCAATCTTCTACACTTCCAGAAATTCCCAAACATCCACTGAATTTTGTGTAATTACTATTTTCTTACCATCTTCGTATGACACTTCGTATCTATCTATCTGGCCAAGTTTCTCATCTTCAAAAGGTTCTTCAGAGAAGATTGTAAACTCACCATCCTTTTTCAAAACTACATGGATTGAATCATTATCATCATATGACATCTTGAAGCTATCAGTGTCATCTAACATTGTGTGCTTTATGCCTTTAAGATCAACTGCTTCTACAAACATTATATGTTCCTCCTTTTACTTTATTTATTATATCATATAAAGTTTATAAAATAAACTACCAACAAAGTTCTGCTTCGGATGAGCAGGGCGGAAAGGCTTCTTTGTCAGAAGCCTCCCACACACAATCTATAAATACCCCTTCTTTATAATCCTTATCGCCTATGTTCCATTTACAATCTTTACAGTTCATACTAGAACTCCCAATCATAATAGTAATCTCTAACACCAAAGCTAACTTTTCCACTAAGATCAGAGAACCTATCATAGTAGCCTTTCTTTTCTAAAGACTTCTTTTCTCTGTCAGTGCAATAATTTTCTTCAGTGTATCTAAACATTCTCATCCATTTGTTATATCTGTATACCCAGTCTTCTTCTATAGTCTCAAGGTCTTCTCTATACCCATTAAAGCCAAAAGATTTAAGATAATCATTGGCTTCTTTATAAGTCTTAAAATAAAGCCAGTCCTGATGTCCCATTCTGCATGGTTTAGAGTGGTCAGCTATTACTATCCAAGGTCTTACTTTAATATGTTTTTTATCTATTACTTCAGTAACATAGTAACAATGTCTATCAGACCAAAGATACATTGTGATGTCAGTTCCTGGCTTAATTTCTTCAAATTGTCTACCTTCTTCGAGTCTGTTTGTAAGATTACCATACCATTTCATAATTTATTCCCTCCTATTTATTACATTGTTATTATACCAAATAAAAAAGAGAAAGTAAACTAATTACTTTCTCTTGATATATTATAACCCCCGAAAGGAGGGAAGAGGGGTTATAAACGTATATTGTAGGTATTAAATTATTCTATATAAGTTTAAACAGATAATCGAAGAATGATTCTATATCGTCGTCTTTATCTCTGTAAGTCATGTGGAACTCATGGTAGTCTTTAATAAACTTGTTCTTAAGTTCTACATAATGTGCATAAGCATCGTTAACTTCCTTTGCTCTTCTGGCCCTTTCTTCCTTAGCTTTGAGCTCAACTGCATGCTTCTGATTATATTCTTCTTCAGCTTTCTTACATTCTTCTTCAGTTTCAAAATACTTTTTTAAAAGTTCAGAATAAAATACTGTCTTCATTGTCATAATCCTCCTAATGATTATTTTTAATTTAGTCCCTTCTAAATTATTAACCTACAGTATAGTATACACTAAATAAGTTTGAATTCTTTTTTGATGGCTTTTACCCCACCAGACTTTCTACCTTTTGGTTTATATTTTGTTGTATCTATAAACTTTTCTTTTTTACCAACCTGGTATTTAATTTGATCATCATCTACCATTTGAGTATAAAGCAGTTCATCATCTTCATCAAGCTTTATAATTGGTGTTCCACTTGGTATGAGTTTGCTAATCTTGAAGAAGTCTTCAGCTTCCAGCTTCTTTACCTTGCCATTCTTTGTTAGCATGAATAGATAGTTCTGTTCTTCATGCCCAGAATAGATACTTATGAAGTTATATCCAAAGTCTATACCTGTAGAGTTCATTGTTCCTAAAGGTATTTTATTTACTGGCACTTTATAAACTAAACCGTTCTTGGATATAGCAAATAACTTTTCTTTTGCACCTATCTTTACGGCATTTATGATTTTATCTTCTTCAGATTTCACTTTAGTCTGTGGTCTAAAGCTAGCCATATCAACTTTCTTTAAATAACCACCTTTTGTAAGTATGACCATGAAATGTTCTTCAGATTTGGGAGTCTTCTTTATGATTGCCTTTTCTTTAACTATGTCTATATCTGTAACTTGAGTTCTTCTTTCCCAACCATACTTTTTAGTGAAAGCTTCTAGCCTTTTAATAAATTCCTTCTTCTGATTAGACTTAGATCCGAGTATTTTATCACAATTAGTTATTGTTTTATTAAGCTCGGCCTGTTCTTTATTTAATTCTGCCTGTTCAAGGTTAGCTAATTTACCAAGTTTCATATCTACAATAGCCTGAGATTGAACTTTAGTAAATCCAAACTTTTTCTCTAAGTTTGTTCTAGCTGCGTCAGAAGATTTAGATGATTTGATTGTAGATATGATGTCATCTATTTTAGCTAGTGCTTTTAGAAGACCATCAACTATTTCTAATCTATCTTGAGCCTTCTTTTTATCAAAGGTATATTCTCTGACTAGACAATCCAAATTATGCTCGACATAAACTTTAATATAATCTTTTAGTGTCAGCATCTGAGGAACACCGTCAACCAATGCCATCATATTAGCACTAAATGATGTTTGTAAATCGGTGAGTTTATAAAGTTTATTAGCTATAACATTTGGATCTTCAGAACATTCAATTTCAATTAGAAGACCATTATCATCAGACTTATTGCAAATGTCTTCTATTCCAGTTATCTGGTCAGAGTTAACTAATTCTTTGATCTTAGCTATTAAAGGTTCAGCATAAGTTTGGTATGGTAGCTCAGTAATCTTTATTAGATTATTTTTAATCTCTACCTTACCCCTTAGTATTACAGTTCCCTTACCTGTCTCATAAATAGTATGTATGTCTTTCTTATTTATGATAACTCCGCCAGTAGGATAATCAGGATACAAATTATCACAAGAAGTATTTTTCCCATTGACATAATCTTTTACCTTTTCTGTAAACTCATTTAGATTACCAGGTTCCCATTCCTGGGCTATAGTATAGCCAATTCCCTGAGAACCGTTTATAAACAAACGCGGAAAGATTGCTGGTAATACCTTTGGCCATTCATCATCGTCAGAGAAGTTAGGTATCATATCTACAGTATCTTTCTTTATATTTGAAAAGAATCCATCTTCAGATACTGGAGCTAATCTACATTCGGTATATCTTGAACTAGCAGCTTCAGGTCCACCGATTAGAGATCCGTTTGCTCCATGCCAATCAACCTCGGGGATGTTATTTACCCAAGGTTGAGACATACGAACGATTGATTCATAAGCACTGCCATCACCATGTGGCCATAACTCACCGATTATAGCTCCAGTAATCTTAGCAGACTTTACATGTGGTTTATTACTGGTAAATCCTTTTCTATACATGGTAAACAGAGCTGCCCTTTGAGATGGTTTGAGTCCATCTTTAGCATCAGGGAAAGCTCTATTTGTGTTTACTTCTTGTGCATAAACTAAAAAATCATTTTTAATTTCGTCTGTTGCTTTAATCATCCTACACTCCTTATTGTAGTTAGATTATAATATATACTTTAATAAAAGTAAACTATTCAATGTCTATGCTTACTTCTGAAGCATGCTTGAGTAAATAGTCTCTACGTGGTGAGACGTCATTGCCCATTGTTATTTCGAGAAGATTCTCTGTTTCCCTAGCATCATCTACTACTATTTGTTTAACATCTCTAGTAGTGTTTTTTATTAGACAGTAGGCTAATTCTGCCGGATCCATTTCCCCTAACCCCTTCATCCTGTTAAGGATTAGCTTGCCTTTATTTTCTGACTTATATTTTTCTAAAGCATCATTATCTTTGAGATAAATATAATCACCCTTATTAGTTGTTATTCTATAGAGTGGTGGTATAGCTGCATAAATATGGCCATTCTTTACCAATTCTGGACAAAGCCACCAAAACATATTAAGTAGAAGAAGTCTAATATCAAATCCATCAGAGTCTGCATCTGTTGCTAAGATGATCTTGTTGTATCTTAGCTTTTTAGCATCATAGATCAACTTACCATTTTCTTTTTCTATATCTAGACCCAATGCTTTAACAATGTTTGAGATCTCTTGATTAGCATAGATCTTATCTACTGTAGCTTTACGGCAAGAAAGTATCTTACCCCTAATAGGAAATACAGCTTGAGTCTCGCCATCCCTTTTAGCTACTAAGCCATTTGCAGCACTGTCTCCCTCAGTAATAAATAATTCACATTCAGATCTATCTTTTGAGTAAGCATCTACTAATTTTGTAGGAAGATCAATGAACTTCTTGTTCTTTTTAGTTGAAGCGTTTCTAATTCCTTCTTTAGCCTTTGCTGCTGCATCCTTAGCTCGTCTGGCTAAAAGTGCTCTGTTAATAATGGTCTTAGCATCTTTAGGATTATTATTTAACCAGTCAACAAAGTCAGAAGACATAACTTGTTTAATAAGTGTCTCATCAACATCTACTACCCTCACTTTTGTTTGAGAGTCATATTTAACATTATTAGCTTTAAGGTTAAATACTAATACCTGGCCTTCAGAAAGTTCTGAGCTAGTAAGCTTAGCATCCTTCTTACCTAATAATCCATTATTATATGCATAGTCGTTAATCATGGAAGTAAAAAGTGCCCTAACTCTAGTTATATGAGCTCCACTTTCAGTTAATCCATAATTAACATAAGCTGTTACGGAATCAGAGTAATCTGAAGTATAAGTGAGTGCTATGTCAAATAAGTTATCTCCAACTACTCTACGCACAGCAAATCTATTAGAAAGAATTTCTTTATCTTTCTTTTTATCTAATAATGTTTGTATGCCATTATCAGCATGATATGTATTTATATCACCATCAACTCTAAGGATTATAGTAAGATTAGGGCAGAGGGCTGATATATCTTCAAATAACTTTTTAAGGTCAGCTACATTAGCCTTGGCATTTTGGAAGAACTGGGGATCTGGCTGCCAACAAACTGTAGTGCCTGACGGCTGGTCTTCATCCTTTACTTCTCTTGATTCAAATATACCATCTTTAAAAGATATATGCTCTGATTTACCATCTCTATAAGTTGTAACCCACAACCATTTAGAAAGGAAGTTAGTCAGTTTACTCCCAATCCCATTAAGTCCCAAAACACTTCCACCATAGACACCATCTTCATCATACTTGCCTGAAGTGTTTAATCTATCGAAGGAAGCCTGTAGAACTGTCTCACCATCTTTTACTACATTGATTGGGAATCCCTGGCCGTTATCTTTGACCATATAGATGTTTCTATCAGTTTCTATATTTACTTCAATTGTATCACCGTGTTGAATTAAGTGCTCATCTAAGGCATTGGCAAAAATTTCTTTCACCAATTGAGTAGAATACTCATTAGAACCTAAATATGTAGATGGTCTAAGTCTGGTAAACTCCCTAGGATTAAGTGAGATTATACTATCTTCAGTATATAAAGTTTTATCTTTCTTTTTTGCCATTATTTTTATACCCTCGATGTATTTAAGCTTACGCCTAAATTTTCGCATTTATAATTTGAATTCTTTTTGAATACACCTGGTTCATCTATCTTATAACTTGAGATATATTCTAAATAGGGTCTTGTCTTACTTAATGCCTTTATTAACCTAATTAAAACCATTTCTTGAGCAGTAGACAAATTACACATACATAATATATGAGTAAATTCTTCTTTAAGAACTTTAGTTTGAATTGGTAATAACTTCTTTGAATCTTCGACCAAACTTCTGACTTCTGATATAGTAAGATTATTTACAAAGTTATCTCTAGTGCCAAACCTGTTAACTATATCAGTACAATCATTTAATATAGATTGTAAGTTGGTTATCATATCTACATAAGTTTCTTCTTTCACAGCCAGTCCTCCTTTAAACAAATACCATTATATAATATAACTTAGGATTTGTAAACTAACCTTAATTAACCCTACATATTATAGATTATATTATAATATATTATATTATTGGGTAAACAGAGTTTAACACTTCATTAAACTTTGTTTAATACTTACTTAAACTTTGTTTAATAGTAAACATTGTTTAATCTTATAACAATAAAAAAGAGGCTGGCTAGTCCTCTATTTTTATTACGTTGATCTTTTTAGTAAGGGCAGTACAGGTATCAATTGCCATGATTCCATCACCTATAAATGGATGGTCTGAAAGATAATACTCATCATCATAGTAATCTATATCAGAACGTTCTATAGTCTCACCGAGGTATCTATAATTACCCCACCCACAATGGTAGTGACCACAAACTATGGTCTTCAGTGGTTCCCTTATACCCTTATGCCACATTTCCATTCCGTTCTTCCAACGGGCATAATACCAATCATTGTCATCAGATTCTCTCCAATTAGACATATAATAATTTCCAAGGACTCTACCCCATTTATCATATTCTGTGCAAGGAATCCAACCATGAACAAAGATATAGTGTTCTGTCTCAAAGTAGTTGATTGATTTGGCATTTATCCAATCAGCAACTTCGTCAAGAAGTCCTTCATTATCTAGTCTAT
>Ga0310691_10004040_pt1 | contig 16841 bp, 15 predicted proteins | sample 176DNAGHGlowgp2_FD_203887 | JGI IMG/M metagenome (GOLD analysis project Ga0310691, IMG submission 203887) | Sheep rumen microbial communities from Palmerston North, Manawatu-Wanganui, New Zealand - 1766 DNA GHGlow gp2 (v2) (version 2) | ecosystem: Host-associated > Mammals > Digestive system >...
CTTTCCCTGCAGAAAATGCTTGGAGCCGGCCTGATCGGATGATCATTTCAGAATGACCATTTCCGGCTTCCCACGCATCTCTATTTATGCTATAATGATATGGTTTCCTTCGTCCCGGAGAGGCGGAAAGGAAACGATATGAATGAATTATCCATAAATAAAATGACCGAGGTGGATAAGCCCAGAGAGCGGCTGATCCGGCTGGGGCGGGAGAGCCTTTCCGACGCGGAGCTTCTCGCGCTGATCATCGGCAGCGGCACGGAAAAATACAGTGCCATCGATCTGGCCCGTCTCGTTCTTCAGGCTCATCCGGTGCATAAAGGCCTCGCCGGGCTGCAGTATCTTACGATCAACGAGCTGCAGCGGATTCCCGGAATCGGCCGTTCACGGGCCTGTCAGCTTGCCGCGGCAGCGGAGATTGCCGGGCGGACTGCCAGCGAAATGCGTCATCCGGGCGTAACCCTCTGTTCATCCGGGGAAATTGCGGATTACTTTATGGAACGCACCCGGTACTATACCCGGGAAAGAGTCTATGGTCTCTTTTTTTCCTCTGCCAATGAGCTTCTTCGCGAGGTTATGCTGACCAAAGGCTCGGTAAACCGTTCCCTGATCTCTCCCAGAGAGGTTTTTCTGGAAGCGCTTCGTTCGGATGCTGTAAGCGTGGTTCTTCTGCATAATCATCCTTCAGGAAATCCTGAGCCGAGCAGCGCCGATCTGGCCGTTACACTCCGGATCAGGAGACTGGGAGATGAGCTTGGCATCATTCTTCTGGATCATATTATCATAGGCGACGACTGCTATGTCAGCCTCGCTGAACGCGGGTACTTGAATCGTGAAATTTGATTATAAAAAGGATATCCATCCGAAATATCTTCTGTTAGTCCTGTCGGTGATCTGTATAGGACTTTTTGTGCTGTCTGCTTTTACAGATATTCTTCGCCCGGTGAAACGCTATACGGCAAAGGTGATCCTTCCCATGCAGGAAGGAATCGATAAGATTGCCGGCTGGGTGGACGATAAGCTGGAAGAGCGTAAGGAAAACGACAAGCTGATGGCGGAAAATGAGTTGCTGAAAAAACAGCTCGAGGATAAGGAGGAGGCGCTTCTCCGTAACCAGACCGAGCTCAGCGAGCTTTCCGGACTGCGCAGTCTTTATCAGCTGGACCAGCTGTATCCGGATTATGAGAAAACCGCTGCCAGAGTGATCATGACGGATCCCTCCGGCTGGTATAATGAGTTTTATATTGATAAGGGACTCAATGACGGCGTATATGCCGATTGTAATGTGATGGCCGGAAACGGACTTCTGGGCATCGTTACCGAAGCGTATGACGATTATTCCAAGGTCAGAGCCATTATCGATGACCATTCCTTTATTACTGCGGAGATCGGAGAGGCCGGCACTGTCTGTACAGTCGAAGGAAGCCTCAGAAATATAGATGACGGCTATCTCATTGCCGTGGATATCAATGTGGCTGCCGGCGTACAGGCAGGAGACAAGGTAGTGACCAGCCGGGTCAGCGACCGTTATCATTACGGCCTTACCATCGGCTATATCGAAAGCATAACCCCGGATTCCAATAACCTGACTGCCACGGCAAAAATATCCCCATCCGCCGAATTCCGGGATATTACCGAGGTTCTGGTTATTCTGGACCGGAAACAGGAAGTGACTTACTGATGAAAAGAGTGATTGTAACCGGTATACTCATTCTGCTCTCATTCCTGCTGGAAACAACCGTATTTGCCTACCATGATCTTACCGGCTTTTCGCCGGATCTTTTGCTGATCCTGACCATGTCCTTCGGGATCATGCGGGGAAGAAGAGAGGGTATGCTCACCGGTTTCTTTTCCGGCTTTCTTTTAGATGTCTTTTTCAGCCCCTATTTAGGCGGATATATGCTGCTTTACATGATCGTTGGCTATCTGAACGGATTTTTCCACAAGAATTACATGATGAAGGATGTTATGCTTCCGGTATTCATTATCGCAGTAGATACCTTTGTCGTTCGTTTTATTGTTTATGTGACCGGCTTTCTTCTCCGGAACCGGACGGAATTCAGATATTATTTTCTTCACCGTATCCTTCCCCAGATGATCGCAACTGTGGTGGCCACCGCTGTCATCTACCGGGGATATGTATGGATCAACACCTGGCTGAAGAAATCTGCGGCTAAGAGAAAGGATTTGGCATGAACGCCTTAAAGGATATGTTCAGGGCTCTCTGGGAGCTCATAACTGAATATGTGAAGAGCCGTATCTTTACCGTTACGGTGATCATCCTGGTGCTGTTCGGCTTATTGACGCACCGGCTTTTTGTGCTCCAGATCCGGGAAGGGGTTTCCCATACCGAAAGCTTCAATGAAACTTCGGAAAAGACCCGGAATATCAGTGCCATCCGGGGCGATATCTATGACGTTAACGGAAAACTCCTGGCCTACAACAAGGTTTCCTATACGCTGACCTTTGCCAATGATATTGAAATGGCAGACCGGGCGGAGTCTCTGGGAATCTCTGAAAATGAGCTGAAGAACCAGATACTGAACGATACCATCACGATCCTTGAAAATGACGGGGATAAGCTGGATAACAGCTTTCCCATCAGTCTCAGAAACGGCAATCCGGTCTTTACGATATCCGGAAGCAGGCTGGAGCTTTTCCTCCGGGATGTCTATGCGGTTCCCAGTCTTTCCGACCTGACAGAGGAACAAAAGACTGCCGATGCTCTGACGGTTTTCGAGTATCTTCGGGATGAGGTTTTTTCCATCGACAGCACCCTTCCCATCGAACGCCAGCTGCAGATCCTCGGCTGCCGCTATAATCTGTGGCTCAACCGTTTCCAGCAGTATGTCAGCATCGAGATCGCCCATGATATTTCCGAAAAAAGCCGGGCCGTCATTACCGAAAATAAGGATACCCTCCTTGGCATGGATATGAAGGCGGAATCTCTTCGGGTATATAATGACGCCAAGTATTTTTCCTACATTATCGGATACGTGGGCACGGCCTCCGAGGAGGATATCGAATATTACGCAAAGCAGGATGAAAGTGTAAAGTATGACAGTGAGGATGTCGTGGGAAAGACCGGCGTAGAGCAGGTTTATGAGCTTCAGCTCCACGGAACGGACGGCGTGGAAACCCTTTCTGTTGACAGTATGGGCAAGGTGCTCGAGGTGAAAAGCTCCACCCCCGCGGTAGCCGGAAACGATGTCTATCTTTCCATTGATGCGGACCTGCAGAAGTACTGCTACGATATTCTGGAAAAGGAAATTGCCGAGATCATTGTCCGGAATACTCTGAATATTGCTTTTCCTCCGGAACAAAACGATAAAAACGTAATTGCCATCACCGATGTGTACGCCGGCCTTTTTGCCAATCATCAGCTGAAGATCAATCTGATGGGGCAAAGCGGCGCCTCCGATCTGGAGAGAGATATTTACCGCAGGATCCTGGCCCGAAGCTCCTCCGTGGCGGAAAAGATCCGGAAGCTTCTGACGGATGAGCCGGAAAATATACAGGATCTCAGTGAAGAATATAAGGACTATATGGAATATATCTGCGAGAAGCTCCGGGATGATGAGCTCTATCTCAGAAGCAAGGTGCCGGATGATGATCCGGTTTTCCAGCAGTATGTGGATGGTTCGCTCAGCCTGAAGGAATTTCTTCAGCACCTGATCGCCATAGAGGCCATTGATGTCACGTCGATCGAAGAGACCGGAACCTATTATGATTCGGACGATATTTATAACCTTCTTCGCGAGCATATCATCAGCTCGCTGGAATCCGATGAGGAATTTCAGAACAAGATGATCCGTTACATGATCGGCTACGGCGAGATCCTGGGAAGCGAAGTGATCCAGCTCCTGTATGACCAGGGTATTCTGAATAAGGAAAATGATACGCTTTACGATGAATATACCAGGGGAATGTACGATTCCTATTCCTTTATCCTGAAGAAGATCGAGACGCTGGAGATCACGCCGCAGATGCTGGCCATTCCGCCCTGTTCCGGCTCCATTATCGTGACAGACGTGCATACGGGAGAGGAAAGAGCCTATGTTTCCTACCCCAGCTACGATAATAACTATCTGACCAATTCCGTGGATCCGGATTATTATGACATGCTGCTTCATGATAAGACCAGCCCGCTCTATAACCGGGCCTCCATGATGCGGATCGCCCCCGGCTCCACCTATAAGATCGTATCCACCATTGCCGGCGTGAATGAGGGCGTTATCGCCGAAGATTCCGTGATCACGGACCTGGGCGAGTTTGAGCAGGTATTTACCAAGCCCCGCTGCTGGATCTACAATCAGCAGCATATTACCCACGGTTCTGTCGGGATTTCCGAAGCTCTGGATGTTTCCTGTAATTATTTTTATTATACCGTCGGCTACCGGCTGGCTGATGATAACGGCACGTATAACGACAGCATGGGGCTGGCCTCTCTCCGGAAATACGCAGAACAGTTTGGTCTCGGAGAGGAGAGCGGCTTTGAACTGCCGGAAATATCTCCTCATATATCCGATTCGGATGCGGTGCTCTCCGCCATAGGGCAGGGTACCAATAACTTTGCCCCTATTCAGCTGTCCAAGTATATAACCGGGATTGCCAACAGCGGTACGGTTTATAACCCGACGCTGCTCAGCAAAATCACCGATTATCAGGGGAATACCATAATGACGGCCGAGCATTCCGTCTACAGCCAGGTGAACTGTGCGCCCTCCCTCTGGGAGAGGATCCACTACGGGATGCGCCTGGTCGTAACGGACGATCTGGAAGACATAAAGCTGTTAAATTCATTATCTGTGAGTATTGCCGGAAAAACGGGAACCGCGCAGGAGAGTGAGGATATGCCGACGCATTCCCTTTTCCTATCCTATGCGCCCTATGAAAATCCGGATTATGCCATGACGGCGATCATCCAGAATGGTTATTCCTCCAGAAATGCTGCTGAGCTATCCAGCTTTGTCTATGCGTATATGTATGAGAAGGAAGCCCTGATCGACATGGAATTCAACAAAAACAATGTGGGCGGTGATTAACGCTTTATGATGCTGCGAAAACAATATTTAAAAAATGCCAATTACTTCCTGCTGCTTCTGGTGATCGCAGCCATGTCGATGGGAGTAGTGGTGATCAACAGTGTGGATACCTATTACACAGGTAAACAGACGATCGGTGCGGTAATAAGTCTGGTGATCATTCTGGCGGTCATGGCCTTTGATTATCATATTTTCGTGCGCCTTTATATTCCTCTGTATCTGATCAGTACGGCTCTTCTTCTTGGGGTACTGTTTTTCGGGATCAATGTCAATAACGCCACCCGGTGGTTTACACTCGGCTCCATTACATTCCAGCCCTCGGAGCTGACGAAGGTGATCATGATCGTCTACATGGCGAACCTTCTGACCAAGCTGACAGATGAGGATAAGGTCAATACCTTCAGGGGACTGATGCGGTTCGGTGCAGCTACGCTGGTTCCCATTGTACTGATCTATAAACAGCCGGACCTTTCCACCACCCTTTGCATGACCTTTGTCCTCCTGACCATGCTGTATCTTGCCGGACTCAGCTATAAGATCATCCTGACGGCGCTCCTGATCCTGATCCCGGCCTTTACGGTCTTTATCTGGTATGTACAAAAGCCCGACCAGAAGCTCCTTTATGAGCATCAGGTGAACCGGATCATGTCCTTCATCTATCCTTCGGAATATCAGGATACCAATGATCAGCAGAATTATTCCATCATGGCTATCGGCAACGGAAGACTGAAGGGCCAGGGGCTGAATGCAGAAGGAACGGTAAAAGCATCCGGGATCATTCCCGAGCAGCAGACGGATTTCATTTTTTCCGCCATCGGAGAGAGTTTTGGGTTCATCGGAAGTGTGATAACGCTTGCTCTTATCCTGCTGATAGTGTTACAATGTATACGTGTGGCCAGGCGTGCCAGGGATATCACGGGACGGCTTCTGGCTATGGGGGTGGCGTGCCTCATCGGGTACCAGTCATTCATCAATATCGGGGTAACGACGAAGCTTCTTCCCAATACGGGAATTCCTTTGCCGTTCATCAGCTACGGACTTTCTTCACTGATGAGTACGGCCATCGGAATAGGGCTGGTACTGAATGTGAGCATGCAGAAGAGAAAGTTCTGACCGGGAGGTGACTATGAACATTGTTCTGATTTCCCACGATCCGAAAAAAAAGCTGATGCAGAATTTCTGCATTGCCTACAGGGGGATTCTGGGGAGACACGATCTCTATGCAACAGAAACGACAGGCAGGCTTGTGGAGGAAGCTGCCGGTATTCCCGTGCATAAGTTTCTTGCGGGACATCTTGGTGGCGTACAGCAGATCGCAACACAGATTGAAGCGAATCAGATGGATATGGTGATCTTTTTCCGCGAAACAGTGGAAGGGCAGCCGCATAACAATGATTTTTATTCGATCAATATGCTCTGCGATCTTTACAGCATTCCTTTTGCTTCCAATATTGCCTCCGCAGAGCTTCTGATCAAATCTCTTGAACGGGGCGACCTGGACTGGAGAAAGCTTTATAAACACGAGAGTTAGAAATGAAAAAAATATGTATCTATGTAGTATCCCTGCTGGTATTTGCTGCCGGATTCTTCTTTCTGCAGCTGACCAATACCCGTACAGGGAAAAATACCTTTTCCACTGATGAAGAAATGAATGTTCCCGTACCTGCCGATCTGAAGCTGCTTCCGGCCGGCGGGTTTCATGCGGATTACGCGGTTCCCCCTTCCGACCGGGATGTATCGGCGGATGGTCTGGAAACCTGTTTTGCCGTCATGATGGTGGATCAGAAGGATAAGCGTGTCGTCGTTTCCAAAAATCCGTATAAGCGAATCTATCCGGCGTCCACCACCAAGATCATGACTGCCATTCTGGTCATGGATGCAATAAACGCGGGAAAGCTTTCCAAGGACGATGTGATCACGCTTGATCATGAACCGGATGTCAGCGATCCGGATGCGGTAAGAAGCGACCTTTCGGAAGGCTGCTCCATCACAGTGCGGAATCTTCTGTATGGTATGCTGATTCGTTCCTACAACGATTATGCTGTGATCCTGGCGGAGGCCGTGGGCGGAGATGTGGATACCTTCGTCAGCATGATGAACAGTAAGGCCGAAGAGCTGGATATGGTGGGAACCCACTATGTCAATCCTCACGGTCTGCATGATTCGGATCATTATACCACAGCCTACGATATGTATCTTCTGATGCAGAAGGCTGCAGAATATCCGGATATCCGGGAAATTGACCAGAACCGTTCGTTTTCCTACACCTACAGGAATGCCTACGACGAAGAGATGTCCGATGAGATTTCGCCCACCAATTCATTTCTGGCCGGAACGAAGTTTCTTCCCTCGAATATTGAGATCCAGGAATGGAAAACAGGCACCACGCAGCAGGCCGGCCATGTGCTGACCATGAACTGTACCATCGACGGCGTTCCGTATACCATTTACTGTGCAGATGCCGAAGATGACCTGTACGGCAAATATTCCATTTTGTTTAATAAATAGCTCGTTGCAAATAAATCAACCCCCGGAAGAGGCATTACATGTCAAGAAAAAATCGAGATTCCAATGTAGTCCGGATCACCCGGACAGTCAAAATGAATGCAGCGCTGATCCTGTTCGGCGTGGTTCTTGTCTATGTGGCGGCCAGTATCATCATCGCCATGACCAAGAAGCCCATCACCACCTATCAGATCAGCTCCTCGAATATCAATAATAATATTTCCTGTACAGGCATTGCCCTCAGATCGGAAAAGGAGGTTACTTCCACTAAATCCGGCTATCTGATCTACTTTGTGAGGGACGGAGACCGCGTTTCCAAGAACGCACCTGTTTGTACAGTGGACGAAACGGGAAATGTGATCAAGGAAATCCAGACTACGCCCACATCATCGGCAAAGGAATTTACGTCTGCCGACTATTCGGATATCCGTTCCGCCATCGATGTTTATAAAAGCAGCTATAAAGATGAAGAATTCTACACCATCTATAATTTCAAGGGACAGATCGAAAGCAAGGTCATGGAGCTTTCCAACAGTATTATGGTCCAGATGGTGAAAGAGGGCGGCGCGGCCGTATCCTCAACGCTGGAATCCATTCATTCGGCCGACAGCGGCATTATCGTCTATTATGTCGACGGAATGGAAGCCAAAACGCCGGAAACGCTGACTGAGTCGGATTTCGTCAAGGCCGATTATAAAAAGCAGTCTCTGAAATCCGGGGATATCATGAACGCCGGCTCTACGGTATTCAAGATCGTCACGGATGAAAACTGGAAGATCGTATGCCAGCTTACCGAAGAGGAAACGACTTCCATTATGGCGGAAAGCGAGATCCGCTTTACCATCAACGGCTCCACCCAGGATCATTACAGCGAATATGAGATCATCCGGAAAAGTGATTCGAATTTCCTTGTCCTTTCGCTGGATAAATACATGATCGATTATATTGATGAGCGGTTTTTGAATATCGAGATCATTCTGAACCGTTATGAGGGTCTGAAGATTCCCAATTCCTCTATCGTCGAAAAAACCGTATATAAGGTGCCCGTGGATTATGTGAACCTGACCGACCCGAAAGACCCGCTTGTCACCATCCGTACGATTCACGAGGACGGTTCGAGTGATGATGAGGAAAAGCCGCTGAACGCTTTTAAGCATGATGAGCAGTATTATTACGTCGAAGAATCCCGGCTGGACATTGCCGCCCAGCTGGTAAAACCATACCGGACTGAGACGCTTGCCGTTTCGGCTCTGGAACGTATCCAGGTATCCGGCGTATTTGTAGCCAATGAAGGTATCGCGGATTTCACCGAGATTGAGATCGTCAAATCCCAGGACGAATTCACCATCATCAAGGATGGACGGCTTCTGAAGGAATATGACAACATCGTTCTGGATGCGGACGAGGTAAAGGAAAACCAGACACTATATTAGCAGGAAGGTGAACATCATGATCTACGACCGTTATATGGCGGTAAGAAAAGCAATCGATGAGGCGGCAAAGGAGGCCGGCAGAGACCCGGCGGAGATCACGCTTATTGCAGTCAGCAAGACAAAGCCCCTCAGCGATATGGAAGAGCTGGCGGAGCACGGCGTTATGGATTTCGGAGAAAACTATCCGCAGGAGCTCAGGCAGAAGGCGCTGGAGCTTACCCATCCGGTGAGGCTGCATGCCATTGGTCATCTGCAGACCAATAAGGTAAGGATGATCCTTCCCCATACCTCGCTGATCCATTCCGTGGATTCGCTCCACCTGGCAGAAACCATTGAAAAAGAGGCGGCGCGCATCGGGAAGGTACAGGATATCCTGATCGAGGTAAATGCGGCGGGAGAGGAGACAAAATTCGGTCTTGCTCCCGAAAATACAGAGGAGCTCGTACGGAGCATTGCCCCCCTTCAGCATGTCAGGATCAAGGGACTCATGACCATTGCTCCTTTTGTTGAAAATGGCGAAGAAAACCGACCTGTATTCAGCGATATGCATGAATTACTGCTTGACATAAAATCGAAAAACATAGATAATGTTGATATGGAAATTCTGTCTATGGGTATGACCCATGATTTCCGTACGGCCGTTCAGGAGGGTGCCACCATGGTGCGTGTGGGAACGGCAATATTCGGTGAGCGTATTTATCACCAGTAAGGAGAAAAAACAAAATGGCAAACGGTCGTAAGAGTTTTTTGGATCTGTTCAGAATGGACGATGACGACGATAATTACGATGAGGATGATGACATCTTTGATGAAGATGATGCGGATGAATATGAGCCTGCATTTAAACCCAGAAAGCCGAAGAAACAGAAGCCGGTAAAACAGCAGCCTGCTCCTCAGCCGGAACCGGAGAAGCAACCCTCCTTCCGTCAGAGTCAGCCGAAAAACAGCTATCAGCCGGCATACACACCCAAGCAGCAGTATTCTGCACCGGCCAGACCCAAACCACAGCCGGAGCCGAAAAAAGAGCGCCGGTTTTCCAGAGATAATCTGGTATCCTTCGATTCCTATGAGAGAAAGAATCTTCCTCCTTCAAATGAGGTATATGTGATCCGTCCCATGGAGTTTGACGATGCACAAACCGTAGCCGATTTCCTGAAAAAGGGAAGAGCGACGGTGATCAATATGGAAGGACTTCAGGTTGAATCCGCCCAGAGGATCATAGACTTCATCGGCGGCGCCTGCTACGGCCTTGAGGGGGAATTAAAGGCCATTTCAGCCAATATCTTTATCGCGGTTCCGGCTAATATGGAAGTATCAGGTGACCTTCGGGACGAAATACTGAACCAGAGCTTCGGAACACCTTCACTTTGATCTGCAGGGGGGAATTGGGAACATGTTGACACCTGTTGATATTCAGCAAAAAAAATTCAAGGGCGGTCTGGGTTACAATAAGGATGATGTAAACTCCTTCTTCGAAGAGGTTTATCGCAGCTATGAGGAACTCTATCGTTCCAATGCGGATCTGAAGGAGCGTGTGATCACGCTGACGGATGAGCTGCAGCATTATAAGATCACGGAAGAAAACCTTGAGAAGTCACTGCTTCTTGCGGAGAAGAACTCCGAGGAGCAGCGGACGAACGCGGAAAAAATGGCCCGTAACATTGAGCTTGAAGCGAAAAACCGGGCAAACGAGATCGTAAGGAATGCAAAGGCCGATCTGGAGGATATGCAGAAGTCTATGCAGGAGCTTCGTTCCCGTTATTCCGAGTACAAAAGTGCATTTGCCACCCTTGTACAGGAGCATTTCCATTTCCTTGAAGTTAATGATATCGACACAGAGGCATTCATCGATCCCGGTTATTCCGCTTCCAAGCCTTCAGCCAATTCAGAGTTTCCCTTTGAAAGCTGGGATGGCGAGGATTCGGGCGGCCTTGGCAGCGCATCGGCTGTCAATAAGACCAGGGATGAGAACCGCAGCAGCTCGGCAAACGTATATGGATCTACCCTGGGCGGCAGCGGTATCGATCCGTTTTTAAAACTGAAGGAAAGTTAAAGCTATGATGACGATCACACAGGACGGACAGCCGGTATATGACATCATTCTGGATGATTCTTTTCATGCGCTTTCCGGCTTTCTCCGTACTTACGATCCTGCGTGCAGGAAAAAATATTGTATTGTTTCCGATTCGAAAGTAGCATCCTTTTATTTGGATGCTATTTTCAGTATCATGAATAAACATACCGGAAATACGGATAATATTATTACCTTCGTCTTTCCGGAAGGAGAAAAGAGTAAGCAGCTGGCTACAGTTGAGCAGCTTTACCGGCTGCTGATCGGGAATAATTTTCACCGCAGCGACTGTCTTATAGCGCTGGGCGGAGGCGTTACCGGCGACCTTACCGGCTTTGCCGCTGCCACCTTCCTCAGAGGAATTGATTTTATTCAGATTCCCACATCCCTTCTTGCCGCTGTGGATTCCAGTATTGGCGGTAAGACAGGCGTTGATCTCGACTCCTACAAGAATATGGTAGGGGCCTTCCACATGCCAAAGCTGGTACTCATCAATACCTCGGTCATGGATACTTTGGACGGAAGACAGTTCGTATCCGGCATGGGAGAGGTGGTAAAAAGCGCCCTCATTAAGGATGCTGCTTTTTTCCAATGGCTGACTGACCACCGCGCGGAAGTCGAAAGCCGCAAGCCCGAAGCCATGATCAATATGATCGAAAATTCGGATCTGATCAAGAAAAATGTTGTTGAGGCAGATCCCTATGAAACAAAGGGAGAAAGGGCTCTCCTCAATTTCGGCCATACCATCGGACATGCACTGGAAAAATATATGCAGTTTTCCTTTCTTCATGGAGAGTGTGTACTGATCGGCTCCCTTCTGGCAGCGGACATTTCCCGAAAGAAGGGATTCCTTTCCGAGGAGGAATGGGAAAAGATCAGGGATTATATGGAATCCTTCCCTCTTCCCGATATTCCTAAAGATGCGGATGTGGATGCCATTATTTCCTATACGCGGAATGATAAAAAGGCTGGGGCTGACGGACTGAAGTTTATCCTTCTTTCCGGTATCGGCAGAGCCCTTATCTCCCGAGAGGTCACGGAAGAGGATATGAAGGAATCGCTGGAGGCATATATCAAAAGGTGAAACAGAAACAGTTTGGCGTATTTTTACTGATCACGGTCCTGCTGGCGGCTGCAGACCAGCTGATCAAATATTTTGTGGTGAGGAATATCGGCTATCAGGAAGAGAAAAAAATCCTTGGAGATGCTTTGGTTCTTACCTATATCCGGAATGACGGAACCGCCTGGGGCGTATTGGGAGGAAAGCAGATTTTACTGATCATCCTTACCGTTTTGATCTCCGCTGCGATCCTGTATGTATTTATGAATGCGGCCGGAGCCAAACGCTACCGTGCTGTACGTTTTCTTCTGGCCTGCCTCTTCGGCGGAGCTATCGGTAATTTTATCGACAGGATCCGGCTGCATTACGTTGTGGATTATATCTACGTTAAGCTGATCCGTTTTCCGGTCTTTAACTTTGCGGATATCTTTGTGACCTGCAGCATCATCCTCCTGCTCATTCTGTTTATCTTTTACTATAACGGCAAGGATTTTGATGTGATGCTCGGCGATCTCATATATAAAGAGGACGGAACCTACGAGGAAAAGCCCAATGGCAGAAAAAACAGAAAAACTGACGGCTGACTCTTCCTTCGAAGAAAAACGGCTGGATAAGCTGCTGGCTGAACAGTTTCCGGAGGTTTCCAGGTCCTATATCCGGCAGCTGATGGACAAAAACAGAGTGCTGGTCAACCAAAAGACAGCAAAGGCATCCCTGAAGCTGAAGGCCGGGGATGAGATTGAGATTCATTTTCCAGAGCCTGAGGCGTTGGATGTCCTGCCTGAAAACATTCCGCTGGATGTGATTTATGAGGATGATGATCTGATCGTGGTCAATAAGCCGCAGGGCATGGTGGTGCATCCGGCAAACGGAAATGAAAACGGAACGCTTGTGAATGCGCTCCTTTACCACTGCGCGGGAAAGCTGTCCGCCATAAACGGCGTAGAACGGCCCGGGATCGTTCACCGGATCGATAAGGATACCAGCGGACTTCTCGTTGCCGCCAAAAGCGATGCGGCGCATAAGGGTCTTTCCGAGCAGTTTGCAGTCCACTCCATCCGGAGAGTATATACCGCCGTCTGCTACGGCCACCTTCCATCTGAAGAGCTTACCGTGGATAAGGCCATTGGCCGTTCCGTAAACGACAGAAAGAAAATGTGCTGCCGGGAGGACGGAAAACGGGCGGTCACACATTTTCACGAAATTGAACGTTTTCAGGGATATTCCCTGATCGAATGCCGGCTGGAAACCGGCAGAACCCATCAGATCCGGGTTCATATTTCCTCTCTGGGGCATCCCCTTCTGGGAGACACGGTCTACGGACCGGCTAAAACACCATTTGCTCTTGCGGGACAGACCCTGCATGCCGGTATATTGGGGTTCCGGCATCCGATAACGGGAGAGGAGATGATTTTTCAGAGCGAACTGCCGCCGTATTTTCAACAGATACTGAAGCGGCTTCGTCAGGAAGGCTGAGCATCGGCTTTCCGGAAAATAGAAGGTAAATCTTTAACGGAGGTGCAGGAATGAACGTATTTACAACAGAAAAGATCCGAAATGTAGTTCTTCTGGGGCATGGGGGCTCCGGAAAAACGTCTCTGGCTGAGGCTATGGCCTACCTTGCAGGGATCACAAACCGCATGGGTACCGTGGAAAACGGCAATACCTTAAGCGATTATGAAAAAGAAGAGATCAAGAGAAAGATTTCACTGAAATCCACAGTGATCCCGATTCCCTGGGATGGTTATAAGGTCAATATTCTGGATACACCGGGTTACTTTGATTTTGTTGGAGAGACAGAAGAGGCTGTATCCGCTGCGGATGCTGCCATTATCGTCATTTCCGGCAAGAACGGCATTGAGGAAGGCACAAAGCGTGCGTGGGAGATCTGCGAAAAGAGAAAGCTGCCCAGGATGATCTTCGTGACCAATATGGACGATGATAAGGCCAGCTTCCGTGAGGTTGTACAGAACCTGCAGGATATGTACGGGAAAAAAATCGCGCCCTTCCACCTGCCCATCCGTGAAAATGAGCAGTTCGTCGGCTATGTTAACGTTATCCAGCAGAAGGCAAAGCGCTGGAATGATAAGGGTACGGTAGATAAGTTTGATGTGCCCGATTACTCACAGGAAAACCTTTCCATCTGCCGTGAGGTTCTTCTCGAGGCAGTAGCTGAGACCAGCGAAGAATTCATGGAGCGCTATTTTGAGGATGGCGGTGAGTCCTTCTCTGAGGATGAAATCCGTGCGGCAATGCGTATGGGCGTTCATGAATGCTCCATCGTTCCCGTGCTCATGGGCTCCAATACACTGGCCAGAGGTATGTATACCCTGATGGCCGATATCGTAAAGTATTTCCCCGGCCCGGATATGGTCAAGGTTGCCGGCATCAATACCACCAATAACGAAGTCTTCCAGGCAGACCACGACTTCTCCAAGCCGAAGTCCGCTTATGTATTCAAGACCATTGCCGATCCGTATATCGGTAAGTATTCTCTGGTCAAGGTTAATTCCGGCGTTCTGAAACCGGATGATGTCCTCTTCAATTATCACAGGGACGCTGATGAACGTCTCGGCAAACTGTACGTCATCATCGGCAGCAAGGTGGAAGAGGTTGCCGAGCTGCACGCCGGCGATATCGGTGCCATCGGCAAGCTGACCGTTACCCAGACCACAGATTCTCTTTCCACCAGAAAGAATCCTGTTACCTATATCCGTACAACGCTTTCCAAGCCCTACGTTTACCGCCGTTATGCGGCAAAGAAGAAGGGCGATGAGGATAAAATCTCACAGGCTCTTGGTAAGCTGATGATGGAGGATCTCACCTTAAAGACGGTAAATGACGGCGATAACGGCCAGACACTGATCTACGGTATCAGCGCAACCCATCTGGATGTTGTACAGAACATCCTTGCCGAAAAGTATAAGGTGGAGATTGAGTTGATGAAGCCCAGGATTGCCTTCAAGGAGACCATCCGCAAGAAGGTGGATACTGAGTTCAAATATAAGAAGCAGTCCGGCGGACACGGCCAGTATGGTCACGTAAAGATCATTATGGAGCCCTCCGCAGAGCCGGAGACACCCTATATCTTCGAGCAGTCCGTTGTCGGCGGCGCCGTACCCAAGAATTACTTCCCTGCAGTGGAAAAGGGTATCATCGAATCTGTAAAGAAGGGACCCCTGGCCAATTATCCGGTTACCGGCGTAAAGATCAACCTCTACGATGGCAGCTACCATACGGTAGACTCCTCCGAGCTTGCCTTCAAGGTTGCGACAGAGCAGGCCTTCAAGAAGGGCTTTATGGACGCCTCTCCGGTGCTGCTCGAGCCCGTTGCTTCCCTCAGAGTTGTGGTTCCGGACGCCTATACCGGTGATGTTATGGGCGATCTGAACAAGCACAGAGCAAGAGTAAACGGTATCAATCCGCTGGGTAACGGAACGCAGGAGATCCTTGCCGATGTTCCTTATCTTGAGCTGTATGAATACGATACCCGCCTTTTCTCCATGACAAGAGGCAGCGGTCTGTTCTCCTATGAGTTTGCCCGTTATGAGCAGGCTCCGGATGATGTTGCAAAGAAAGAGATCGAGGCCAAGGAAGCGGCTGAATAAATAATCTTTACGGGAGGAACCGTTCGGCATCCGGGCGGTTCTTTTCCGATTCAGGGTTTTTACGGTAATGACATGCCGGCCTTAACAATGGCCGCAACATGCAGGCCATAACAATGGCTCATATCGATTAGGAGTATATCATGATCCTTCTTCAGAACATCAAGATTCCCTATAACGCCAAAGGAGAGGAGCTGGAAAGAAGGGTGAAAAAAATGCTGAAAGCACCTTTTTCATCCTATGAGATCCTTCGCCGTTCCCTGGATGCCAGGGATAAATCCGATATACGCTATGTCTATACGATCCGCGTAGATACCGGCCGGACGGAGGAGGAAGAGCAAAGACTGATCCGAAAGATTAACAATAAAAATGTTATGTTAACTAACGGAAAGGAGTACAGCTTTCCCTTCACGCCTTCCCCGGATCTGCATCTCCGGGAAGAGGACCGTCCCGTGATCATCGGAGCAGGTCCTGCAGGTTATTTTGCCGCCCTTATGCTTTCCCGTGCAGGCCTTCGGCCCATCCTCTATGAAAGAGGGAAAGAAGTAGAAGAGCGGACGGTAGATGTACAGCGGTTCTGGGATAAGGGCATACTGGATACAGAGAGTAACGTCAGCTTCGGGGAGGGCGGAGCCGGAACCTTTTCCGACGGAAAGCTCTTTACCGGCAATAAAGACAGGTCCGGAATGATCCGCTTTCTGCTTAAGGAATTCGTACATTTCGGTGCCCGTCCGGAGACGGCTTACGACGCGAGACCCCACATCGGTACCGATGTACTGGTGAAGATCATGGAGAATATGCGGAAGGAAATCCTTTCCTCCGGCGGTGAGATTTTTTTTCAGACCTGTCTTACCGGTATAACGGAATGCCATAAAGAAACAATTTCTGATAACACACTGGATATACCGCCGGACCGAGCACTGTTTCGTGAAAAATCTGACGAAAACCCCATTTACAGACTTGAACTCCGTCAAAGGGGGAGCATCCTAGTCCGGAATACCAGGGCTGTGATCCTTGCTGTTGGCAACAGCGCCAGAGATACCTTCCGTTTATTCCATGAATACGGTCTGGCGATGGAAGCAAAGCCCTTTGCCATGGGTCTCCGTCTGGAGCATCCGCAGA
>Ga0310691_10004041_pt1 | contig 16840 bp, 8 predicted proteins | sample 176DNAGHGlowgp2_FD_203887 | JGI IMG/M metagenome (GOLD analysis project Ga0310691, IMG submission 203887) | Sheep rumen microbial communities from Palmerston North, Manawatu-Wanganui, New Zealand - 1766 DNA GHGlow gp2 (v2) (version 2) | ecosystem: Host-associated > Mammals > Digestive system >...
CAGGGTGATGTACTTCATTTCTTTTGTTTAGGGTTAGCTTTTGAGTGCAAATTTATGAATAAATTATGTAACAACCAAAAAAAACAAGGTTTCTTTTTGATATATTCCCGAATCTTTGTAACTTTGTACCCCAAATGATTATTTTCAAACCGTGGAACATAAGGATCTTAAAATACTGAAAACCATCGACAGTCCTAGTCAGTTGCGTCTTGTTAAGCCCGAATTGTTACCGCAATTGTGCAGAGAACTGCGGGAATACATCATACAGGAATTGTCTGTCAACCCTGGGCATCTTGCCTCGAGCCTTGGTGTCGTAGAGCTGACTGTAGCACTGCATTATGTATTCAATACGCCGCAGGATCGTATTGTGTGGGACGTAGGTCACCAAGCCTATGGCCATAAGATACTGACTGGACGTCGCGATAATTTTGATACAAACCGCAAACTACATGGTATCCGCCCCTTCCCCACACCAGAAGAGAGCGAATATGATTCCTTTATCTGTGGACATGCTTCCAATAGCATCTCTGCTGCACTTGGTATGGCTGTAGCCTCAAAAGGCAACTACAATGTTGTCGCAGTTATTGGCGACGGTGCCATGAGTGGCGGACTGGCTTTCGAGGGTCTGAACAACGTATCCAGTTCACCCAACGACCTCCTCATTATTCTTAATGACAACGATATGTCTATCGACCGTTCTGTAGGAGGTATGAAGGAATATCTGTTGAGATTGAGTACCAATAAGACTTACAACTCATTACGCTATAAAGCATCAAAATGGTTGGTAGAACAAGGGCTGCTGTCAGAGGGGCGCAAGAAGGGAATCATCCGCTTGGCCAATGCCGTCAAGAGTGCTATTTCTGAACAGCAGAATATCTTCGAGGGCATGAATATCCGCTATTTCGGCCCTTACGATGGACATAATGTTAAGGAACTTGTACGCATTCTCAGACAACTTAAGGGCATGAAAGGTCCTAAGTTGCTGCATCTACACACCCAGAAAGGACATGGTTATGCACCTGCAGAAAACTACAAGCCCATATGGCATGCACCAGGAAAATTTGATCCAGACACTGGCGAGCTGATTCAGAGCAACACAGAAGGAATGCCCCCCAAGTTCCAGGACGTATTTGGTGAAACCCTGTTGGAACTGGCTCAAGCTAACCCAAAGATTGTGGGCGTGACACCAGCCATGCCTACGGGATGCTCTATGAATATTCCCATGAAGGTGATGCCCGACAGGATGTTTGACGTAGGTATTGCCGAAGGTCATGCCGTCACATTCTCGGCAGGTATGGCGAAAGACGGGCTCATTCCTTTCTGTAATATCTACAGTGCCTTTGCTCAGCGCGCCTATGATAATATTATTCATGACGTAGCCATCCTGAAACTGCCTGTGGTACTCTGTTTTGACCGTGCCGGACTGGTGGGTGAAGACGGACCTACACACCATGGAGCTTTCGATATGGCAGCCTTACGTCCCATTCCGAATCTGACCATCTCGTCACCTATGAACGAGCACGAGTTGCGCAATCTGATGTATACAGCACAACTCGAAGGAAAAGGACCATTTGTCATTCGCTACCCACGTGGTAATGGTATATTAACAAACTGGCGTTGTCCGTTTGAGGAGATTGAAGTAGGTACAGGTCGTAAACTGCGCGATGGTGACGATGTTGCTGTACTCACCATTGGTCCGATGGGAAATGATGTAGCAAAGGTGATTGACGAAATCAAGGAACTCTCTGTTGCTCATTACGATATGCGCTTCCTAAAGCCACTTGACGAGAACATCTTACACGAAGTAGGAAAGAAATTCCGTCGTATCGTTACCGTCGAAAACGGTGTACGTAAAGGTGGACTGGGTTCAGCCGTATTGGAATGGATGAGCGACCACGACTACGATGTCAAGATTACTCGCATGGGACTGCCAGACCAATTCGTGGAACACGGCACCATCGACCAACTGCGAGAGATTATTGGACTCGATAATGAGAGTATCAAGAAAGCAATACTCAATTCACAAACATAAACCCTCAAATCATGAAAGTAGTCATTGCCGGCGCCGGTGCCGTAGGAACACATTTATCGAAGTTGCTCTCTACAGAGCATCACGACTGTGTGCTCATCGATGACGACGAGGAGCGTCTGGGCGGCATGGACTCTAACTACGACATCATGGCCGTCAATGCCTCACCTACCAGCATCAAGACATTGAAAGATGCAGGTGTAGGTAGTGCAGACCTCTTTGTAGGTGTTACCCGTTACGAAAGTCGTAATATCACGGCCTGCACACTGGCACATGCCTTAGGCGCTAAGAAAACGGTTGCACGTATTGATAATTACGAATACCTGTCGCCTCAGAATCTGCCCTTCTTCCATGATTTAGGTATCGACTCACTTGTCTATCCAGAAGTACTGGCTGCTACAGACATCATCAACGGCCTAAAACTGTCGTGGGTTCGCCAGCGCTGGGATGTACACGACGGTGCATTAGTTCTGCTGGGCATCAAGTTGCGCGAGGGATGCAAAATCCTTAACCAGCCACTGAAGGATCTCTGCGGCCCTGATGACCCTTATCATGTTGTAGCCATCAAGCGCAACAACGACACCATTATCCCTAGTGGTATGGATGAATTGCAGCTTCATGATTTGGCTTATTTCATGACCACCAGCGAGTATATACCCTATATCCGAAAGATTGTAGGCAAGGAACATTACGAGGATGTACACAACGTCATCATCATGGGTGGTGGAAAGACGGCTGTCAGAGCAGCACTCACCATGCCCGATTATATGAACGCCAAGATTATCGAGATTGACGCAGCCCGTTGTGAGCGACTAAACCAGTTACTTGCTTCCAATGATGCCATGGTGATTCATGGCGATGGACGCGACTTAGGCCTGCTTAACGAAGAAGGCATCAAGCACACACAGGCATTTGTAGCCCTGACAGGTAATGCTGAGACCAATATCCTAGCTTGTCTGACTGCTAAGAAACTGGGCGTACGCAAAACTGTGGCCATGGTCGAAAACCTTGACTACGTCAGCATGGCGGAGGGTCTTGACATCGGTACGATTATTAACAAGAAGACCGTAGCCGCAAGCCATATTTTCCAGATGATGATGAAAGCCGACGTAAGAAATATGCGTTCGCTGATGATGGTTGAGTCCGATGTAGCCGAATTTGTAGCAGCCGAAGATTCAAAGGTAACAAGAAAGCCTGTTAAAGACCTTGGCCTGCCATTTGGCATCACCATTGGCGGTCTGGTACGCGACGGCAAAGGAATCCTAGTTAATGGTAACACACAGATAACACCTGGCGATTCCGTCATGGTGTTCTGCCATAAACACCAACTCGACAAAGCAGAGAAATACTTCAAGAAGTCTCTCCTTTGGTAAAGTTGTTAATTCGAGATAACGACATAACGATACGTCATAACGAAAAAAAGTCCAAATTGATCAACTTCCGCATCATATCAAAGATTCTGGGCTCCCTGCTCTTCATTGAAGCCTTTTTCATGGCCTGTTGTTTGGCTATGGCATTCTCATTTCATGAAGATGACGAACTGGCTTTTATGACATCTACGATACTGACGTTTGGAGGTGCATTTATATTCCTGTTTTTCGGGCATGAAGCAGAGAACGCCCTGAGTCGTCGCGATGCGTATGTGGTAGTGACACTCACATGGGTCGTATTTTCGTTCTTCGGCATGTTCCCTTTCCTGATTCATGGTTCTATGTCTAGCATCACTGATGCCTATTTCGAGACCATGTCAGGTTTTACAACGACTGGCGCTACTGTCATTGACGATGTAGAGTCATTACCTCACGGACTACTTTTCTGGCGTTCGTTGATGCAATGGATAGGAGGTTTGGGAATCGTATTCTTCACCGTAGCCCTGTTACCCCAGTTGGTGGGCGGTAGCGTTAAAGTGTTTGCTGCTGAAGCCACAGGACCTATGCGCTCAAAGATGCACCCGCGCCTGTCAACGACTGCCAAATGGATATGGAGCATCTATGTATTGCTCACAATCCTCTGTGCCCTGTCATTCTGGTTAGCGGGTATGGATTGGTTTGATGCTACCAACTACTCCATGTCAACGACAGCCACAGGTGGCTTCTCAACCCATAACGGCACTATATTCTTGGGCTCACCACTCATTGAGTATTTGGCTATCCTGTTCCAGTTCCTTGCGGGTATCAATTTCACCTTATTATATATGGGACTGATAAAGTGGAAGATGGGCAGCCTGTTCCGTAATTCTGAGTTTAAGATGTATATCATCACAATACTCATTACTACGGCACTCATCATGTATCTGTTGCTCACCCGCTTAGACTATGACTTCGAGGAAGCATTCCGTTCGGCTCTGTTCCAGGTCGTGTCATTTATCACCACCACGGGCCTGAGCAATACCGATGCTGGCGCATGGCCTCATCTCACCTGGATTATTCTGATGGTATTGATGTTTATGGGTGCTTGTTCTGGCAGCACGACGGGTGGCTTTAAGAGTATCCGCGTACTGATGCTTCTGAAAGTCCTGCGTAACGAGTTCCGCCATATTCTGCATCCAAATGCTGTTCTCCCTGTCAAGTTATCAGGGCAGAGCATACCCCAGAACCGACTTACTACGCTCTTGGCCTTTTTCACCCTCTATATCCTTGCTTTATTATTGGTAGCCACCATCATGATTGTCTCGGGTATAGACATTACTAATTCCTTTACTATCGCCTTAAGCCTCATCAGTAACGTAGGCGCAGGCCTTGACACCAACATGGGTCCACAGATGTCATGGGCCGACCTCTCCGATGGCATCAAATGGCTTTGTTCATTCCTTATGCTTGTTGGTCGTCTGGAGATTGTCGCCGTACTGGTACTTTTCACCCGTGCGTTCTGGAAAGAGAACTAAATCATATCCACTTTCCCCTAATGCAAGATTGAACTTTTTGTTTTTATTCCCTTGCAAAGACATAAATCAGTAAAGAATATTAATAAATTTTGCATTTTCTTCGATTATTCGTAACTTTGCACCCCAAAAATGATTAAATTTAATATTATAATGAAGAATTACTATCTCTACATTATGTTTGCCTGCGTTCTCTTTTCAGGACTAACGACACAGGATGCCATGGCAAAGAAAAAAAAGAAGACCCCAGCACTTGCTGCTGTCTTACAGAAAGACTCTGTGAATGCCGACTATAAGAAAGCAACACAGGGCGGCAAGACCATGGAAGGTCTATTCAATGTGATATACAAATCAAAAGAAGGGAAACTGTTATTTGAGATGCCCGACTCAGCCTTCCAGCGCACCTACATGTTGTCAAGTCGTGTGGCAGCAACGAGCGACACACAAGATTATGTGGCAGGACAGATGTCGACCTCGCCTATTCTCATCTGCTTTACGAAAGACGAGCGCAATGTTTACTTGCATAAAATGCAGTATATGGATATGGTAGTTGAAGGAGACCCTATGGCATCTTCGTTCCAGAAGAATTTCCTGCATCCTATCCTGAAGGCCTTTAAGATTACGGCTACCAATGGTAAGAACGTTGTCATTGATGTCACCTCATTCTTTGGTGGCAACGAGAAATGCATCAGTCCTATCAAGGAGTCCAACCCGGTCAGCAAACTTTTGGGTAGCGACAATGGTCTGAAAGGCACGTTTGTATCTGAGGCATCAGGCATCAGCGAAGTAAAGGCTTTTGAGAAGAACATCGAGATTAAGAGCATGCTGACATACAACACCACTGGTGCCATTCAGAAGCCCTACACGCTGATGATGCACCGTTCGTTGTTTGTGCTGCCAGAAGATCCCATGCCACGTCGTCTGCAAGACAATCGCGTAGGCTATTTCTATAGCGACCAGTATGTTTATTCTACCAATCGCGACCGTATCGAGGACCAGACCTATATTCACCGTTGGCGCCTGGAACCACGCGAAGAAGACCGCGACCGATATTTTCGTGGCGAGCTGGTAGAACCTGCCCGTCCTATCGTTTTCTATGTAGACTCAGCCTTCCCTGAGAAATGGCGTTCTACGATTAAAGAGGGTATCATGGAGTGGAACCGTGCTTTCGAGAAAGCAGGTTTCAAGAATGCCATCCTTGCCAAGGACTATCCCAAGAACGATCCCAATTTCGATCCAGACGATATGCGCTACAACTGTTTCAAGTATGCCGCTACATCAACAGCCAATGCTATGGGGCCTAGCTACACAGACCCACGTACAGGTGAGATCCTGGCTGCTGACGTCATCTGGTATCACAATATTGTATCATTGCTTCACAACTGGCGTTTTGTGCAGACAGGAACAGTCGACAAGCGTGTGAGAACTGTCACCTTTGATGACGACCTGATGAAGGAGTCCATGAAATATGCCGCCTCTCATGAGGTTGGCCACACCCTTGGACTGATGCATAACATGGGAGCCAGCTATTCGTTCCCCGTTGACTCTCTGCGCAGTCCCTCATTTACACAGAAATACGGCACCACCCCAAGCATCATGGACTATGCCCGTAATAACTATGTGGCACAGCCTGGTGATTTGGAGCGTGGCGTAAAGCTCACTCCTCCCGACCTCGGTGTCTATGATATTCATGCCATCCACTGGGGCTATCAGCTGCTGCCTAATATTAAGAAGCCAGAGGATGAGAAGCCTACCCTTGAAGCATGGATTCAGGAACACGCCAACGATCCCATGTATGAGTTTGGTGCCCAGCAGGTGATGGCAACTATCGATCCCACCGACCAGACAGAAGACCTGGGTGATGACCATATCAAGGCCAGTGATTTGGGTATTGCCAACCTGAAGGTGCTCATGAAGAACCTGCTCAACTGGACAATGGAGAAAGGCGAGCGCTATGACGAGACAGAGAAAGTCTATCGTCAGGTGACCACCCAGTACACACGCTATATCCGTCATGTCATACCTTATATTGGAGGTATCCGTTTCGAGGAAATCAGACAAGGCGATGGTAAAGCCACCGGAAAGCACTATATTGGCAAGGCTAAGCAGAAACAAGCCATGAAATGGCTGCTCAGTCAGGCACGTACCTATAATAACTGGCTGACCCCATCTTCGATTATATCAAAGTTGGAACTCGACATGAACGTCAACGATAAGTTGAGAACTACGATTGTCAACTCATTGTTCAGCTCACCTGCTCTCTATCGTATCAAAGAGGGAGGCGAGACCAACGCTGCAGAATGCTATCAGTTGGACGACTACTTGGATGACCTGACGAACGAGCTCTTCAAGGCGCCTCAGGGTGGAAAACTCTCACAGGCAGAACAGGACTTGCAGGGAAGTGCTATCACACTGATGATGAACAACTCTGGTCTGAAAGCAAAGACAAGCTCTTCTTCATCTTCATTCGCTGATGAGCCCATACAAGAAGAGGACCATTGGTGCAACGTAGCAGACGAAAATAGTTTTGTACGTATTAATCTGGGCACTGCATCACTCTCTGCCAGTCAGTTGGGCGCTATCATGACAGGACGTCTGAACCGTGTACTGCAGAAGTACCGTGTTTATCGCAATCAGTCAACAGGAAGCACACGCGACTTCTACGACTATCAGATATTGCAAATTGAGAAACTAAAGAATAAATAAAGTTGAAACGCATTCTATTTTTATTAGCGTTCCTGACCTTTTCAGTCACCTCACTGTTTGCACAACAGAAAGTGACAGGTAAGGTAGTCGATGGCGGCAATGAGCCCGTCATAGGCGCACAGGTAAGGTGGAAAGAAACGAAAGAAGTTACCATCACTGCAGTTGACGGAACTTTTTCTATTGCTCCCAGTGAGCAGACACGCACCTTAGTGGTCTCCTTTATCGGTTACAAAACTAAGCAACTGACTCTTAGCGAAGGACAGACCCAAGTAAACGTCAAGATGGAAGACGATGCTCAGAATCTTGATGAAGTAGTTGTTGTGGGCTATGGCTTGCAAAAGAAAGCCGCCCTCACAGGATCAGTAGAGACCATCAAGGCAGAAGACCTGCTGATGATGCCAACCACCAATCTCGATCAAGCATTGGTAGGACAGGTAGCCGGTCTACAGGTTATGCAATCAACTGGCGACCCCAGTTCGGCTCGTGAGGCAGACCTCCATGTGCGTGGTATCAACAGTAACCCTCTTTTGGTTATCGATGGCGTACCCCGTTTTGGTACAAACACCAGTGATGGCGAGATGCGTCTGAGCGACCTTAATCCCGATGACATCGAGAGTGTCACCGTGTTGAAGGACGCTGCAGCTGCAGCTGTCTATGGTGCCCGTGCTGCTAATGGTGTTATCCTCGTGCAGACCAAACGAGCAAGTGGCAAGCAGAAATTGCACCTGAACTATCGCGGCCAGTTTAATCTGCAGGAGGCCACTCACCTACCCGACTTCCTGAATGCTTATGAATTTGCTAAGTTGCGCAACCAGGCTATAGAGAATAGTGGATCTGCACTGACGCCCTATACAGAGGCCCAACTAGAAGAGATTCGCACGCATAGCAATCCCAATATCTATGGCGATGAGAATATGCTCGACTATCTTGATAAGACAGGTTGGTCAACCACCCATAGCTTATCAGCCTCTGGTGGGAGCGATGCCGTGAAGTACTATATGTCATTTGGCTATGCCGACACCAAAGGCATCTATAGCGGCGTGGGCCGTCAGCGTCTGAATTACATGGCGAAACTGGATGCCACACTTGCTAAAGGACTGGTTCTCTCGCTCGATTTCAATGGTTCACGCACCAACGCTAAGAATTCCAGTTATACCACTGTAGATGCCGCCTATAGCTTCTCGCCCATTCAGGTGCTTCGTTTCACCAATGGCGAGTTGGCCAGTGCTGATGGTAGTAACCCCCTCATCAATATCTTAGGACTGGGCGGCTACAGACAGGACAACTTCAAGATGCAGGCTATCACAGCTACCCTTAACTGGGAAATACCCTGGGTGAAAGGATTGAATGCCTATGCAAGAGGTACCTTCGATGATAACAGTCAGGTACGCAAGACTTTCAGCAAGCCCGTGACGTTATATACCTATGATGCAACGGCAGACAGCTATAGTCCAGACCCCAACACGGTATATCCTACAGCCAAAGTATCTCTTAGTCAGTATGACCAGTTCTTCGACAGTCAGATTTATGAAGTTGGTCTGAACTATAATAGAACCTTTAATGCCAAGCATGACGTGGAGGGAACACTGGTAGCCAACTACCAGCGCACTCATACGCTCTACATGGAAGGTACCAATCAGGACAAGGGCATCTATCCTGAGACGATGGGAACAGCCCTTGGCGATAAGACCCTTACTGGTAATGAGAGTAAAAATCAGCGCGCGTCACTCATAGGACGTGCCAAGTATGGCTATGACAACCGTTACTTCGTGGAGTTCAGTTTCCGTGTTGACGGCTCAAATAATTTCGCCCCCTCAAAACGTTGGGGATTCTTCCCTTCCATCTCTGGTGCATGGGTTATCAGCAACGAGCCCTTCTTCCGTCATTGGAACCAGTCGGTGCTCACCAATGCCAAATTGAGAGCCTCAACCGGATGGTTAGGCAATGATGGTGTAGCTGCTGCTTATAGCTACCTGAAAACATATATGGAGGTGCCTCGCTCCGGCTATACCATTGGCGGCAACTACCGTCCTGGTATTCAGTTAAACGGTAATCCCAATGCCGACCTCACATGGGGTAAGACCCACGACTATAACTTAGCCCTTGACCTTGGTTTCTGGGGTGGTCGTATTGGTATCTCTGCCGAATATTTCTGGCGTTATGAGACTGATAAGATTACAGCAGCCCCTAATTATCTCTATCCGCCCTCAATCGGTGTCAGCGGTAATGTGCCCAACCTGAACTTCTCTGAGCTGAAGGCATGGGGATGGGATCTCAGCATCAACCACCGTAACACGATTGGTAAGTTAAAATATAATGTTGGTGTGGTACTGTCAAAGACCGATGACGAGTATCTTGACTTTGGTGACGAGAGTGCACAGAATGCCAACCTGCGCCGTAAGGGTATGCCCAGCATGGTGTGGACAATGTATGAAGCCTGCGGACTCTTCAAGAGTCAGGAAGAGATTGACGCTTGGGCCGATCAGGACGGACAAGGCAATGTATCTATTGCTCCTGGCGACATCAAGTATGTAGACCAGAACGATGACCACAAGATTGATGTCAATGATATGATCTACGTGAAAAACTCGTCATATCCTGATATGGATATTGCCGTACGACTCGGCGCTTCCTACAAAGGATTCTTCATCAATGCCATGTTCCAAGGCGAGACAGGTTACAAGAAGAATATCAAGGAATACTACTCTTTGGACAACGGAACCTTACAGCGTTTCCAGAGATATCATCTCACGGACTCTTGGACGCCAGAGAATCCTGATGCCGAGTATCCACGTGTAAAGTTTGCAACCAGCAGCGACAACAACCGCAAGGAGTCAACTTTCTGGGTAAAGAACTGTAATTTCCTGCGTCTCAAGATGCTCAATATCGGTTATCAATTCCCTCAAGCGCTGATTAAGAAGGCTCACCTCACATCGGCAAGTATTGCCCTTCAGGGAAGCAACCTCTTTACACTGACCGACCTGACCGATATGGACCCAGAGCAAACTAGCAGAGGTTATCCCATACAGCGCAGTTATGGACTCACGCTGAACTTAGGTTTCTAAACACATAAACAGAAATAACGATGAAGAAACTATATACTTATATCATAGGTGCATTACTCTCACTGTCTGTTACCAGTTGTAACAGTCTGTTTGACGACGCACCCATGAACCAGATTTCAGAGAATGATGTCTGGACTAATTCCATGCTGCTCGATGAATATGTAAACACGTGGTACCGCAACATGAACAATGGTTTCAACCACTTTATCTTCACCTCGTCAGGATTCGGCTCTTTGTCGCGCTATTTCCTTCCCTGGCTTGGTGACCAGATTACCATCAGCAAGAAAGACTGGCTCAACTCTGGCTATAGCGATATGCTTAAAGGCAATGAGAAAACGCTGACCGACTATGCCGAGAATCTGTGGACAAACGACTACACACAGATACAGTATATCAACGCCTTCTTTGAGAATAGCGACCGTATCAGCGATGCCACCCAACGTGAACGCATCAACGGCGAGGCACATTTCTTCCGCGCATACTATTATTATATGTTGTGGCGCAGTTTTGGTGGTGTGCCCCTCATCGACCACACCATCGACCCATTGAAGAATGCTGAGCGCACACCTCGAGCCAGTTATGCAGAGATGCTTGAGTTCATTGTAAAAGAGGCCGATGAAGCAGCTCGCATCCTCCCTGTCACCCAATCCAGTGCAGAAACAGGTCGCGTGACTCGCGGTACTGCCCTCATGCTCAAGGCAAAAGCCTATCTCTGGGCAGCCAGTGAGGTCTATCAGGACAATTCGAAGGCATACTTAGGCTTTACGGACAACCAGCGTCAGAATATGCTAAAAAAAGCTAAGGCAGCCTATGAGGACCTCTTTGCGCTCAATGCCTACGAGTTGATTCCTATTGCAGCCACCACACAAGATGGCATCAAGAATGAGTATCGTCAGATATTCCTCACCAAGAACAGCAAGGAGAGTATCTTGGAGGTACAGCATTCTGATGATGGAGACTATTCCAACAAATTTGGTCACCGTCTGGATCGCTATGCCGCTCCCCCATCACTCACAGGCACCTATTGCGCTTATACCCCTACACATAATCATGTGCTGGAATACGGCATGCGCGATGGTGCAACCTATGATGCCAATCATCCTTACGACAATCTGGACTATCGTTTCTATGCCAACATCCTCTATGATGGCTCTGTATTTAAAGGTCAGACACTCAACATGCATACCACAGATGGTGTAGCAGGAACTGACCTCCAGCCTTATGGAACATCTACCACAGCCGGCTATACCCTCACAGGCTATTATATGGGTAAGTTCGTTGACGAGACACAGACTATCGATAATAACGATACCTATGCCTCCAAACAGAACTATATCATCTGGCGACTGGCAGAGGCAAAGCTCGACTATGCCGAGGTGCTGTTCAACCTGGGCTATACAGAGGAAGCACGTGTGCAGGTCAACGATATCCGTCAGCGTGTCCACATGGATGCCCTGCCTACTATCACCATCGACCAGATTCTCAATGAGCGTCGTGTGGAACTGGCATTCGAGGAGAGCACCTATTGGGATATGTTCCGCTTGGGCACCGTCTATCAGAAGCGTAACGGCTCTACCAATCCGCTGAAGAAGATGACCATCACCGTGACCAAGGGCAACACAAAGTATCAGGTTAGCAATATTGACCGCCGTGCTAGTGCCAACTACATTTTCCAACTCAAGCAATATTATCTGCCTATCCCCTGGAGCGAGGTCAAATATCAGCAGTTCGACCAGAACCCTGATTGGAACGAGATTTAACAACAAAAAAAGATAATTCAAAAAGGCTTATGAAAAAGATTTTTACGATTGCTATGCTGGCCGTTGCAACAATGAGTGCCAGCGCACAGAACACTTACAACCTGTTCGACCCTGCCGATTGCGATGCTGACGGTTGGCTTTGGCTGAACACACAGGAGAAGATTGACAGATACGTTGGTAACATCAATGAAGATGCTTATACCGTTGACCCCAACGGCAAAGTGATTCAGTTAGCTTTTGCCAATATCACCCCTGACTATCCTGAGACCGTGGCTGATCCTGAGGCATACGGTGTGGACACACAAGGCTATACTATCCTTGACGAGGGTGTCAACAAGGATGAGTGCATCAAAGGTTCTATTATACTCGCTCCTGCTAGCGCACAGATGTCAACTAATGGAGGCTGTCTTGTTTTGAACCTTCCCTCTTGTGCCACCATCGACCTGATGCTTTCTTCTGAGGCCAGCATGCTGGGACGCACACTGATGCTGTCTTCTACAAATGGTATCGATAATGATAATAGTACGGGTGAAGACAAATGGACAGGCGACACCAAGGCCATCTATTCAAAGGCCACCTTATTTGGAAAGCTGCATGGCGCAGGACAGTTCACTTGGACAGGTATTGAATCACTGAACAATGGCAATAACGAAGGAATCACCTTCAAGAGCGATAACCCCGTTTACTTTGCATTCCAAAACTGCCACAGATACGCTATTTACGTTCACGCTATCCGCGTTACCACTCCTAAGCAGGAGACCGTAGGTATTCAGGATAATATCATCAATAAGCAGGAGCGCAACGCATATTACAACCTGGCAGGTCAGCGTATGACTTCACCTGTTAAGGGTATCAACATCATTTCAGGTAAAAAGGTTATAAAGTAAGCAATACCTCTTTAATAAATTTAAACGAAAATGCCCTGGCTGTCTCAATGACGCCAGGGCATTTTGTATTCAGATACCTGATGATTTTACTTTCTCATCAGTTTGCCATCCATGATGAACAATCCCTTGCGAGGAGCTGCGACGCGCTGTCCCTTTAGGTTATATACTACACCAGTCTTACGACCTGTTGCTACTGTGTTGATACCATCTACCACAACAGGAGTAACCTTTGCCAGCGTTGTCTTGATAGCAGTAGTCAACTTAGGCAGAGCCTCAGCATTCAGCAAGGTAGCATAGACAGAATCTGCCTGTTCCTTGATAAAGGTATAGACACCATTCTCTACGGTATAATCAGTACCCTCTACCAGTTCTGTGCCATTCTTCAGGAACCACTTGATAGTAGAAGCATTCTCACCCAGAATAGCCTGTGCAGAGAGGTCGATGCTCTCGTTGATAGCGTCAGCGATAACCATATCCTGCATAGAAGCAGCAGTAATATTCGTGATGGCAGAACTATTGGTCAATGCATAGAGAGAAGCCAGTGTAAACTTGTTACCTGTAACATTCAAAGTCTTTACTGCTGCAGGCAGCTTCACTTCTGTCAGGTTGTTATTCAAGAGAAGCAAAGAGCCAGTAGACAAACCTGTAAGTGCTGTCACATCAAGTGTCTCCAGCTTGTTATTGTTCAGCGAGATATAGATTTTTGCAGTGGTGTTCTCACCAAAGTCAACTGCAGTCAAGCCATTACCCAAGAGGTATACGTTCTTCAGAGACAAATTCTTTGAAAGATCGATAGTCTGAATCTTATTGTTGTTAGCCTTCAGAGTGGTCAACTTGGTATTCTTCGACAGATCGAGCGAAGTAAGATTACCATCTGCGGTGCAGTTAGCATCAAAAGTTGTCAGTTCTGTGTTGGCGCTGAGGTCAATCGACTCGAAATTGTTCACACCAATAGTCAGTTTATCAAGAGCAGTAAGCTTAGAGAGATCCAGAGCAGTCAGGTTATTCTGATGCAGGTCGAGCTCTGTAATGGTTGCAGCCTTGCTCAGGTCGATAGCAGTGATACCATTCTCCACCTTGCCGTCAACCATCTTTGTGAAGCTCTGCAGATAACTAATATTCTCGCCATAGATCTTCACCTCACCAGAAGGTGTGCCTGTAAACTCAAGTCCATTATCCCAACCGTCATAAGCGCCAGCGGCCTCCTTTTCAACCTTATCACCGTCACCCCAGTCAATCTGCACCTTACCAGCTTCAGAAAGACCTACAGTAACAGAACGCTCTACAGCACCAGCAGTAAATGTGATAGCCAGAGGCAATTCCTTTGGTGCTACTACCTGAGTAGCAGTTGTGTGATAATTCAAACCAGCCAGTTCTGCATTTGTCATCTCGCAATAGAGAGAATCCTGAGCAGTCAGGAAGGTAAATACGCCGTTCTCTACAGTATAGTCAGTTCCTGCTGTCAGTATCTCATCCTTATTCTTCCATACAAACTCAGTAGCAGTCTCGCCCAACATAGCCTGTGAAGAAAGATCGACAGAAGCACCAATCTCCATCTTCTCAGCAATAGCATAAGGAGCCTGTGCCTGAGGCTTGGTGAAGACAGAAGTAAAAGTAAGGGTTCCAGCCTGAGACTTCAGAGCATAAAGCTGTGCCATAGTGAAGCTATTGCCATCAGCCCACAATTGTTTAATCTTTCCAGGAAGTTTAATCTCTGAGAGTTCGTTGTCACGAACACGCAGATACATACCATCAAAAGTAGTGAACTGAGTCAAATCCAATGATGTCAACTTGTTGCCACCAAGATTAATTGTGTGTTTTGATGTTGTATTCTCACCAAAGGTCACACTGGTCAACTGGTTATTCAGAACGGTGATAGTCTTTGCCACTGGATTGTTTGTCAAGTCAAGTGACATCAACTTATTACCACTTAACACAATCTTTGTCAGTTTGGTGTTCTTGCTCAAGTCTATAGAAGCCAGCACACCTTTATTCTTACCATCGCTGATTTCAAGCGATGTCAGTTCTGTATTGGCGCTAAGGTCAATTGTTGTAAAGTCGTTCACACCAATATTAAGTGTGGTCAGAGCAGTCAGCTTAGAGAGGTCAACAGTTGCCAGATTGTTCTGATGCAAGTCGAGCTCCGTAATGGTTGCAGCCTTGCTCAGGTCTATAGCGGTGATACCATCTGTAATGACATCTGCACCTTCAGCATACTTTGTAAATGCCTGAAGGTAACTGATGCCCTCAGCATAGATCTTCACCTCGCCAGAAGGAGTGCCTGTGAATTCAAGTCCATTATCCCAACCGTCATAGGCAGCAGCGGCCTCCTTTTCAACCTTCTCGCCGTTACCCCAGTCAACCTGCACCTTACCAGCTGCATTCAAGCCAACGGTGATGGTACGTTCTACGGCAGGAGCTGTCAGGGTGATTGCAGGCTCCTGCGCCTTTGCCACTCCAACGAATACGGAGAGCAAAGTAATCATAAGTAATAGTTTTTGCTTCATAATAACTTTTTTGTAACAGATATTTTTCATAATGGCTGCAAAAGTAATAAAAATGCATGAAATAGCCACATAAAAAATAATAATTATTATATTTATATTTAAAAAACTGACCTTATATAATCTGTATGTACAAAAAAAGCTATACCTTTGCACGCCGAAAGAGAAACTATGATTACATACGATATGATGAAAAGATTTGTTCTGGCCTGTATGGCCATCCTTCTACTCTTGGTTCCCACAACGACGAAAGCCTTCGACAAAAACACAGGTGACCTGCAGAACCTGGTGTGTTTTGTGCGCTTTGCTGACGAAGATGAGGTTAACACTGAGACTGAGCGTCGCGCTTTCGATCAGAGCGTGGCTACCTATCAGCAGTTGTTCAATGACGAGACAAGCGGAGCCAATTCCGTATTCAACTATTTCCGCGTGGCCAGCTATGGTCAACTGTCATGGCGCAGTACGTTTTATCCTGTTCAGCAGGGCGAGAACATTGTGTCTATGCAGGTAGCTCATACGCGTACATATTATCAACAAAAGTCGAGCGTAGCTCCTGATGGCTATGAAGACGACACAGAAAAAGCCAATCGTGAACTGACACTTGTCACAGAGATATGCAACAAGCTGAGTGCCAACCTGAGCGACGATGTGAATATCGACCAGAATAACGATGGCATCGTGGACAACCTCACCATCGTACTGAGTAATGGCTCTGAGATAGGCAACAAGCACCTGTTGTGGCCTCACCGTTCTGACCTTCCCCTACCCGATGACAAAGCAGTACGCATCAAGGGCAAGAAGATGACCAGCTACCTCATGGTGTTCGACTATGCCAATGGCTATGGCTCACAGTTCAATCCGCTGAAGCTCAACACAGGCGTACTCTGTCACGAGATGTCTCACTCGTTGGGCACCTACGACCTCTATCATGTCAACGATAAGTTGAACCCCGTTGGCGTTTGGGACCTGATGAGCGATAATCAGATGCAGGCCCAGCAGATGACGGTC
>Ga0310691_10004042_pt1 | contig 16838 bp, 17 predicted proteins | sample 176DNAGHGlowgp2_FD_203887 | JGI IMG/M metagenome (GOLD analysis project Ga0310691, IMG submission 203887) | Sheep rumen microbial communities from Palmerston North, Manawatu-Wanganui, New Zealand - 1766 DNA GHGlow gp2 (v2) (version 2) | ecosystem: Host-associated > Mammals > Digestive system >...
CTCCCATCACCACATGTTTTTCTAACGATTTGTAGTATATGGGTAAATCCACGAACCTACAAATCGGGGGTCATTACATATTGTCTAGTTGGAGAAATTAAAGCCTGGAGGCACGTATGGACAGGAGCACCTATGAGATCCGATTATCACAGTTGTAAATAATCGGTGAAATGTACTGATATACTACGAATATCAGTTAAAGCCTTCCTTTTCAAGAAAGGCTTTAACACACGCTGAGGTAGCGTATGCTCAATAATCTGAAAAGAATTGATGGGGGTGGTATAGTGCCTATTCGTATTTTGGAATGTCCTTCCTGTTCTGGGAATATTGATTTCTATGATGAGACAAAGCTGTTTGGCCGGTGTACCAGTTGTGGACGTGAAGTTCAAAGAACAGAACCTGAGAAAATCATTATTCAAGGTAATTATGACGATTCGAACCAAGTGATCAAACAAGGAATGGATCACTTGGAGTTGGATCACTTCTCTTTGGCGGAGAATCTCTTTAAAAGATATATTGAAAAGAACCCGAAACGGTATGAGGGGTATTATGGAATGCTCCTGGCTTCGACAAGAAATTTCAATCCAAAGAGTCTTGATTGCGGCGATGTTGGCGTTTTGTCGGTAATTGAATCTCATATGCGAGATGTGAGCAAGACGGCAGATACAGATACTACAAAACTTATTCGTGAGCGCCTTGATCAATTTTACGTCGAATATAGGGAATATGCTCTAAAGGATATAAATGATAAGATTGATGCGAATGAAAAAGAAACTGAAGAACTTAAAGAACGTATCGAAAGAGACCGAAGGGAACTGAACATTGATAGTTTATATTCGAAACTTCAAGACGCCAAAGTGAAACGAGAAGCCGATTTGAAGGGGTGGGATAAGAAGATAAAGATAGCTACGTTTTGTGAAAAACATAGAAAACTCTTTATTTGGATTATTGTATTCTGCTTGGGAGCATTTCAGAAAGGACCGAATGGGGATGATAAGTCTGCACTATTGTGGGCTCTGTTTTTCTTTGGTTGGTTGGTTTTTCTGATAGGTTTTCCGATCTTGTGTTACTCTATGAGAAACAAGTCTGGTAGTGGCTGGTATCCAATTGCAAATTCATTCAAAAAGAAGAAAGAATTATTGGCGGAAGAACCGTATATACCTGGAAATGATATGTGCATTCTAAATGATTATGAAAAGAAGAAGTACAACCTAACACTCCTGAATGAAAGAAACACCTCACTTATGAATGAACTAGCTCAAGTGGCAAAAATGGATACTCCGCAATTGATGCTGCATAGAGCGAAATAGTAAACATATTGATCTGCGTGCTCAAAGGACGGGTGATTATCCCGTCCTTTTTCCTTTAGATACATATATCATGACAGAAAGTTGTTTGAACTGTATTTTTCACAGCTGGTCACATAATTGGACGTGAGTCTTGTCACACATGTTAGAATAATTATCGATAGAAAAATATGACGAAAAGGAAAGAACATGGTGCTTTTCACACATCTGAAAAAATATTTTGAAAATTTTTTCTCGAACCACCCAAGAAATTCTGGTTGTCATGTGTCTATAGGGTAGATGCGGACAATAAGGAGGCAGAGAAATGACGGAACAAGAACTGGAAAAGATCTACAATGAGGCCTATCGGGCGGTGTATTGGACTGCGTATTCGCTTCTTAAGAACGAAGACGACGCGGAGGACATCGTTCAGGATACGTTCGTGTCCCTGATCAATTCGTATGACGGGATCAAGGACAAGAGTAAGATCGTGCCGTGGCTCAAAAAGGTTGCCGCCAACAAGGCCCTGAATCGTCTGACACGGACGAGGACGGACAATGTGGAGGACGAGTTCTTGGAGAATGCCGAGACGGTGCCGGAGGATTTCCTTCCGGATTCCATCGTCGAGTCGGAGGACACGAGACGGATCATCATGGACATCATCAACAGTGCATTGTCTGAAGATGTCAGAAGAACCCTCATTCTGTTCTATTTCGACGAGATGAGCACCAGGGAGATCTCGGAAGCGCTCGGTATTCCGGAAGGTACGGTTTCGTGGCGTATCAGCTCTGCCAAGAAAAAGATCAAGAAGAAGGTCGAGAAGTATGAAGAAGAAAACAACACGAAGCTGTACGGTATGCCGGTACCGTTCTTAACCCTATTGTTTAGAAAGGAAGCGGAGCAGGTCCCGCTTCGGACCATGTCTGCTTCACTTCGTGCCCTGTCCGCATCTACAGAGGCTCTCAAGGCAGGAGCCACCAAAAACGCAGCAGCTGCTGCCATTAAGAAAGGAACAGGGATTATGATGAAGAAAGTGATTATCGGAAGTATTGCGGCCATTGCTGTCGTTGGCGTTACATTAGGCATCGTTCTGGTGGTGACCAATAAGAAGGACGACGAGACGTCGGTGACGAAGAAAAAGAAGAAGGAGAATGCGAAGGTGGAGGAGCGGATCTCTCTGGATGACGATGATTCCGAGGTCGTGGAGGATCCTACGGAGGAAGAGGCCACTTCCGTGGAGCCGGGTTCGGCCGGATACTGTGCGGTAGGCAAGATCGAAACGATCTGCGGTACCTTCGAGTTTAAAGAGACGTTCGGAGAGTTTCTGGAAGAACTTGCGGCCAACGATCAGATTACTATGAGCATCTCTGATTACGAGGGTAATCATTACACCGTGGATCAGCTGGATACTGTTGTGACTACGAGATATTTGGGTGTGAATGTGTTCTGTGGATACGATCTGCTTATGTCTCTTGACTCGGAGAAGGTGGAAGGCACAAGCATCCGGGACTGCAAGATCTCTCATTTTGGTACCAGTGGCGGGACCATTGCTGTCGAAATTGCCGGAAACCGTTTCGAAATCGATAAGACGACGATCGATGAGGCAGTTGCGATGCTGGGTGATTACGAGCCAAGGACACCTACGGAGGAGTCCATGAGATCTTATCAGTTCGATCTCAGTGACTATGAACTGAATTGCTATACATGGACCGGCAATGAGGATGGTACGTTGGATCATTTCTTTATCTTTGCGGCGACATTCATCTGATGGGGGCAAGTGTCAGGCTTCACATCAGGGACGAGAATTGATACACTGGTTGTAGAGTTAGGATGAGAATGATTCTCATCCTAATTTCTTGTCGGGAAGAGGGTTCGAACGATGACTTATGATGAGCAGATAGAAAAAGAAGCGTTGGAGTCTTCGATCCGTGTGGCGGAAGAGGCTCTGGATTACCTCAGGGAAGCCTTGCAGCATATGGCGGAGGCAAACCAGCTGGGTACGATGGATATCTTTATGCGGAGAAACCGGACCTTTCCGAATTACGATCCGAAGTACAGCAAGTGGAAGGTCCTTAAGGAGGCGCATGAACTGATTTCCCGAGCAGATCGGACACTTCAGAGTATGCGTTCCACGATGTACGAAGAGTATAAGAGAACCCATCCGAAGCTGGATCTGACTTCGGATATGAAAAACATCGATATCTATGCAGGTTCTCCTTTGGAGGAGCTTGTGGTGAAGAGAATGATCAAAGAAGAGATGAAGAATCTGGAAGATTCGATCAAGGCGCTGGAAGGGTTGATCTCGCAGATGCGTGCGAAGCTTGCGAAATATCCGAGATTCTGAAGATAGGAGATATGTATATGACGGAGAAAGAGAAGGCACAGGCAGGGTTCCTGTATAACGCGAATTACGATCCGGAGATCATCGAGGATATCACCCGATGTAACGATCTGTGCCATGAGTTTAATCAGATCCGGCCTTCGGACCGATCTGCGCAGGAGGTTCTTCTGAAGCAGATCTTCGCGTCAATGGGGGAGCATGTGATCGTGAATACCCCGTTCTGGTGTGATTACGGGTATAACACGTCTGTGGGTGACTACTTCTTCGCGAACCATAACTGCCAGATCTTAGATGGCGGGAAGGTGACATTCGGCGACCATGTCTTTATCGGGCCGAATTGCCTTTTTACGACGGCAGAGCATGCGCTCGATGCCCAGCAGAGAAATGAGGGGCTGGAAGTGGCGCTGCCGATCACGATCGGGAATAACGTTTGGTTCGGAGCGGGGGCGATGGTGCTCGGCGGTGTGACGATCGGGGACAATACCGTGATCGGTGCGGGGAGCGTGGTGACGAAGGACATTCCTGCGAATGTGATCGCGGCGGGCGTGCCGTGCCGGGTGATCCGGGAGATCACGGAAGAAGACAAATACAGGTATCCGATGTATAAGGGGGAATAAGCCATGGGTGAGAAAAGAAAGATCGTTGTCGTGAATGCAGGGCCCAGGAAGGGCTGGAATACGGATACGCTTCTTGAGGAAGCGGCGAAGGGCGCCGAGGCTTCCGGGGCGGAGATCGTGAGATTCGATTTGTTCCGCCTCGAGCGGTACACGGGGTGCATCTCCTGCTTCGGATGTAAGAAGGAGAAGCACAGGGGACAGTGCATTTGCCAAGACGGACTGACGCCGGTTCTCGACGCGATCCGGGAAGCGGACGGGCTGATCCTCGGTTCGCCGAATTATCTGTCGGAGATGACCGCGTCGTTCCGGGCGCTCTACGAAAGACTCATTTTCCAGAGCCTGACGTATAATGTGGAGGATCCGTGCTGCAACCGAAATGAGATCCCGGTGCTCCTGATCATGACGAGCAATGCGCCGGATACGGCGTACCAGGGGCTTCTTGAGAATTACCGGCGGACGCTCAGCCGTTTCGTGGGGCCGTGCAAGGTGTTCGTGAGTGGCGATACCCTGCAGCTGAAGGACTATGGAAAGACGGACTGGCCGTGGTCGATGTTCGATCCGGAGGCGAAGAAGGCGCGTCATGAGACGGTCTTCCCGGAAGAACGCAAGGCGGTATATGAATTGGGGAGAGCGCTATGACGAGTCAGGATGAAAACAGTGAGATTTCCGAGCAGGAAGAGCAGGCGAAGCGGGAGAAGAAGCATGAGCTGTATCTGAAGCAAAAGGCGCTTCTGGATACGTTTCTGGAGAAGCATGCCATCACGCAGAAGCAGTATGATAAGAGCCTCCACGATCTCACGGAGAAGATGGGGGAGACGCGGCCGGAGGAGTAGCACCCCTGTACATGAATCGTGTTCCGGAACTTTTCTGGGCCGGGTTGTGTGATTTCTCTCGGATCCGGGAATATGCTGTCACAGGCTGCGGATGCACCGCGTCAGCGGCTCTGGCCTTGACAGCATGACCGGATCCGTATCATCTAACCACCCGGATCAGAAAGTCCATGTAGTGGTCTATGTAAGTACCATCTACATTGACCATTACTTGGAATATGCAGGAAAATCCATGTGTTGGTCATATAGTGCTTCTACATTGACCATTACTTGGAATATGCAGGAAAATTCATGTAGTGGTCCATGTATAGTGCTTCTACATTGACCATTACATTGACCAAGGCGCTAAAAATGGCCTGGAGGTTCAGATGCCCAGCTCCGGGGAGGGGACATATTCGGATTCGGGGTAGAACCAGTACTCGGAGCTGTAGTTTTCGCCGGAGACGACGGCCACGTAGTACGTGCCCGCTTTACTTGGGAATATGAGATACAGATCACTGCTGACCTGTCGTGTCTGGCTTACACCATCCACGGAATAGTTCACATAGTTGTCCGAGTGCCGGTGGTGACGCTGCAGGTATTTGGTATGGAAATCCATGACGTATACGGAGAATTGTGCTTCTTCCGGCGGCGGTGGTTCGGAGCTTCCGGAAGGTGACCGTAAAGAATCATAGAGTATATAGCCCGCGAGAATGACCAGCGGTAACATGAGAAACAGAAAGATCGTGAGGATGTAGTGCCGACTCTGGCCTTCCTTCGAGATGCGGGCGTGGATGAGCTTAAAGAGGGCAAACAGGCACGCGGCGATCAGGTAGGCGGCACCGATCGTGATCAGGATGTAGGTTTGCCTGGTATTGATGGCGAGATACCAGTCATAGTAGATGCGGTAATCTTCGGATAGCGTATGCGGTGTCAGGTACTGCTTCCCGTCAGAAGAAGCCGGCAGGGAGGTGGTTTCCTCGGAGCGGGGCTGGATCCTGGAGATACGCTTCCGGTATTCCGCTTCGTTAAATGCGAAGTTCAGGATCAGGACCAAGGCGACGAGCGAGACGAAGACCCAATAGACGATATAGAATCTCTTTTGCTTCTGCTTCGTCTCCATCATGACCTCTCTTAGGCTTAGACTTCGGCTTCCCACTTCAGGCGGCAGTCCGTGACAGGGGCGCCGTCGCGCTTAATGAAGAATACGTCTCCGTTCTCTGTCTCCTGTTTCTCGAGGGTGAGGGTTTCGCCTTCGAAGGATTGGGTGTGGTAGCTGACTTCCATCTGCTGCGGCTCGTGGGTCCTAAAGTAGTCGCCGGTGTAGGTGGCGAGGACAAAACGGACGTACTCGAGGTTGTTGGTGTGGTAGCAGTAGTCCAGGCTCGTGGAACGGACGGTGAGGGTTTCATCGATTTTGTCCGTGGAGGCCGGGAAGGGGAGAAAGGCCATGCTCTCGTCTTTCGCGGGATGGGCCATGTCTTCGGTGAAACCGACGGAAGAGATGCGGCGGATCTTAAAATCTTCGATGCCGATGGCCGCGAGCTCGGTTCTGGCCTTCATGAGGAGTTCACCGTTCTCGCCGTGAACGAGAGTGTCGAGGTTCAAGCGGACGACCGAAAAATGTGAGATGAAGCAGGTCACGGTGAATGTCTCACGCCAGACGGGGCGGCGGAGAAAGGTGATCTTATTCTTGTTAATGACCCACATGGCCTGGTATTTCTCTTTGGCCACGATGCCGTCGATGCCGAGATCGCCCATCAGTTCGGTGACGGCGTTCTCTACGATGCCGCCTGCGGAGAGAAGGGAGAGTTTCAGTTTCGTGTCGCACATACTCCCGGAAACATAGGAGTCTTTCTTATAAATCATGAGGGATCCTCGCTTTCTAATCGCGGCGCGGGGGATATTGGTCCATGACCCGCGCACGGGAAATATTATACCATTTCCGAAGAAAAAAGAAGCGCCCTCCTGGAACAGTGCTTTTACAAAAGAAAACAGAGAAGAGGAATGTGAGGGTTTGGTTCTGAGGGGCGGATGTGGTACTATTGTCCGTAGTTTGGTTGGTGCGGTTCTGCCGTGCCGGGAAAGGAGTAGGGAATATGTTTACTGGAAAATCTTTAGCAAAATCATTGTCATCTGTGGCGGTTGCGGCACTTCTCGCATCGACATCGGTTCTTTGTTCCTGTTCTTCGAAGTCTTCGGAGACAGAAGGGACGACTTCGGCAGCGGAGACGAAGGCGGTGACATCGGCTTCGCAGGAGGAGACGACCGCTTCGGAAACGGAAGAGACGACGGAGGTCCCGGAGACGGAGGAAACGACCACGGAGGAAACGACGGTCCCGAACGGGCGGGACACGACGCCTTATGAGCAGATCACGCTGGACGGTGAGAGGGATCACCATTTCATCGCCACCGATTTCTGCTTCATCGAGTCGGAGCAGTGCGTGATCTTCATGGAGAAGGATATTGAGATCCCGGGTGATTTCGTGATCAATGTGGAAGCGATCATCGATGAAATCGAGAAGGAGCTGGGTATTCCGTATGACCCGGATCACTACCAGTATAGCGACCTGATCGATATGAGTGTGTATTTCGGGATGAATCCCTGGGAGGACTGGAATGTCGGAAGAAAGATCCCGATTTTTCTGGTGGTGGACAGGGAAGATGTCGGGCGGATCCCTTCGGCCTGCAATGAGTATGCATTGTTCTGTATGTACGAAATGTTCTCGGATGATCTGTGGAAATCGGTGCCGAGCTATCGCGATAATGACTGGAGAAGAATGGATCATATCGACTATAACACGATTGCCCATGAGCTGACACACACGATCCAGGGCAGAAACTGTGAACTGACGTCGATCATGACGGAGGGCATCGCGGAGCTGATGGGTATGTCGGTGGTCGATGCGCTGGCGGATTCGTATCCTTCCATTGCGCTGACGAAGGAGAGTTTCTTCCTTTACGATTATGCGGTTCCGGAGATGGTGAATGCGGAGAATGCGGAGCGGATCTTCATCGAGGACTATAACCAGATCGATGCGGCCGGAAGAGGTGCGGAGTATGTGTATGGCCGGTATCTGTGGCAGTTCCTGTTCGAGAAAAACGGGGCGGATGCTTTTAGTAAGTATGTGAATAAGGTCATCGCTGTGAAGCTGACATATAATTACGGTGACTATGACGCGGAGATCATGGGTAAGTATGCGGAGCTTCTGAAGGAGCTCTACGGGGAGGATGTCTTTACGAAGTTCGGTGACTGGTGCGTGGAGCATAATGCGCTACAGAGTCTGGAAGGTGTGGCGTATGAGTGAGGACGTTCCTGGGGGACAGTGCTTTTCGCTCGGTATGGGTAGATGTACCGGGCTGAGGTGAGGCTGGCCTGATGGGCGATTAAGGGGATTACGTGTGGATTCTTCAAAATCGGGATTCCACACGTAATTTTTCTTGGCGGAGATCCTGGGATTACGTGTGGATTCTTCGAAATGGAGATTTCACACGTAATCTTTCTTGACTGAGATCCAGGGATTACGTGTGGATTCTTCGAAATGGAGATTTCACACGTAATTTTTCTTGGCGGAGATTCTGGGATTACGTGTGGATTCTTCGAAATGGAGATTCCACACGTAATTTTTCTTGGCGGAGGTCCTGGAATTACGTGTGGATTTTTCAAAATGGAGATTTCACACGTAATTTTTCTTGGCGGAGGTCCTGGGATTACGTGTGGATTCTTCAAAATCGGGATTTCACACGTAAATTTTCTTGGCGGAGATCCTGGGATTACGTGTGGATTCTTCAAAAACGGGATTTCACACGTAATCCAGTTTGAGAGCGAAGAGCGGCCTGGACGCATCTTTGTGCGTGCAACATATCGGGCTGAGGGATCGTCTGATATGTAGTAGACTTGAATGGACTTCGGGTGCCGGGGCATCTGGGGGGATCCTGCCAGGAGGGCGGATCGGATAGGAGAATGTGTATGAAACGCCGTGTGATCTCATTTCTGCTGGTGCTGGCGATGGCACTGACCTTCGCCGGGTGCGGGTCGTCGGAGAAGAAAAGCGATGCGAAGGACCGGTCGAAGAAAGTGGCGGCCAAAGATCGTGACGACGATGACGGGGATGACAGGGGAGTTGGCGGAAAGGGCGACGAGGACGACGGCCGGGGAGACGACGACGGCAAAGGCGATGACGGAAAAGGCGACAACGGCGGAAAGGGAGACGACAACGGGAAGGGCGGCGGATCCGGGCAGGATCAGAAGCCGGGTTTTCATTCCCTTGGACTGAGCGAGAAGTACCTGGTCGGATTCGAGTATAGCACGAACGATATTTACGAAGTGGATCCGTATGTGACCGTTAAGTTCCGGAAAGACGGGAAAGTCGAAATGGTGGATCGTGTTGCCGTTGACAAAGGCGGCGAAGCGAGGGTCCGGGAGTTCGATCTTACGGATGAAGCATATGAGGCGCTGGAACAGGCGATCGACCTATATAAACTCTACACGCTGGATCCGGAGGAAATGGATCCGGACGAAGTAATGGACGGCGGCTACAGCCACATTTATATGTACGGAGAGGACGGTCAGGTCGTCTATGCGGCCGGCGGATTCTGTCCCCGGAACAAGACATTTCTCAACATGTACAGTGCATTGTATGACGCACTTCCGCAGGAGCTTCTGGATGCATATGAGGAACTGAAGATCCATCAGGAGTTCTCACGGAAACGTCTATATGGCGGGTATGGTGTTTTTCTCAATGAGGAAACGGACTGGAATCTCGTGCGGGACTATGGCGTGGTCGTGGTCGATGCGCAGTTCCTGAGTGAGGAGGACATCAAGAAACTGCGTGAGCAGGGAAATGAATTCATCTTAAGCTATATCAATGTTGGGTCTCTCGAAGAGTTCCGCCCGTACTACGAGGAGTTCGCTGACCTGGCTTTAGGTGAGTACGAGCACTGGGAGGACGAGCAGTGGGTCGATGCCGGAAGCGAAAAGTGGCAGGCGTTTATTCTGGAGACGCTGGCGCCGGAACTTCTAGCGAAGGGCATTGACGGGTTCTTCGTGGATAACTGCGATGTGTATTACCAGTTCCCGACGAACGAGATCCTTCAAGGGCTTGCGGACATGATGCACGGGCTCGTGGCGACGGGAAAGCAGGTCATCATCAACGGCGGGGACGTGTTCCTCGATGCGTATACGGAGAAACAGGGCGAGTGGTACGATGTGGTCACCGGTATCAACCAGGAGATGGTCTTCACGTGGATGGACTTTGACAATAACATGGTCCGGGCGCGTATCATGAAATGCGATGAGATGGAGTATTATAAGGCCTATATCGAGAAATATGCGGCCATGGGCGCGGATGTGTTCCTTCTGGAGTATTCGGATAATGCGGGGATCCTGGATCGGGTCGAGAAGTATTGCCGGGAGAAGCGTTTCGCCTACTATATTTCCGATTCGCTGGAACTGGACGGCTAGGCGCCGGGCGGCGATGCTGGAGATCTTCCGCGCGAGTATGTGATGTGTATTTGATCAGATGGGATGGGGGCACGCCGGTTGCACTGTGAAGTATGCTTCCGGCGTGCTTCTTTGTCCTGTGTTCAGATGCGGTGCCGCCATTTTCTGTGCGCTTGTAAAAACGAAGGAAACGCCAGAATTGGTGAAATGACAGACTTCTGAAATTCGCGTTCCGTAGTGGTAATGAGGCTCCACTGGCCTCATTTTTTTGGTACAATAGTAGCAAGTGCTATCGGGAGGCAAGGAATATGAGCTGTAAGGAAATCATAGTTTGTGACGATGTGAAGTGTGTATATTCGGCGGATGCCGGTGGATACGAGGGCGTGATCGACTGGGTCGACGGCGGACGTATCCGTATCTTTCTGGCGTGTGATCCGGAGGAGCCGGGCGATCCTGTCGTGATGAAGTACCTCTTCGAGCATGTGTACCGGGAGAAAGAAGCGTGGACGAAGAAGGCCATCGATTTCGCGTGCGAGCGTTTCCTGCCGTATTTCTACTATACGTCCGGTTTCGGGGCGCAGTATGTCATGAAGAAGCCGTTTTTCGAGAAGCTTCTGATTCCGGAGGCACTGGAGCTGTTCGATGAGGGGGAGATCCACTTCGTTTTCAAGACTGTAACGATCGCTTCGAAACTGCATTTCTTCGATGTGGCGGGAACGACGACTGACGGCTTTACGCTGCTTCAGGATAACGGCGTGGATATTCCGACCGTGTGATACGGCCGACCGTGTAAGGATGTGGCTGAGAGAATAAAGGAGGGACTGATATGAGCGGTTCACAGATCGAGAATGCGGGTGTGGATGCAATCGATGCGAAGTGTCGGGCGCTCTATAAAGATCAGAAAGGCAATCACTTCGGAGTGAAGGTGCCGTATGCTTTAGGCGGTCCCGATCCACTGGATCAGGTATCCGTATACGAGAGCCAAAGCGGTGGGATCCCTCACTGGCACTACATCACATATGGGCTTACGGAACTATACAGCAAGGACAGTGATGTAGAAGAAGAGAGCGGATTCGGATTCGAGCTTACTTTCAGGCTGGAGAATAAAGGCGAAGAGACACCGCCCGTATGGCCGGTAAGTCTTCTTCAGAATCTTGCACGCTATGTCTTTACGAGCGGCAATGTTTTTAAAGCGAACGAGCATATGGATGCCAACGGGCCGCTCTGTATCGGGTCGGACACGAAGCTTACCGCCATGGGCTTTGATATCGATCCGGAGCTTGGTGAGATGGATACGCCGTACGGGCATGTCGAGTTCATACAGGTCATCCCATACACGAAAGAAGAACTCGAAAACACGATGCTTTGGTTCGGGGATAAGTTTATCAGACTATACCGCAAACAGAATCCTATGGCGGTGGCCATTATGGACCGAGACAGTTACCTGACGATCCCTGCATTTAAGTTAGAAGTGGAAGAGGGTATCGAGCAGGACGGTTCCTCCACCGGTATGTTCTATATCGATGTGGCGGACATGGATGTGCGCGAGAGGGAAGGGCGCAAGTATCTCTATTTCATGATCGGCGCCAAAAACTTAACGAAGCTTGCGAGCCTTCTAAAAGCACGCCTGACGAAAGACCGTAATTTCTATATTCAAACGCCTGCGATGGGGATTGCTTTCGAGCCGGCTGAGAAGTCTGCTTTTGGCAAAGAGAAAGAGGACTTCGGCCTGATCCGCTTTAGTCCGGAGAGCCTTATGGAATTCATTTCCGTTCCTCCGCATAAGGGCAAATACTATCTGAAGAGCATGCCGGCGGAAATCGAGATCATTCCGACTGTGATCAAAGATGCCGATGGCAATGCGATCGAGACGATAGAATGACAGCTGCAGACAATGGAACGAGGAATAGGCTTATGGGAGAACTAAATCAATATCTTGAAGAATTCCAGAAAGAGGAATATGAGATCCTGGTATATATTTCCAAAGGCTGGGGCGCAGCCGGCATGTATGACGATTATAAAAGCGTAATATCGTATTTCCCCGCAATGGTCGATCTGAGAACAGGCGAGTGTATTGTAGCGGACGGCCGTCTCGAGACTCTGGTAAAGACCGAAGACTACAATAAGGATGAGTACTTTCATTTCGCTGATAACGGCATATACCGGCTTCTGGTATCCAAGTGCGTCCATAGAGAATTGGGTCCGGAATATCTCGCCTCTATGAATAACAGGTTTTTAGTGAAGAAGGTCATTGAGGAAAATGCTTCCAGCCCGGATCTTGAAGCCATCCGCGCTGAATGTACGAAAGATATCATCGTTGAAGTCTGCGATACGGAATTCCTTCTGAACCGTGATCTCGAATGGTTTGAAGGGAAAGTAAATATCCTTGGCGGTACCTGCTCGGTATTTCTCTGCCTGGACAGGAATTCGAAAATGAAGATCAAGAAGGCTTCTGCGAGATTCGAATCACTTATGCAGGACATGAAGGAACTGGACAAGAACTGTAAAGATTTCTGCGCAGGACGTATGCTTGACGCTGCTAACGAATGGAAAGAGAACGAGGACGATCCGGACATAACGGCGGAAAGTTTTATGGAGAAAATGGGCACACCGAACGAGATGGTCGTGCACAACAACGGCAAAGCCGAAATCTTATATAGTGACGGTGGTATGTTCGGAGGTCACGGAATCCAGATCCGTGTGAATGCGGATAACAGCATCAAGGATTGTGAGCTGGTAGGATAGACTTATTTTTTCAGAAAGGAACAGGGAAATGAGATTTAAGATCAAGCATCAGAATATATGGAGTTGCAGTTCTATACGATGACAATGGAGGGCGCAACAAATGAAGCATAGAAATAAAGCAGTTGTGACTATCGAAGAAATCAAGGAGATCATTGACAGGCGTAATCTCCGCAGTCAGATAAATGAAGGCTTCGATATGCAGAAAGAAGAGCATTTTACATATATCGAGGTTTTTCACGGAGAGAATAAGCTTATGCTTGACCTCGCCGGTGAATATACGATTTTTCTAGGAGACTGGCATGGGCATTACTATCCGGATGTAATACAGGACATGAAAGAATTCCGTCAGGTACTGGAGGATCTTCTGGATAACAAGATGTGCTCGGTTGGATGCTTTCGAGAGAGGGACGGTGTGGAGAACTGGTGCGGCTCAGGTATCGAGATCAAAGAAAACCTTGACCGGAACTATTTTCAAAGAAAGTATGGGCGTGATCGGATCATCCGTTGCAAGTTTTTGACGAAACACTGAACTGTGTTTTTATGACTTGAAATTATTTATAGTATTGGAGTAGTAATATGTTTGTAGGTATAGCAAAAGATCCTGACAGAAACTGTATAGTTGTTACCGATTATTCACCTGATATATATTGTGTTGGCTACTGTGATATCAATGGTGAGTATGTTGCCAAAGAGAATAAATATATCTCAAGTGCGCAGGAAACCAGATGCTTTCATGATAAAGATGATCAATACACAAATATCATGACTGCCCTGATCTGTGGTGCGATCGGCGAAGGTGCTTCCAGGGCAATGGAAGAACTGGGTATAAAGGTTTATGGAAATGTTTCCGGAACAATTGAAGAAGCAATAGAAGCATATAAGAACAACAAACTTGTATATGGCGGGTACACGAAACTTCCTGACCGTCAGAATCTGTTGGAATACTGGCTGGTTTTCAGAGCTAACAAAAAGAAAATGAGTGCTGCATACCCCCGTGGTATGGAACTTTACGGATCTTCTCTGACTGATAAAGACAAGGCGTGGATCGCTGATGAATTCTGTAAAAATCCCGGGCGCTGGAAGTTCCTTCCGTATATGGCATCTGTCCTGAATTACAAATTCGATCTGAAACGCGCGATAAAGTATATGAACAGTTTTCTCAAGGTGTGGTTCACCTATAAGACCGAGAGAAATCTTGATACTCTCGTGTATCAGAGACAGGCTCTTATCTATATTAAGGTGCTGGCTGAGAATATTAAGCCTGAGGATAAGCAGATTTTTCTCGCTGAGACTTTGATAGTAGCTGCCAAGAACCGTCTGATCCTTATTGCCGAATACCTGATGGATAACAAAGCAGATATAAGCTATGTTAACAGCAAAGGTCTATCCGTCGAGAAATATGAGACATCAATGAATGATATGACAATGGCATCCTATCTTTCTTATTACCGCACCAATGGTGTAAAGAAAGGTCCTGCCGAAGAGTATTTTAAGGTTGCTAAAAGATTTGAAGGCAAGCCTTATTATGATGACGGTTTTGTTAGGTATTATACGCCGAAGCTTGCAGATGATGATGGGCTTGTATTTGGCAAAGCAGCACTCACTGTCTGTAAGTATGTTCTTAAGGATTACGATAAGAGCAGTATTCTTAAAAAGACTACAAAAGCTGAAGTGCTTGATAGTTTTATTGATGAATACAACTGGGATGACGGACTTGAAGTTCCGTATTTTATAGCTGTTCATCCTAACTGCAGTATGGAAACGAAGAAGAAGATCTTTGACCTGGCAGAAGGATGCATGTTCGGGACCAAGGACTTCAAAAACTCTGATGACATTCAGTGGAAAACCCTGCTGACAGAATTACATAAGATGATCGAAGGATGATTCGGTTGGCAGAGTCTCGCCCGGAAGGTTAAGAATCAAGACTTCTTTTCACATGAATAATGAGTTACGAGAGGTGAAGATATGAAGAAGACAGGAATAGTATTGTCAGCGCTGATGCTGGCATTGTCGGTTTTTTCAGGCTGCAAGGCCAAAGAGAATGGATTTAAGATCAATCAGAAGAATTTCCCTGACTCGGCCGTATATTACGCCGCCATGGATCAAGATCTTGATCAGGATTCTGAATTAAGCCGGTCGGAGATTGAGAGCGCGACCTCTATTTTTCTGTATAGGGCGAAGGATCTTAAGGGAATAGAAATATTTACAAGCCTTGAGTCTATCAATATCAGAGAAAGTGAGAACATCAATTGTAATTTCAAGTTTTTTACGAATCTCAGTACACTTAGCATTGAAGGTACCTGTGAGTCGGGCCGGATAGATCTCAGCGGTAATACTAAGCTTGAGAAGCTCTATATCGATAGTGCAAATCTTAAACGTCTTAATCTGCCGAAGGACGCTCCGCTTAAAGAAATATCGATCGAAAATACTTTATTAGAAGGCATTGATCTTAACGATTATAAAGGGCTGCAGAAGATAAAGATCGAGGACAATGAATTCATCTCGAAAATGGATTTTCGAGATTTTCCGGAGCTTTCCGAGCTTACATGCAGTTCGAATACAAAGCTTAGCAACTTAAATGTCAGCAACTGCCCCGAGCTGAAGGTCTTAAAATGTGGATCCAATGCCCTGTCTGATCTCCCTGTTTCAGGCTGTGAGAACATAGAGGAGCTCAGATGCTACGATAACAGATCTCTGACTTCACTGGATCTAAGTGCTTTTCCTAAGCTTACGGAATTGGATTGCAGCAGAAACTATATCACCGGGCTTGATTTAAGTTGTTGCCCTGAACTTACAGAGCTCTTTTGCGTGTATAATAGCCTGACGTCGCTGGATCTTCGTTCCAACCTCAAGCTGAAGCGTCTAACGTGCGGTGGCAATCCTTTTAAGGAATTCGATGTCAGCGGCTATTCCAATCTCGAATTTTTATCATGCTGGGGGTGTGAACTCACGAGCCTGAACTTCACAGGCTGCAGTAATTTAAATGGTCTTGTCTGCACAAATAACAAGCTTACTTCTCTTGATCTTACTGCGTGCCCGAAATTGGACGGGCTCTATTGCGAGGATAACAACCTGACATCTCTGGATATCAGCAAGTGTCCCGAACTGGTCGATCTGGTTAACGCAGTCAACCCTACTGACTCTAAAGACGGAAAAAGCGTCTATTATCACGACGAAAAGATTGGGCATCTTTCCGTTGATAAGGGGATCGAGTTGGTTCAATGAACTATGGTATAAACGGACTATTGGAAGCTTAGGTTTTATTATCAACAAACATGAAGATTACGGGTATTACACTAATAACTAAGCAGGAATACGAGAAGAATAGAAGTATTATTCCTTCCAGAGACTTCAATTGGATTGCTATCGGCAGTGGAGATGTTATTGAATTTATGGGAACCACACCCCATTGGAAGAGTATTGCCGATGGTGATGCATTTTATGACAGTTATGATATGTCACCAATCCTCATATGTGATAGTATTCCTTATAGTCCAGGAACCAAGATCGAGTTTGCCGGTCTGAAATGGACTGTGATATCTCAGAACCGGATGTTTGCAGATGGCTCAATCGGTTCAAATCAGTTAACTAAGCGAT